>ENA-UEPW01001429-UEPW01001429.1-human-gut-metagenome-genome-assembly--contig:-NODE-1429-length-9880-cov-18.533000_pt1 | contig 9880 bp, 3 predicted proteins | sample MGYA00242935_ERZ507936 | MGnify/ENA primary metagenome ERZ507936 (study PRJEB26167, sample SAMN06115469) | human gut metagenome | host: Homo sapiens | place: China:Chongqing | collected 2016-06-23... | reverse complement strand
TGCGATGCTGGCCTGCGGCTATGTGGATGCCATCGCTGCCCATGAGACGGCCATCCTGCAATACATGAAGGACAATTCCGTGGAGTTCCGCATCCTCGAAGAACCGCTGCTGGTCACCGGGCTGGGCATCGCCTTTGCCAAAAACGACAGCCGCGGGCTGGACACCCAGCTGAACGCTGTTCTTGCGCAGATGCGCACAGACGGCACACTGGAGCAGATCCTTGGCAAGTATCTTGAACATGCTTCACAGTATCTGGAGGTGGACACCATTGGCACGTAAAAACAGAACCATCTCAGATACATGGAGATGGGGGCTCTATCTGGTCATCGGCGTGCTTTTTATGGCCGGCGTCGTTTTTTTCTCGAGTTGGCAGGCACTGCGCGCAACGGAGGCTCGTTTCTGCCAGACCCTTGATTTTGTCAAATCCCAGTCCACCAGCTTTGAAAAGCACAACGATACGATCGTGGCCAAAGCGCTCCGCCGCGCGGCGGTATCGGTGCATCAGCTGGCACAGGCCCCTGCGCTCGACCTTTCCGACCCGCAATGCCTGAACAGGCAGGCAGAAATGCTCTGGCTCACAGGTATTTCGGTTCTGGCCCCGGACGGTACGCTCCTGTGCGAATCCACAACGAACGGCATCGGCTATGCCCAGTTTGGAGAACAGCTCAAAAATGATGCCGTTCTGGACGTTTTCTCTTACCCGCAAAAAACCTATCTGAAGCGGGTCCTGCTGGAGGATGGGTCTGCCGTGGATGTTGCGGCACACCGGGCAGAAAGCAAAGAGGTGATCCTGCTTGCCTACCGCTATACCCCGGCAGAATTTGTAGAGGGAACGGCTTTGTCCATTCAGAGTGTACTGGACGGCTACTCGGTTGAGACCAGCGGCACATTGTTCATCGTGCAGAACAATCAGGTCATTGCCTCTAACCGCCCGGAACTCATCGGGCAGAATGCTGCGGACAGTCCGCCAGTGCAGGAGATCCGCAAAGCCGGGGCGGCCGAAACGCTGACCCATACCCACGATCGGAACGGCTCCGGCTGCTATGTTGGAATGTACTGCCACGGAAGGTCTTTCGATCTCTACGCGTATACGGATGAAAAATCCGTCTTCCGTGAATCGTTTCCGTTGATTTTGATGGCGCTGGCCGGTTACATCCTGCTTGTAATGGTCCTTCGGGTGCTGCGCAGACGCTCCGTGCAGGAGATGGAGCAGCAGAAGAAAGAGCAGGAGAAGAAGTATCAGGCTCAGCTGGAGGAACAGAACCGCAAACTGGAGATCGCACTCCAGCACGAGGGTGCGGCAAACCGTGCCAAGCGGGAGTTCCTGTTCAATATGAGCCACGATATTCGCACCCCCATGAACGCCATCATCGGCTTCACCTCGCTGGCTGCGACCCATATTGATAATAAGGAACAGGTGCTGGACTACCTGAAAAAGATCTCTATCTCCAGCCATCATCTGCTTTCCCTCATCAATGATGTGCTGGATATGAGCCGCATCGAGAGCGGAAAAGTAAAAATTGAAGAAAAAGCGGTGCATCTGCCGGACCTCGTCCACGATGTGCGCTCCATCATCCAACCCGATGTTTCGGCAAAGCGGCTGTCGCTTTTCATCGATACCATGGACGTGGAGAACGAGGACATCATCACCGACCCGCTGCGGCTGAACCAGATCTTGCTGAACATTTTGTCCAACGCCATCAAGTTCACTCCCACAGGCGGTACGATCAGCATCCGCATTTCCCAGAAGAACGGTGCGCCCAAGGGCCGTGGCTGCTATGAGTTCCGCATCAAGGACAATGGCATTGGTATGAGCGAAGAATTCCAGAAGCACATCTTTGAGGCATTCAGCCGGGAGGAAAGCTCCACCGTCAGCGGCATTCAGGGTACCGGCCTGGGCATGTCCATCACCAAGAACATTGTGGATATGATGGGCGGCACCATTGCGATTGAAAGTGAACCGGGCAAGGGCAGCGAATTCATCGTAGATCTCTGCTTCGCACTCAGCGGACAAAGGGTGGAGCCCAAGCAGCTCCCGCAGTTGGAAGGGCTGCGCGCATTGGTTGCAGATGACGATACCGACACCTGCCTGAGCGTCAGCACCATGCTGTCCAAGATCGGGATGCGGCCGGAGTGGACGATCTCCGGCCGGGAAGCGGTGATCCGCACCCGATACGCCATGGAGCAGGGCGACGAATTCAGCGTCTACATCATCGACTGGCTCATCCCCGATATGAACGGCATCGAGGTCGTGCGGCAGATCCGCAAGGTGATCGGGAAAAGCTGCCCTATCATCATTCTGACGGCCTACGATTGGACGGATATTGAAGAGGAAGCCCGCGCTGCCGGAGTGACCGCCTTCTGCGAAAAGCCGCTGTTCCTTTCCGAACTGCGCAGAGTGCTGGCAGAACCGTACGGCGCAGAGCCTGCCTGTAAGCCAGCGCAGCCAGCTGCCGCCGAGCTCAAGAAAAAGAAACTTTTGCTGGTGGAGGACAATGCCTTGAACCGCGAGCTCGCACTGGAGATCCTGAAGGAAGCGGGCTTTGCGGTAGACACTGCTGAGGATGGCGAGATTGCTGTCCAGAAGATGAAGCAGGCGGCCCCCGGGCAGTACGATTTGATCTTAATGGACATCCAGATGCCCAAGATGGACGGTTACGAGGCGACGCGGCAGATCCGTGCCCTGCCGGATGCTGCAAAGGCAGACATTCCCATCTTTGCAATGACGGCAAATGCCTTTGAAGAAGACCGTCAGAGTGCATTGAAGGCCGGTATGAACGGCCACATTGCAAAGCCGCTGGATATTCCGCATCTGCTGCAGGTCCTTGCAGATGTACTGAAATCATAACGGCTGCCAGCCAACAAAAGCAAAAGCACCCGCAGCATTCGCTTCCAGAGGTCAAGAGCCTCTGCGAAGCCTGCTGCGGGTGCTTTATTTATTTTTTGTCTGACAGGCGTTTGGCTTACAGGATCTTGCGCAGCTCCTGCACAAGGTCGCCGATCACGATGGGCTTGGACAAAAAGCCGTTCATGCCGCTTTCCAATGCGTTGCGGCGGTCCTCGTCGAAGGCGTTGGCGGTCATGGCAAGGATCGGGAGCTTTGCCCGGGCAGGGTCATCCAGTGCGCGGATCTTCCGGGTGGCGGTGTAGCCGTCCATCACCGGCATCTGCACATCCATCAGCACCAGATCATAGCTGCCCGGTGCTGCGGTGCTCACCTTTTCCACCGCCACTTCACCGTTTTCCGCCGTATCGACCCGGAAGCCGTACTCGCGCAGGATCTCCTGCGCGATCTCGCGGTTCAGCTCGTTGTCCTCTACCAGCAGGATATGTCTGTCCTTGAAGTCGGCGTTCTTTTCCGGCAGAATCTCCTGCGACGCATCTGTCAGCTTCTGGCCGAGGGCGCTCATCAGGGTCTCGCGCAGGTCGGACATAAACATGGGCTTGGAGCAGAAGGCGGTCACACCGGCGGCCTTTGCCTCTACCTCAATGTCAGACCAGTCGTAGGCCGTCAGGATGATGATGGGGGTATCGTCGTTCAGGCTGCGTATCTGGCGGGTGACCTCGATGCCGTTCATATCCGGCAGCCGCCAGTCGATGATATAGGCGTGGTAGACATCGCTCATCTCGATGGACTGCCGCGCGCGCAGCACCGCTTCCTTGCCGGAAAGGGTCCATTCCGCGCGCATTCCCACCTTGACCAGCATCTTTGTCACGCTGTCGCAGGTGTTGAAATCGTCGTCCACCACCAGAGCCTTCAGGCCTTCCAGCTCGGTGATCTTTTCCACCGGGCGGTGCTCTGCCTGCACCCGCAGCGGCACACGAATGATAAACTCGCTGCCCTTGCCCTGCGCTGTCTGCACCTCGATGGTGCCGCCCATCATATCCACGATGTTTTTGGTGATGGCCATGCCAAGGCCGGTGCCTTGGATACGGCTGACCGTGGAGGTGCGCTCCCGCTCAAACGGCTCAAAGATTTTTTTGGCAAATTCCGGGCTCATGCCGATGCCGTTGTCCTTGATGCGGAATTCGTACTGCCCGCAGCCGCGCACCTGCCCGGCAAGCTGGCGTACCCGCACCGAGACCGTGCCGCCCGCCGGGGTAAACTTGATGGCGTTGGACAGCAGGTTCAGCAGGATCTGGTTCAGCCGGGTCTTATCGCAGTAGACATCCTCGTCGGTCACATCCATCGCGTCCATATAAAGCTCCAGCTGTTTTGCGTAGATCTGCCCGCTGACGATGGTTTTCAAATCGTGCAGCACATCCGAAAGGTTGACTTCCACTTCTTCCAGATGGATCTTTCCGCTTTCGATGCGGCTCATATCCAGCACATCGTTGATGAGTGAGAGCAGATGGTTGCTGGAAGCAAGGGTCTTGGCCAGATAATCCTTCACCCTCTCCTTGTCGTCGATATTGCTGATCGCCAGTGTGGTAAAGCCGATGATGGCGTTCATAGGGGTGCGGATGTCGTGGGACATATTGGAAAGGAAAGTGCTCTTGGCGCGGTTGGCCGTCTCGGCGGCGGCAACGGCATCCGAAAGCGCCTGATTTACCTGTTTGTCGGCGGTGCGGTCGGACATGACAAGGATGTATTTGGTCCTGCCCTCCACCTCGCTGCCTATGGCGATGTTATGGAACCAGCGGCGCTCTTTGGTTTCCAGATGCTCAAACTCGAGATCCCATTCCCGCTGCTGTCCGCTGAGAAGCCCATCCAGAAAGTTTTCGCCCTGCTCCGGGGCGCCCAGCTTGTCCAGAGCAAAGGCATTTTGCCGGACTTCTTTCCACGGGATGCCCAGCAGACGCTCAATGTTCGGGCTGACATAATCCACCTTGGAGGTCTCTGCGTCCAACATCAGGAAAACGTCGTCCACGTTCAGCGAGAGCTTCTGGAACAATTCATCCCGGTAGGAGATCTCGGTATCCTTCCGGCGCAGGGTCATATGGCTTCTGCGCACAATGAGCAGAATGACCAGCACCGCAAGACCTGCGGCGATGCCCGCTACGATCTGTATCGTATGGAACCACAGCTTATCCAGATTGGCATTGACGATTTTGACCGGGACAAGTCCCAGCATCGTCCAGCTCTGGATCGCCGTGCCCTCGTAGACCAGATAATAACTGGTGTCGCCCAGCTTTACCTTCATGTTTCCGCTGCTGCCCTGTGCAAAGGCATTGGACAGATCCAGGATCTGCGCCTCGGAAAGGTCGGAATGGTCGCGCAGCATCGCAATGAAGTTGTAGATCGTTTCCTTGCGGTTTACGGAATTGTCGATGACCACCCGCCCATCCGGATAGATGACATAGTTGCTGGCATTGCCCTGAAAGGCAGAATTGTCCAGTAATCTCAGCACCTCATCATTGTAATAGGTGATGGCAACGGCATCGTAGGCAAAACCCCGGTAGCTGCCCTGCGTTTCGGGACAGATGAACGCCAGCATCTGGGTTTTGCCGGGCAGAGCCGTATTCATCACAATATCGTTACCGCTGGCAAGCTCTTCGTCCAGATTTGTCTGCAGGCCAAGGTAGCCCGTTTCCCCGGTCACAGTCATGTAGTTGCCGTCATAGGTAAGAAAGTAGAATTCGGCAAACCCAGCCTTCTGCTGTGCCGCCCTGATATACGCCTGTATTTCGGCCTCATCCGAGGTACTTTCCAGAAAGCCGTTGTACAGATGCAGGTAGGTCAGGTTTTTGCGCACCATCTCTTTCAGCATATTATTGGATTTATGCAGAACCTCTTCCAGATGCGAGGTGCTTTCCTGATAGATGGTCTGGGACACAAATGAGATGTACTGAACGCTGAAACCTGCTATCAGCAAGACCAGAAGAAGGATGGCAGCAACAGGGGGCCATTTTTGCCGGGGATGGCAGTTTCGTTTGGATTCGTGCTTTTCGTCTGCCATCCTGCTCACCTCAACGTAATGTAGTTTTCAGGTTCTGCAAGCGCTGCGCCGCCGCCGGAGACATGATCGCGCCATCTGTTTTTTACCCATGTATCTCCGTCCAAAGGCGTGCCGCTCTCGCTCGCAAGCAGCGCTTCCATCTGTTTTTCCGCTGCCAGACAGGTCACGGTAACGGTGTCGTCGTCCCGGAGCGGCTGTCCGTTCCGGGTGATGCCGGTCAGAGTATAGCTGCCGCTTGCCTCTTTGACCTCCACGGCAATGCCGCTGACCACCGGCAGAGAGCCGCGGTTGAAGGGCACAAACCCTCCCTCGCAGCCCTCCACAAAGGCGCGGACGGTCTCCTTCAGCTCTGCGCCGGTCATGGTGCGCTGGCGGGACATCAGACCGTTGGGCATGATCATGGAAGCGGCCATTTTCTTGTTATAGTCTGCCCGCAGTATACTGCCGGTAAAGCTGTTTGCGGTGGCAAGCAGCACATCGGTGCCATAAACGCCCCGCAGCGTGTTCGCCATAACGGAGAAGGAGGCGCTGCCGCCGTTTGCGTGGAAGACATTGGAATAGCTCTTCCCGGAGGTCAGCACGATCTCGTCATCGGCAGGCGTATCTTCGGCAAGAAGCTGGGCATTGAACGCACGATAAGCCTGCTGTGCCGTGTACTCGCCCGCGATCATTTTGGAGACAACGTCCTTGGAAACGGCAAAGAAATCGTTGGAGGCGATGCGGATATACATGTGGTTTTCTTCCACCACATCGCGCACATCCTTCATGTACTCGGTCAGGCGCAGAGGGACATTCTGGCTGTAGCTCAGCACATCCTGCCCGTCGGCAACGATGCGGCTCTGCGCCTCCTCGGAGAGCATGACGTTCAGCACCTTCATGGCTTTTTCGCGGCGCGCGGTGTCCTGCTCGAGGTCACGGTTCAGAGCGATCTGGAAATACGGGGTGGTCATGATCCACTTTTCGCCGTTCTGGCTGAAGAAGGGCAGGAAGATCGTGTCGATGCCCTCATCCTGAAACATCTTGACACCGGCAGAGCTGCCAAAGTACATGGCAACTTCTCCGTTCCGGAACATCCCGGTCACATCGTCGTAATTCAACGCAAGATCGTCTGCCGTGAGGTGGGTATCCTGAATAAACTGCGCCATCCGCTCAAACGCCCCCGGCCACACGGTGTCGTCCAGACCCACCCGTGCGGTGCTGGCAGGGTTGCTGTAAGCAGTGCGCCACTTGCGCCCATCAGTCGTGGTAAGCTCAGCAGCGGAAAGCCCCTGCAGCGTTTCCATGCAGGTGTAGTCGTAGGTATAATCGGCGGTAAAGCCGCGGATGCCTGCTTTTTCAAACGCCTGACAGGCCGAAACGAAGCTCTCGTAATCGGTGGGCAGAGGAATATCGTACTGCTCAAAAAGGCTGCGGTTGACCACAAAGCCGTGGGCATCGGCGCAGACCGGCAGCCAGTTCACGCTGCCGTCCTCGTTTTTGAAGCTGTTGAGGTAGGTGTTGTACACAGCGCCCGCCTCGTTGGTCAAGGCAAGGTTCATCAGGCTGTCCTTCAAGGGAGCCGCATCGTGCAGCGAGAAGCGGCAGCTGGTGATGATATCCGGCAGACCGCCGTTCTCCTGCAAAAACTTGTAAAAATCCAAATCGTTGTTGCCCACGATGAATTCAATATTTACATCCGGCAGCTGGGACTGGATATAGGGCGCATAGGTTTCGTACAGGTTATTCGTCCACAGATACACCTGAATGGTCTGGGCGTCCTCCTTCTTTTCCACACTTTCGGCGTTTTTTGTTCCGCAGCCGGTCAGCATGGAGACCGCCATCACCAGTGCCATAAGCACGGAAAACAGGCGGTGCAATGTTCTTTTGTTCATCAAATCGTTCTCCTCACAACTCTTGGGCAGCTGCCGTTCTGCACTCCCGAATACCGCAAAAAGGCATAGGTACAGCACGACAGAGATATAAGATTATTCTACCACCGCCATGAGGGATTTTCAATAAAATTTCATGTATTGATACCTAAAAGCAGCGCGTGTCCGATTTCTTTGCGCCAGTCGATGCAGCTTTTTGTATCAACGCACAGGGTGAGGCGGGCTGCCAGTATTCTTATGTGCTGCTGCCCTCTGTCCGCATCAGAGATATTTCTGGATGGTCGGCACAAGGACATTCATATTGATCGGTTTTGCGATATGGTCATTCATCCCGGCATCCAATGCCGCCTGTTTATCTTCGGAGAAGGCGTTTGCCGTCATGGCGATGATGGGGATGTCCGCCTTTTGGGGGTCATCCATCCTCCGTATCTTTTTTGCCGCATCGTAGCCGTTCATCACCGGCATCTGGATGTCCATAAGGATCAGCTGATACGTTCCGTTCGCCGCTTTTTCCAGCATATCCACACATTCCACGCCGTCTTTGGCTCGGTCTACCGTGCAGCCCTCTTCCTGCAGCAGCTCGACGGCGATCTCCGCATTGAGGTCGTTGTCCTCGGCCAGCAGGATCTTCACGCCGCACAGGCTCTTTTGGTCCGAAGGGCCAGTCTCCCGTTTCGCCTGTATTTCATCCTCGGACGCAATGCGGCAGGGAATGGTCACAGTAAACGTGGAGCCAACACCGATCCTGCTCTCCACTTCCACGGTGCCGCCCATCAGCCCGACCAGCTTTTTCACGATGCCCATTCCAATGCCGCTGCCTTCCACCTTGCTGATGGTGGACGTACGTTCCCGTTCAAAGGGTTCAAAAATGTGCTTCTGGAACTCCTGCGACATCCCGATGCCGTTGTCGGCAACCGTGATCACCATATTGCACCAGCTCTCTTTTTCGCCGTGCTTCTGCGTAACATCGCAGCGGATCGTGCCGCCGGCTCCCGTGTATTTGACCGCGTTGCTGACGAGGTTTGTACAGACTTCGGTCAGGTGCGGAATATCCGCATAGATATACGGATGCAGCAGCTGTGTTGTCACCATAAGCGTCTGCCCCTTGCTGTCTGCCAGATTCCGGAACATGGCAATGCAATTACGGAAATCCTTATCGATATCCGAAACAGAATACTCCATCTCCGTCTTATCGTTTTCGATCCGGGCAAGATCCAGAACATTGTTCAGCAGCATCAGCAGGTTCTGTCCGCACACCTGAATGTTCTCCATGTATTTTTTCAGCTTTGCAGGGTTGTCCGAATGCCGGGAGGCAAGGTCTGCGTAACCGATAATGGCGTTCATGGGGGTGCGGATATCATGCGACATATTGAACAGGAAGGTGGATTTGGCACGGTTCGCGCTCTCGGCGTTTTCCACAGCGACCTGCAATTTTGCATTCAGCTCCTGCGTATCGTCTGCGGCTTTCCTTGCAGCTGCTTCGGCTTTGCGCGCCTTCCGCAGCAGCTGCAGGATCGTGAGCAGAATGACTGCAACCGCAATGCTGCCGACCAGCAGCACCATGACAAAGTTATCCTTTATAAACTCGCTCAGGGTGACCTTCCGCAAAGAGCTCTTATGCATCGCCAGAGAGCTGGTAAGCATATTGGCTGGCATTGCCTTGAGCGTTTTGTTCAGGATGGACAGCAGGCTGCGGTTTCCGCTATTGACCGCAAAGCAGGAATTGGCAGGGTTGGGCAGCGGAACGCTGTAAAAACCATGATTCTTGCTGTATTTCGCCTCACTGCTGACCCCTATAATAAAACAGTCTGCCTGTCCGTCCTTGACCAGTTTTATCGCATCCTCCTGTGTATCGCAGTCCACGATCTCCCACTGCGGATAATAAAACGCAATGTACCTTGTTATGGAAATCTTGTTTCGGGGAACAGCCACGCGGTTCACTTTGTTTTCGGTAAAGAGCTGTTGGTTCGTGACCACCATCATATTGGCGGTCCAAGTTGTGTTGGTTCTGGCAACGCGATATTCTTCAGCCAGATTGGGACTCTGGTCGAAATGGAAGATCATGTCGATCTCGCCTGATTTCAGCGCATTGAGTTCCGCCTCTTTGTCGT
>ENA-UEPW01001425-UEPW01001425.1-human-gut-metagenome-genome-assembly--contig:-NODE-1425-length-9930-cov-2.995230_pt1 | contig 9930 bp, 7 predicted proteins | sample MGYA00242935_ERZ507936 | MGnify/ENA primary metagenome ERZ507936 (study PRJEB26167, sample SAMN06115469) | human gut metagenome | host: Homo sapiens | place: China:Chongqing | collected 2016-06-23... | reverse complement strand
CTATTTGCTTGAAACCGAATACGAAGCCGGAAAAGCGTTGCTCACGGCCCGTACCAACATAATGCGTCACAAGAACCACGAGAACGTGAACATCCGCCTGAGCGCCGCCCCGAACGGGGAACCGCTGGCCGAAGTCAACCTCGCCAGGTTCCTTGCCGACAATCCTATTATAGACTGTTCCAAACATGAAGTGCTCATCCCGATACGCATCGAGTTCAAGTCGGGAGAAATCACGGTAAGCGTACCCGAATGGTACATCGAACAAGTGAAACCTGAGTTTTAGACCGAACCGAAAAGAATATGCTGAATACAAGAAAAATATTATACTGGGCAGTTACAGCAGTGTGCTGTGGCCTGTTGCCGTGCGGGTGCGTCAAGGAAGATGCCGCATCGCTCGGGGAACGGCACGATGTGGCAGTGCGGCTCAACGTAGGGACATGCGCTGTCGGCGAAACCGACGGCACACCGACCGGCGAAGAATCGGCCATTCACTCGCTTCGTGTCTATGCCTTTGTAAAAGGACAACTGGCGGGCCACGAGTTCCGGAGCGGAGACATGGAGACTCCGGCTACATTCTGGATGGATCTGACGATGACTTCCCTGACTACCGAAACGGTAGACTTCTACATCATCGCGAACGAGAAGGCCATGAGTACCCCAGGTGCCGAGAAAACCTTTACGGAAAATACTACGGAAGCGGAACTAAATGATTTCACGTTTACCACGCTGACACGAGATGTCCAAGCCTACGGACTTCCAATGTTCGGCAAGGAATCCAAAACAATCGACTTCTCGAAACTTTCTAACCGTCAGCCGATCGACCCCGGCCATTCGGGGCATACACCGCTGGAAGATGTCTTGACGTTCCAACTGAAGCGTCCCATAGGCAAGTTGGGCGTGTTCGCGGCCAAAGAAGCAGGTGAGGCAGGAGAGCTGTGTGTAACGGACCTGACCTTGCTGGAAGCCGGAACGCGTGCGTATAATTACCTGATGCCACAGACCGACGAAACGCTGAAACTGGCAGGCGCCACTGGTACCGGCGAGTTTTCACTCGTCCCCTCTTCAGCACCGGTAACGAAGACGCTGGCCACGAATATCACGCCCGAAGAGAGGCAGAACCCCGAAAACTACACGCCTGTACTGGGGGCTCCTTTTTATCCTTTCGAGAACCCTTGGGGCAGCGATTCGTGGAACACACCGGGTGATGAGCATGGAAACATCCTCAAAATCGGCTACACGTTCGACAGCGAGCCGCGCGAAGGTCTGGTCTATATGCCACGCATTGAAAGGAACAAGTATTATGCGGTATGCTGCCTGATGCACAACAGCGGCAAGATAACTGTCGCATACGATGTGGCCGACTGGGAGGACGGTGGAGATTATCAGTTGGAGTTCGATTACCCTTCCTATGAACTGCTGCAACCTTTCGGTGGAGGGACCGCCCCCTACGCGCAGCCGACGGTTTACTACAATGGCGGCGCATCATCGACAGCGGGAACCTACTCTTTTAGGTTCACCATCACAGGTCCTGTGAGACAGGAATGGCAGACAAAGCTGTTTGATGCCACAGCCGCAGACTATGAACTGACGGTATATCAAAACGTGGATGGTGTCAACACACTCGTGACACCGCCTTATGTGGCTTGCGATACAGCGTACGAAATCCGGGTAAGGGCACTGAAAGGCGAGAACGTGGACAAGCAGTTCTCGTTGGGCATCGCCTATACCCCGAAGTGGGATCCTTCGGGAAGCTCGCTCCTGCTGATCAACATGCAGAGCGGAGCCACGAACTGGACAGGAAGCGAGAGCACCGAGAAGATTGTAATCAAACAGGTTGACATACCTACAAACTAACAAGCGATGAGACGGATTATATACAATATGATGATTTGTTGTGCGGCGGCATGGCTTCTTGCCGCTTGCAGCAAAGATGACGATCTCCCCGGCGGGCAGACAGGAGGTAACGGCAACAGCATTATCCTCGACATCTCGTCGGGAGCGTTGCCGGTGAGTCGTGCTACCGTACCGGCCGAAGGGGCGGAGGTCGCAGTGAGCCATATCGACGTGCTGATTTTCAACGATACCGACGAGAAAACGAAGGTGTGGAGCGACCGGGTGAACGCGTCAGCCAATGAAACGGGACGGATTACACTGCCCGTAAAACGGTCGTCTTTTACGGAAAATGAGAGGTATTGGGTGTATCTGATCGCCAACAGCACCCACCCTAAAAAGCATTTTGAAAACCTCGCGAACCTGAACGCCTTGAAGGCGATGACGCAGGAGGACGAGAACATTCACCGGACAGGGAAAGACATTTAAGGTGTCCCGGGAACATTCCTCATGGACGGCATAGCCTATCCCGAAGGGAACGATGAACCGGCGGTTGCTGCTCCGGTCGTCCTCTACGACGGCTCGCAAGGGAATGACACGCGGCTGGCGGTCACGCTGCGCAGGGCAGCGGCAAAAGTCGTGGTGACCATCAACAAAGGCCAAGACGTGACTTTTGATTCCAAAGGCATAGGTTACTACCTGCGCAATATGCCCTATACCACATCGGTAGTGGCGGGTGCGGACGGTGCGGCAAAGCTGAGGAATACCGCCCAGACCTCCGGCGGCTATCTTGAGTGGACGGCGAACAAAATTACCGTAACGGCTTACATGTATGCCCATGCCTGGGACAATGGAAGTTCCATGGAGCAGGAAGTGCGCCTGGTGATGAACATCCCCCTGACTTACCAGAAGGATACCGACCCGCAACTGCGTCCCGATAACTACTACCAGATTCCTGTCTGTAACGGCAAGGCCCTGAACCGCAACACCTGCTACAGGGTAACGGCAACGGTCAATGCCCCCGGAGCGGAAAATCCCTCCACACCGGTGCAGTTGACGGATTTGAAATATACCGTGGAGAATTGGATAGACGAGACGGTAAATGTCGGAGGCGGGGACCGCCCGACTTTCCTTGTGCTCAACCGGTACGACCTGGAAATGCACAACAAGGAGGACGACCGCACCAGCCTGATCTTCACCTCCTCGTCGGAAGTGACGGCACAGAGTACCCGGGCGTACTATATAGACAAGTTCGGAAGGGAACAGAACTTGGAGAAAAGATACCCCGATAATCCAAACGATAACGAATGGGGAGTGCAGCCATGGCAACATCCTCATTACTCCCGACAAGGGGCTCAACGGCAAGCTGGATGTACACAGCGACCTCCCCAGGAACAATACGATACGTTATATCGAAGTCCGGGTAACAAATGAGGACGGCAACGAACGTACCGTAACCATTGAGCAGTATCCGTTGGAATATATCACGAATATCCAGGGGTGGTACTCGTACCGCGATGATTTCAAGAATTCAGATCCTAACCCGACTACCTATGAATATGTAGGTGATAAAATTACCGGAATCGCCCTTGCCACCAGAAATATCTCCAGTTGGAACGGAGAATATAGATACCTAACGGGGACAGATGGTTTATTTGGAGGTCCTCCGGACGGATTCTTCGTTTCAAAAGTAGCAAAATTGAGGAATGATGGAAGCGGACAGTCTGATTTATATAAATACTATTACACATCAAACTCAAACAGACTTCGGGAATCCCGCTATAGCGAAATTAACGGCAGAATGTACACCATTGTATTGACAGGGACATCCAGTGAATATACTCTTGGCCGTCCACGTATGGTCCAGGATACATACCATCCGGAACTTATGGTTACGGATCCGGGACAGGACAATGCCCAATTGGTCTCGCCGTCATTCATGATAGGTTCCTGTGTAGGCGAATTCCAAGTTGGAGGAGGAAACCTGAAGCTGGACGGGAGTGACAACAGTGTCCGCGTTGCACGCGAGCACTGCGCGCATTATGTAGAAACGTATAAAGACCCGAAAACCGATAGGACGGTTACCTTGGATGACTGGCGCCTGCCCACAGAAGCCGAACTTAAAATCATTTTTAAATTCCAGGGCTCGAAAGACCAGGATGCAGACGCCATAGACTACCGCTTGAACGGACAGTACTATTACAGCGCAAGCGGAAGATTTTATAATGAGAAATACACCGTTAGCGGTACCGGAGTGGCCTGTGTACGCGATGCCTACGGTAAAAAGGAATAAACGTAGAAACCTGTCAAAAAGAAACGAAATATGATAAAGGAAATAATAGACAAGCTTGTCGCCCTGCTTGCGGTATCGGCCCTGCTCGCTTCGTGCAGCGAAAGCGAGTTGTGGCAGAATCCGCAGACCGAGGCACGCGACGGCTACATCATGCTGAATTTCAAGACGGAAATTCCTGCGATGCAGGAAGTCGTCACCCGTGCGGTAGACCCTGACGGAGTGCAAGATATGACCCTTTTCTGCTTTGACAGTTAAGGGCTTTTCAAATCTACCGTCAAGGCCGGTGTCACGGTGCAGAAGCCCGGCCCGGGGGAGATGGAGGGCACATTCAAGGCTGAGGTGCCCGAAAATACCCGGACCATCCATTTCCTGGCCAACCAGAATATGGATGAATTCAAGGAGGACAGTTTCCGCAACAAGTCGGAGTCCGAGGTCATGGCAGTGTTGGAGGGCTCGTCCGGACGCATGATCTATTGGGGCCGTTTCGCCTGCGATGCAGGAAACGACAGCAATATAGCCGAACAGATGGCCACCTCGGGCAATTCCGTCAAACTGATCCGCAACCACGCGAGAATCTCCGTCGACAACCCGGACAATAACGGGCATATCGTGATTACGGGCTTTGCGGTCTGCAACACCAACGCTTTCGGAACGGTGGCCCCGCACCACCCGAAGAAAGGCTTTGATTTCACGTGGCCTTCCAGCGACGACCCCTTCGTCACGCTTCCCGTGAACGATGCCAAGATGAGCGATATTACGGACGTGACATCCAGCATGAACCAGTATGTCTTCGAGTGCGAGAACAGTGCCGATGCCCCTGTCAGCGTAATTCTTCGGGGACATCTTCCGGATCAGGACGAAGAGAAATACTACCGTGTCCTGCTGGTTGACGACAAGGGCGAGCAGCTCCTCGTGCGCCGGAACCACCATTACAAGCTTCACATCGAGGGCGCGCTATCTTTCGGTCAGGCCTCCTTTGCCGAGGCGTTGGAAGCGGCAGCCACGAACAACGTATGGATTTCCATTTCCGATGAAGTGAACGAGGTGGAAGATACGGACTATATCCTGACAGTAGAGAAGACTTTTGTCGTACTGGACGAGAGCTTTACGGAAAACGGAGGCAGCTACACGCTCAATTATACCATTAAAGGAAAAAATGACAAAGCCATCACCGAAGCCGATGCCGCAACGGTCTCCTGGATAGACAACGGGGTGGCGACGCAGACATTCGAGACGAAATTCGAGGTCGTGAACGGTGTCGGACAGGGACATATCCAGATACACCTGCTTCGTTTGGAAAATAACGAGAAACTGGAAGGTACGCTGCTTGTCAAGAAGGGACGGCTGCAACGCAAAATCAAGGTCATCACGATCAGGAAGCAGTCTTTCGTGCCTGCATGGGTCGGGACGGAAATATACGGTAATTTAGGGAACGGTGCCAACAAGAACAACCGTGCCCATGTTACGGCCATGTTCACCATACCCGAAAGCTGTCCCAAGGAGCTGTTCCCGATGAATGTGTACCTTTCCGTTGGCGATCTGGATATCCGCAACGCTTCGGGCATGGAACTGCCCGTGGTGCGCGAGGCGGACAATGACTGGTACAGCAGCGGTGAAATCTCTTCCGTCTATCAAGGCAAAGAGCCGGATTACAAATTTGTCTACACGGCCGATGGTCCCGGCGTCCAGCGTGTCTATTTCGAGAACATATTGAATCAGGAAAACGGCTACGAGGGCACGCTCTATATCGAAGCCGAATATTTCGAAACGATGCGGCGCAAGTTCAAATACTCCACCAATCTCGTATCCATCACGGTGCAGGGACTGAACAAATACGATGCCGTAGGCTCGGGCGTACAAGATGAAGTGATATACTATCGTCTGGTTCCACAGAAAAAAGGAGCCAACGTGCAGTTTGACATGCTGCTGGCAGAGAGGTCCGACAATGATCAAGGGACAGGGAACGACAATCCTGCCAATGCGCAAGGCAAAGACGAATTCCTGCTCTACTCGCAATACCTGGATTATTACGAGGACGGTGAGGAACCCGATGCCGGAGTGACTGCATTCGATTGCAAATTCTATCCCGATGAATCGAACAATTGGTGGCAGACCAACAATCCCCAAGGTGGCCGTATGCTGATGTTCAAACCGAGAACTGAAGTTTTGAGCAGCCCGTCGCAAGGTACCGGAAGATATTCCATCTACATGAAGACCAACCGTGCCCGGAGCGCCGAGGTGATCCACATCGCCTCCAACGACAACCGGCTCGGACCGGTATTGCCGGAAGATGCAAACGAGGATAATCCCGGTATATATGGCGGCCGATCATACCGCAGTACGACTTTCGAGCTGGCCAACTACACCCCGTTCCGGTTCGGAGCCCGCGTGAAGTACGGCAACAACGACTGGCAGGGAGAGGCCGACGAGCCTGACCGCACGGTAGCATCCGGTGCCATACCGGCAGACATACCGGAAAAAGTCACCCCGTTGGAATGGACATATCAACCCGACCAGCGGGTGGATATCGGCATCGATGTGACGAGCTTTGCCGGTTTTGACAACAAGTCGGTGGATCCTTTCGGCCAAGCGTTCGAAATCTATATCGACGCGCCTATGCTGAAAATCGATGCCGGCCGTCTTGCGGAAAACAGACTGGACGGAACCAAACTGAAAGCGCATCCCACGATTCCCGGGCGTTTTGTCTATACCGTGGATGCCAAGCGGGAGACGGAACGGCGATATGGTACGGATGATATTGCTAACACGGACAATATTGCCTCCAGTCAGCGTGGGGAACGCAAGACCCTGCCGTTCCTTGTGAATAGCGTCGTAAGTGCCGGGGACATCGTGATTTCGTCCGATGAAAGCCGGGTAGTGTATTATTCCAAGACTTTCCGTGTGTCGCACCAAGCGATTGCCGGGACGCTTCAATATAAAAATACCGCCGGCGTGGTGCAAAACATACCGAAGGATGCTTTCGTATCCTTCGAGCGTACCCGCAACGGAAGCCGTATCGGGTCGGTAAGCGTAACAGCCGACGGCCAGTACGAACTTCGGCTTCGCAAGGAATATGAGTTTAACTGGTACACGGACGAGGTGGAACTGCATTACACAGGTGACGGAGGCATGGTTTATCATGCGACATACCCGAGCCTGTCCAGCCTGTTTGCCAGTCCGCACATCGTACTTGAACCGTCTGCCGGCGAATGAGATTTTCCGAACCGGTATATGCAACGGCACCGGACGTTTCCACATCCGGCGCCTTTTTAACAACATAAGATATGAAGATGCTGAATCATACTTTTTTCGCCTGTCTTTTGGGCATGAGTCTCGTTTCCTGTTCACATGCCCAACAGCAGAAAACCAAGGAATTCCGTCTGCCCGACGTGCCTGTCACGCTGACGGCGCCTGAAGACAGGGCGGCGTACTTGTCCCTGCATTACTGGGACCACTTCGATTTTGCCGATACGTCGCTCATCTCCCGTCCTGAAATCACCGAGCAGGCCTTTGTCGATTTCCTCGGCATCCTGCCCTATACCGACCGGGCACAGGCTGCCATCGATACTCTTTTCCGCCGCGCCGCAACCGGACAGGAGATGCTGTATCACTTCATCGGGCTGAGTGACAAGTACCTCTACGAGCCCAATTCGCCCATGCATGACGAGGAACTGCATATCCTCGTATTGCGGGCACTGCTGGACAACCCCTGCCTGTCCGATACGGACAAGATACGTCCCCGCTACCTGTTGGAAATAGCCATGAAGAACCGTCCGGGAGACGTGGCGGCGGATTTCACCGTCACTTGCCGGGACGGCAGGCGCAGGCAGCTCTCCGGCATAAAGGCCGACTACGTGCTGGTTTACTTCAACGACCCCGATTGCGAGGACTGCCGCCGGGTGAAGGAATTGCTCACCCTGTCCCCGGTTGTGAACGACCTGTTGGAGTCCGGCCGTCTGAAACTCCTCTCCGTGTGTGTGGAGGGCAAGACCCCCGCGTGGGAAAAGGCGGAATTTCCCGCCGGTTGGATAGATGGTTATGATGCCGATCAGCGGCTTACCCGCGAACAGGTGTACGACCTCAAGGCGATGCCCACCCTTTACCTGCTCGATGCGGAAAAACGGGTGATACTCAAGGACGCTTCGTTCGAGCAGGTGGAAGAACGGTTGTCCTGAAAGATGCCTCATGAAAGCCTATGAAGACATCCGGAAAAGACAGTAAGGAGAGCAACCGTTTCAGGGGCATCAGGCCGGAGACGGAGGAGAAATACCGCCGAGCGATCGAGATGTACGCTTCCACGGAGCTTTCCGGCTGTGAGATATGCCGTATCTGCGAAGTGACAGAATCGGGTTTCCGGTGTTACCTGACCAAGTACCACCGTGAACTCGTGCTGGCCCGTTACGCTATACTGTGCAGCAAAGAAGAGGCCGGGCAGATTAAGTTGGGACAGCTCCGGGGACAGTTGCCCGCTACCCGTGTCAAATACAAGGATACCATCGAGGCGTGCGGGAGCATGGAGCATATCGGATTGCACGTAAATTCGGGTTGGAAGGCACGAATCTGGGCAGGCAGCCGTGTACGCACTACCCCGAGATAATCGAATGGCGCGAGAAGGTGCGCGATTGGCTGGGTATCGGTGACGGGCTGCCGCGCGGCACGCGCCGCTCCTGCAAGGAATAGTATGCTGAGGCCGTCAGGCTCTTGCAGGGTAACTCGTATGTCACGGTGCCGGAGGTTGCCGACTCCTGCGGGCTTTCCTATACCGGACTGGAACAGCACCTGTTGTTCTACCATAAGGATCTGGTGAAGCGGCGCATCAGGATACGCAAGAAGGCTCTCCGACGGCAGCGGAAAGGGGAAATCACCGGTCGGGGTACCGTGCACGCCCCCTCTCCGGAGTTGGTGGAGAAGTATGCCGAAGCGGTGCATCTGTATGCCACGACTCCCATGTCGGCCGCACGGATAGCCGGGAAGACGGGAGTGTCGAAGAAGGGATTCTACGAGCACCTGCAAAGGTGGCATCTGGACCTGGTATGCAGGCGGAAGAATATCCCCCACGAGGAAGGGCGGCTAGTGGACTGGTCTAAAGTCCGGAAATACAACCCCGCGACAAAGGCCAAATATGCCGAAGCCATCCGCCGGCTGAAAGAAAGCGGGCTGCCGACGGCACAGGTCGCCGCCGAGTTCGGGCTGCAACCCGAAGCGTTCCGCAGCTACCTGAAGGAACACGAGCCGGAACTGTATGCCCGGAAGGGAATGGTCAGGACGGATACGGGCGGCGCGGTGTCCCGCCGCAGCATGGAGGAATACAGCGAGGCCATGCACCTGTACGGCACGACAACCGAAAGCGTGAAGTCGTTGGCCAGGCGGTTCGGGTTCAACGACTGCTCGTTCGGGCAGTTCATCAGAAGGAATTTCCCCGAACTGGTCGAAAAGCACAACGAAATCGTCCAGAAAAAAGGAAGATAAGCTGTCATAGACAGTCTGACAAAATTCAATTAGGATACCTACTATCAAAATGATTTGCAGGATTATCCGATTCTGTCATTTTTCAATACACTCTCTCTAATAATCATCAAGGTTAGATGGACATTCATCGCATTTTTTTTCTGTCTTTTAATCCTAAGTGTTGCATAATATCGGATAACGATTTAGGTTCAACGCAGCTGACAATCTTATTCAATCGACTATCAACTTTTGGGGAACCCCCAAGCATCATGGACATTTTTTAATATCCGGTTGCGATAAATACAGATAAATACTACATCTTCTCTCAAAATACTGTTATTGGGGACCCAGCATTATAC
>ENA-UEPW01001420-UEPW01001420.1-human-gut-metagenome-genome-assembly--contig:-NODE-1420-length-9969-cov-3.135059_pt1 | contig 9969 bp, 8 predicted proteins | sample MGYA00242935_ERZ507936 | MGnify/ENA primary metagenome ERZ507936 (study PRJEB26167, sample SAMN06115469) | human gut metagenome | host: Homo sapiens | place: China:Chongqing | collected 2016-06-23... | reverse complement strand
GAAGAGGGCAAGGACTATCCAAAGATCGAATGGGCACAGTGGGACTGGGCCGGACGCCATGTTGTAGAGCTGGAGCCGGATCAGGAAGCCATGGTGCAGGAGATCCTGAAGAAGCATCCTTACATCAGCCTTCACGATCACCCTACATTTTACCCAAAGGATATGTCCAGCATTGACCACATTTATGATTCCATGCGGCAGGGCCGTGCTGTCTGCGGTTATGAGGCACTGTCCTATTCCAATATTGACTGCATCTTCGACAATATGATGGACGGTGTGAATATCATCTCCAGTCCCGGCGGCTGGAAGTGGATCGACATTATTCATGATCTGGGAATGCGGCTGTGCGACCTTGCTCATCAGGATTTTCTGATCCAGTGCAAGACGGTTGATGACATTTTTGCTGCCAAGAAGGCTGGCAAGATCGCCTGGGTGCCTTGCATTGAGGGCGCAGCTCCCATTGAAAATGAAGTGGATCGCATCGATATTCTCTACGGTCTGGGCGTCCGTCAGTTGGGCGTGACCTATTCTGAGAGCAACGCTTTGGGTAATGGCATGAAGGAGGATCACGACGGTGGCTTGACCATGTTCGGCAAGCAGTGCGTGGAGCGGATGAACAAGGTGGGTATGCTTATTGATGTGTCCCACTGTGGCCAGCAAACAGCCTATGACGCGGTCATGTATTCCAAGAAACCCATTATCATGAGCCACGTGGGCGCCAAGGGCGTATGGGACATTAAGCGTATGGCCGGCGATGATCTCATTAAAGCCATCGGTTCCAAGGGCGGCGTGGTCGGTATTGAATCTGCCCCCCACACAACCATGTCCAAAACCAAGATGACCCATGATCTGGACAGCGTGATGGAGCACTTCGAGTATGTGAAGAACCTGATCGGCATCGACCACGTTGGTTTTGGCGTGGACTGCCTGTACGGCGACCATGTGGGCGTACACCACGCCTTTGCCGCTGCCCTGTCTACAGCGGAAACTGCGAATACCTCTTACGAGGAAGTGCCCTTCGTCTGGGGCCTGGAGAATCCCACAGAAGCCAGCTGGAACATCATCCGCTGGCTGGTAAAGCACAATTACAGCGAAGAGGACATCGGCAAGGTCATCGGCGGCAACGCCATCCGGGTGCTGCGGGAAGTCTGGGCCTGACCGTTCTGCTGAACAGGAGCAAATTGTATGGAATTTCAACTGAAGAAAGGGTATCGCCCCTATGAGGCGTATCAGTATCTTGAGCCGGGAAGGGATTTTAAGGTCATTGACTGGGCGGACTGGGACTGGGCCGGTCGAAACGTCCTGCCCTTGAATCCGGAAGAAGAGGCCCGGTGCAGGGAACTGCTGGAAAGAACGCCCTACGTCAGCCTCCACGATCATCCGGACTTTACCACACGGGATATGTCCACCTGTGAACCGCTGTTTGACGCCATGCGGACTGGCCGGGACCGCTGCGGATATGAGGCGCTGGCCTATTCCAACATCGACTGTATCTTCGATAATATGATGGACGGCACCAACATTATTTCCAGTCCTAACGGTTGGAAGTGGATCGACATCATTCATGATCTGGGGATGCGGCTGTGTGACCTGGCCCATCAGGATTTTATTGTCCATTGTAAAACCGTGGACGATATCTTTGCCGCAAAAAAAGAGGGCAAGATCGCCATGGTGTTTGTGATCGAGGGAGCTGCTCCCATTGAAAACGAGGTGGACCGCATTGACATCCTGTATGGATTGGGCGTCCGCCAACTGGGCGTGACTTATTCCGAGAGCAATGCATTGGGGAGCGGCTGCAAGGAGGACCACGACGGCGGGCTGACCATGTTCGGCAAGCAATGCGTGGAGCGGATGAACAAGGTGGGTATGCTTATTGATGTGTCCCACTGCGGCTCTCAGACCGCTTATGATGCGGTGGTCCATTCCACCAAGCCCATTATTATGAGCCATACCGGAGCGAAGGGTGTTTGGAACACAAAGCGCCTTGCAAGCGACGAATTGATTCAAGCCATTGCTGCCAAAGGCGGTGTGGTCGGTATCGAGGCTGCCCCACACACCACCATGTCAAAGACCCGTATGACCCACGATATTGACAGTTACATGGAGCACTTCGAATATGTAAAGAATCTGGTGGGCATCGACCATGTGGGATTCGGCGTGGACTGTATGTACGGCGACCACGTGGGTCTGCATCACGCTTTTGCCGCAGCCCTGTCTACCGGGGATACTTCCAAAACCACGGTGCCTTATCAGGAGGTTCCCTTTGTGAAGTATCTGGAAAATCCGACTGAGGCAAGCTGGAATATTCCCAGATGGCTCATCAAACACGGTTATACGGACGAGGAAATTATCAAGGTGCTGGGCGGCAATGCCATCCGGGTGCTGCGAGAAGTCTGGTCCTAATTAAAAACAGAAAGGAAACCATGCAATGGAGTACAAAATGAAGCCTGCCTATAAAGGCTACAAAGCATATGAGTATCTGGAGGAGGGAAAGGATTTCCCCAAATTTGAGTGGGCCGACTGGGACTGGGCCGGCCGCCATGTAGTAGAGCTGGAACCGGAGCAGGAGGCTCGTGTTGCGGAGCTGCTGGCAAAATATCCCTATGTCAGCGTCCATGATCATCCGACTCTGTTCCCGAAGGACGTTACCAGCAAGCAGAATATCGACAATGTGATGCGCAACGGCCGGGAGATGACCGCTTATGAAGCACTGGCCTATTCAAATATCGACTGCGTATTCGATAACCAGCTGGACGGTGTGAATATCATCTCCAGTCCCGGCGGCTGGAAGTGGATCGACATCATTCACGATCTGGGTATGCGGCTGTGCGATCTGGCTCATCAGGATTTTATTATCCATTGTAAGACCGTGGATGACATTTTTGCCGAAAAGAAGGCTGGAAAGATCGCTATGGTATTTGTGGTGGAGGGAGCCGCTCCTATTGAAAACGAGGTAGACCGCATTGATATTCTCTACGGCTTGGGCGTCCGCCAGCTGGGTGTGACCTATTCCGAAAGCAATGCGCTGGGCAACGGCTGCAAGGAGGTCCATGACGGCGGCCTGACCATGTTCGGCAAGCAGTGCGTAGAGCGAATGAACAAGGTGGGTATGCTCATTGACGTATCCCACTGCGGCCCTCAGACTGCTTATGATGCAATCACCTATTCCAAGAAGCCGATCATTATGAGCCATGTAGGTGCAAAAGGCGTGTGGAACACCAAGCGGATGGCCAGCGATGAGATGATTCAGGCCGTTGCTGTCAAGGGCGGCGTGGTCGGCATTGAGGCCGCTCCCCACACCACTATGTCCAAAACCAAGATGACCCACGATCTGGACAGCTTTATGGAGCACTTTGAATATGTGAAAAACATGGTGGGCATCGACCATGTGGGCTTTGGCGTGGATTGCCTGTACGGTGATCACGTGGGCGTGCATCATGCCTTTGCACAGGCACTGTCCATCGCCGCCACCTCCAAGACCGGTGCGGAGTATGAAGAGGTCCCCTATGTGAAGTATCTGGAGAACCCCACCGAATCCAGCTGGAACATTATCCGCTGGCTGGTAAAGCACAACTACAGCGATGAGGATATTGCCAAGGTCATCGGCGGTAACGCCATCCGGGTGCTGCAGGAAGTCTGGGCCTGATGCGAAAACGGATGCAGGCAGCAGACTGTTTTTAGAAATATCCGAGTCGATCATTTCCCACGTTGACCGCTATTCGTGTGTCTACCATAAGGAATCGAAATTGATAAAATGCTAACCTGAAAGCTGCAAGTCCTTTATTGATCAAATCGGCGGCAATATACCTAATGAGGTATATTGCCGCCGATTTATATGCTCTGAACGCAATTCATGTTGTCCTTGTGCGTGGATAACTTATGCCGCACCGTCTCTTTTTATCTTGTAGGAAGCCTTCCTCATCCCGGTCACAGGGCCTGTGGGCGGGACTCCAGCAGCTCACGGGCGCAGGAGCGGACCGTCTCCTCTTCGTCGTAGGGGATCTTCTTCCCCTGCACCAGCTGGTAGCCCTCCCGGCCCTTGCCGCACAGCAGCAGCATATCGCCGGGACGCATCTGCTCCAGCGCATAGCGCACCGCCTCCCGGCGGTCCACAATACCCACATGGGGGCAGCTGCCGGGGCCGAAGCAGGTGGCAATGTCCGCAATGACCTCCGCCGGGTCGTCCCGATCCGGGTCGTCGGTGGTAATAATGGCCAAATCGGCCCCCTTGGCCACTGCCTCCCCCAGCTGGTGGCGGCGCACTCTGGTGCGGCCGCCGGTGCCGAACACGGCGATGATGCGAGCCGGATCGTAGCTGCGGGCCGTTTGCAGCAGGGCGTTCATGCTGATGGAGTTATGGGCAAAATCCAGCACTACGGTACATCCCGGCATCACGTCCGGCAGCACCTCGAACCGGCCCGGCACCGTCACATAGCTGAGGGCCTCCGCCAACTCGCAGGTGCGGTCCGTATAACGCCCCACCAGTGCCACCACCGCCAGAGCGTTGTAGACGTTGTACTCCCCCGGCATCCGAATGTGGTAGGTAGTGCCGGCCGCCGTGAACTCCATACCGAACAGGTCCCCGGCCTTCAGGATGTTCACTCTCTCCGCCCGGAGATCCGCCGGACGGTGAATGGCATAGGTGCTCTTTTCGCAGGGACTGCCCGCCATCATGTACTCCGCCTCCGGGTCGTCGGCGTTGAAGATGCCGTGGCGGCACTGGGCGAACAGCCGCTTCTTGCTGTCCCGGTAGTGGGCATAGTCCGGGTGCTCCTCGGTGCCGATGTGGTCCGGGGAGAGGTTTGTGAACACCGCCGTATCGAAGGTGATGCCGTCCACCCGGTGGCGGGCCAGCGCCTGAGAGGACACCTCCATCACCACATACCGGACGCCCTCGTCCCGCATGGCCCGAAACAGCCGCATCAGCTCGTAGCTCTCCGGTGTGGTATTGCTGGTTCCCACGTGCTTCCCGGCGTAGGCGGCCCCGTTGGAGCCGATGACGCCGCAGGACAAGCCCATGCGGTTCATGACGGAGCAGGCCGTCTCCGCCACGGTGGTCTTGCCCTTGGTGCCGGTGACGCCGATGATGGTCACATCCCGCTGGGGAAAGCCAAAAAACGCCGCCGAGATCTGCGCCAGCGCCTGACGGGCATCCGATACCCGCACCACGTCCGCATCCTCCGGCACGTCCAGCGTCCCCTCGCTGACGAAACAGCGGCAGCCCTGTGCATAGGCCGCCGGCGCAAAGTCCTCTCCGTTGGAACGGGCGCCCCGCAGACAGAAAAACAGGCTCCCGGTCTGCGCCTTCCGGGAGTCGTAGGTCAGCGCCGTGATCTCCTCTTCTCCGCAACCGCCGGATAGTAACTGCACGCCGGAGCGCTCCAGCAGGTCCTTTATCTTCATGGGAAGGTCCCCCCTTTTATACAAGATAGGCGGCAGGACAAGACATCCCGCCGCCTATATTATACCAATAATTGTGCCGGATGCAACCTCTCCGGCGCAGAAAATCCGGCCTTAGCGCCAGACCTCGCCGAAGAAGAACAGCGCCACCGTGCCGGGGCCCACATGGCCACCGGTGACCGGCTCATAGCACACCGACAGGATCTCGCCGGTCTGACCGGCATCCCGCAGCTTAGCCTGCAGCCGCAGCGCCCCGTCCGGGCAGTCGGCATGGGCGATGCCCACCGTCCGGGTGCCGTCCACAGCGTACTCCTTGTACAGCTCCGCCAGCGTCTCCATGGCCTTCAGCTGACCACGAACCTTGCTGTGCTGGATGATGTGGCCCTCCGGATCGGACTGAAGGATGGGCTTGATCTTCAGCAGAGAGCCCGCTACCTGCGCCGCAGCGCTGATGCGGCCGCCCCGGCGCAGATACTTCAGGTCGTCCACCATGAAGAACTGGCGCATCCGCCCGCAATTTTCCTCGGCCTGCCGGATGATTTCATCTGCCGTGCAGCCCTTCTCCAGCATTTTGGCTGCCTCCAGCACCACGAGGCCTTCTCCCAACGAAGCGCCGCAGGTATTCAGTACCCGGATCATGCGGTCAGGATACTCGCCCCGCAGCTCCTCCGCCATAAGCTCAGCGCTCCAGCAGGTGCCGCTGATGCCGCCGGAGATGGCGATGTACAGTACGTCATCCCCATCCTTGAGCGCACTCTCCATGGTGTCCCGAATCAGAGCCGGGCTCACCAGCGAGGTCTTGACCTCGGCGCCCTTCCGCATGGCCTCGTAGTAGTCGTGGCCCACCAGCTCCGTGGGCTGGCCGTCCAGCAGATACGTCAGGGGCATGGCGGTGATGTGATACTGTTCCAGCAAGTGGGGCGGGACGTTGGCCGCCGTATCGGTGAAAATTCTCAGCATAGCTTTCTACTCCTTCTTATACCCGTATCCGCAGCCAGTCCGCCAGTGTGTCGAACAGCCGCTCATAGCCGGGCATGGTCAAATGGATACCGTCTGCGGCGATGAGCCGCATCAGCCTGTGGTCGTTGAGGAACTCCTCCCGCACCGGGATCAGGGGCAGGCCCTCGGCATAGGCCAGCTGGGTCACCGCATCGGAGTACATCTCCTGATGCCGGTAGATCATCTGCACGTCCCCCAGCCAGTCCATGATCCGCTCCTTCCGCAGTCCGTCCCGGCAGATGAAGGCCAGATACCGGGTGGCGTCAATGGGCGGTAGGCTCATGAGCACCGGCTGGATGCCCTTCTCCCGCAGCATGGTCACCGTGTGGCGGAGCTTCTCCCGAAAGGCAGGCAGCTCCGTCCGGGGATGATGGTTCCCCGCCGGGTCTGCGTCGATGGCTGCCCAGTCGTAGTCACTGTCGTTGCCGCCGTAGGCCACCAGTGCATAGTCGGCCTCCAGCCCCCGGTTCAGATCGTGCTGCACCAGCGACTCGCCCTTGGAGATGGTGGCTCCCATTTTGGATCGGTTCACCACCTGCGTCCGGCGTTCCGGATAGCGCTGCAGTACCTCGTCGTAATGGAAATGATAGTGATACCCCTCATCCGGCATGGTGGCCTTCAGCAAGGAGTCACCATAAATATACACCTGCTTGGGCATAATAGCAAGCCCCCTATCTTCTGTTTTTCCTAATATAGCATATTAGATTTCGAAAGTCAACAGGTCAACTGCTATTTACCCTTGCAAAAAACAAGTTTTTCTGATATTATATAGTAGTTGTTTAAAGACTGTTAAGAAAAACAGCCGACTTCCACGCTGCCGGTGCGCCGACGGCGCCTGCACAGGAGGTACGCCATGTCATACGATAAGAAACTCATTATTCACAAGCTGGAGCGCTGGGATCGGTTCATCACCAATTACCATCTGCCGGACTGGGATTCCATCCCTGATCTGGGGCTCTACATGGATCAGGTGGTGGTGCTGCTGGTGCAGTATCTCGGCTTCATCCCGTCCATCCCCGGCGGCAAGGAGAGCTTTGTCACCTCCTCCGCCATCAACAACTATGTGCGCCTGAAGATCATGCCTGCTCCGGTGAAGCGGAAGTACTACCGGGTACACATCGCCTACCTCATTATGATCCTCACCATGAAGCAGAGCATCAGCATCAGCGACGTGCAGAAAATTTTGCCCGCCGACAGCAGCGAGGACTGCGTGCGGTCGGTATACGAGGCCTACTCCGAAAAATTCCGGCAGCTGGCCCTGTTCTTCAACCAGCATGTCGAAAGCGCCGCCACCGACATCCGCACCCCCTCCGGGGACGAGGAGGGGGCCGTGGGGCGGCTGGTCATCGAGTGCGGACTCATCGCCGGGTTCTCCAAAATTCTGGCGGAGAAGTTGATCCGCCTGTGCGACGCCGATACGGAGGCCGTTCTGGCCGCCGAGCAGCCCCATGAGTAACGCCGTCTGTCCCGCCCGCCGCCTGACGGAGGCGGATGCAGCGCAGGTCTGTGCGCTGATGCAGGGCAATCCCCTGTTCTACCGGTATCACCCGCCGCAGCCCACGCCGGAGAGCATCCGGACCGATATGACCGCCCTGCCGCCGGGAAAAGCTATGGAAGATAAGTGGTTCGTGGGCTTTTACGACGGAGACTGCCTGATTGCCGTGATGGATCTGATCCTGAACTATCCCGCCGCCGACACCGCCTTCATCGGCCTGTTCATGACGGCTCATGACCGTCAGGGCTGTGGACTGGGCAGCCGCATCCTCCGGGACTGCATAGCCCGGCTGGCCGCTGCCGGATATCACCGGCTGCGGCTGGCGGTGGATGAGGGCAATCCCCAGAGCCTGGCCTTCTGGACCAAGAACGGCTTCGTCCTCACCGGTGAGGTCCACCCCAATGATTTTTCCGCCTATCTCCCTATGGAGCGCAGTATTTGAAGCAGCAAGCCCTCCGGCCAAGGCCGGAGGGCTTTTTCTTCATTTTTCCTTTATTGCAGCATCTGCCCCACCACGCAGCGACCGTCGGACCAGACAGCGGTGATGTTGTGGCGGTGGAGCATATATATGGCCCGCTCGAACCGCTCCCGCACCGTCAAGGGATGGCTGGCCTCCGTGAAATCGCTGTCGTCCACCACGATGGCGTGGAGCCGGTTGCCTGGGGCGAAGCCATCTCTGTCCCCGAAATAACGGTGACCTGAGCTGGTAGCCAGATAGTAGGCCTCCGGCACCGTCAGGAAGTCCTCGGACCAGTCCGTCTCGATGCGCTTGATCTTGGAGGCCCGGATGCTCATGGTAGCCACCTTATACATGGGCAGACAGGCGCCGCCGGCGATGTCGGACCCCAGCGTCACCCAGATGCCCTGCTGGAGCATCTCCCGCACCGGCGACACGCCGCTGCACAGATTGATGTTGGAACCGGCGCAATGAGCCACCACCACCCCAGCCCGGCGCATGGCGTCGCACTCCCGCCGGTCGGAGTGGACACAGTGGGCCATGATGGTGCGCTCCTTCCACAGGCCGTACTTATCATAGGTCTCCCAGTACTGCTGACAGTCCGGGTGCAGCTCCTTTACCCACTGGATCTCCCCCAGATTCTCCGACAGGTGAGACTGAACATACAGCCCCTTCTCCTGCGCCAGACGGCCCAGCGCCGCCATCAGCTCATCGGTGCAGCTGGGGGTAAAGCGGGGGGGCAGAATGGGCTTGACATGGTCGAAATGACATCCCTCCAGCCACCGCAGCGTCTCCCGGATGGATTCCTCCGTGGTCTCCTGCAGCACGCCGGGCAGGCCATTGCGATCCATGTTCACCTTGCCCACATAGCCGGTGACGCCGGCCCGCTCCAGCTCCTCCATGAGGATCCACGTGGCGTCGGTGTGGAGGGAGGAGAACATACACACACGGGTGGTGCCGTTGGTGATGAGGTCCGTGGCCAGACGGCGATAGATGCGGCGGGCGTAGTCCGTGTCGGCAAACCGTGCCTCCGTGGGGAAGGTGTAGGTGTCCAGCCACTCCAGCAGCGGCAGATCCATGCCCATGCCCAGCATGGGGTATTGGGGGGCGTGGAGGTGCATATCCGCAAAGGACTGCATCACCAGTGCCTGACCGTAATCCACCAGCGGCGCCGTAGCATATTCCAGTGGCAGCCGGTCATAGACGCCCCGGATGACGCCGTCCTCCATCACCAGATAGCCCTGCTCCGTGATCTGCAGCTCCCCCAGCGCCGGGGCCTGCACGATGTTTCCCTTCAAAACCTGCACCATATCCGTTTCCTTCCTTTCCGCAAAAAATAGGCACCCCGCCGCTTTTCCGGCAGAGCACCCATAGTAGAGCCTTCGGCGGCTCCGTAGAAACGCCTTGCACCATTTCCGCAAGGCTATATGAGCTTTCCTATCACGGGCCGCAGCCCGTTTTTCTGTTCAGCCGTTCAGGACACCTGACCGCTCTCACTCTCCCAGTTATACGGTGCCTCTCTCTGTGCCAGCATAGCCTGATGCTCTTCGGCTGACAGGAGCAGGTCGTCTACCTGTATATCGCCCACTTCCACGATCTCATAGCTGTCCACATCGTT
>ENA-UEPW01001414-UEPW01001414.1-human-gut-metagenome-genome-assembly--contig:-NODE-1414-length-9983-cov-24.076519_pt1 | contig 9983 bp, 9 predicted proteins | sample MGYA00242935_ERZ507936 | MGnify/ENA primary metagenome ERZ507936 (study PRJEB26167, sample SAMN06115469) | human gut metagenome | host: Homo sapiens | place: China:Chongqing | collected 2016-06-23... | reverse complement strand
ACTACTGCGACGGCCATATGCTGGACACCATCGCCCGTGAGCCGCTGTGGCGCCACCTCATCAACTACCGCTGCGGCACCGGCCACAGCGTCAGCCACGTGGGCAACGTCCACGAAGGCCCCCACGCCCTGAACGGCCGCAACACCACCGTTTTCAAGCCGGGCATGATCGTCACCGACGAGCCGGGCGTCTATGAGGGCGGCGTCGTCGGCATCCGCATCGAGAATGAGCTGGAGTGCTACCACAAAGCATCCAACCAGTACGGCGAGTTCCTGGCATTCCGCCCCATCACGTTCGTGCCGATCACCACCTCCCCCATCGTCCCGGGCGTTCTGAGCCGCGACGAGCTGGATTGGCTGAACGCCTACCACCGCGAGGTCTTCGAGAAGCTGGCTCCCCGCCTGACCGAGGACGAGCGCGACTGGCTGGCTAAGAAGTGTGCCGCCATCGGAGCGTAAAATTCTTCTGAAAGGCTCCCCTGATAGGGGAGCTCCGCGACATGCCCGTGTCAGCGGGATGGAGCGGTGAGAGGTTGAATTTCAACAAAAGCGGGAGGCCCCGCAGGGGCCTCCCGCTTTTCTTTAGGATGAGATCTCTGCCTTGTGCTCTTTCCAGTAGGCTTTCGCCTCGTCGATGACCTTCTTGAAGGGGCCGGAGGGGTAAGTGCTCTCGGCAATGTCGATGAGGAATTTGTAGAGCTGGGGCCGCACCTGCTCATACATCCCAAGCCGGGTGTAGAGGTCCTTGTAGTAGTGGAACACCTGGATCTTGTTCTGCACCAGAGTGGCGGGCTTTATCTGGGTGTGGCAGATGCTCTGAGGGTTCTGGACGTAGTAGTAGCCGGGCTGCGGGATGGACGCAAAGACTTCGGCGTACTGGATATACTGCATGTTGAACACGAGGTCTTCGGCCCAGCGCATCTCGCTGGTAAAGCGGATGTCGTGCCGGGTGAGGATGTCGCGGCGGTAGAGCTTGTTCCAGAGCACGCTGTAAAAGTAAGAGGCGGGCTTATCCATCAGGCGGCGGGCGAAGGTGTCCTTGTCGTAGACGCCCTCGGGCAGGAAACCGTATTCCCGGTTCTCCGGCGGGCGTGCAACATGCATGACGCCGAGGTCGTCCTGGATCTTTTCCAGCACCTGTTCCGGCTTCGACGCCCCGGCGGGGATGACCATGGTGTAGGGCGAGATGACGAGGTCGGCACCGGTCTTCTCTGCCGTCTCCACCAGCCGGGCCGTGTAGTCCGGGGCGATGTAGTCATCGCTGTCCACGAACTGGACGTACTTGCCGCCGGCAAGCTTCAGGCCGAGGTTCCGGGTGTCGGACACGCCGGAGTTTGCCTTGTCCACCAGCAGGATGCGGCTGTCCTTTTTGCGGAACTCCTCGCAGACGGGCAGGCTCTTATCTTTGGAGCCGTCGTTGATGACGATGAGTTCGAGGTTCTTGTACTCCTGCCCGCAGATGCTTTCGAGGCAGCGGCTCAGGTGGCTCTGGGCATTGTACACAGGGACGATGATGCTGACGAGAGGCATTTCCATAGCAGTTTCTCCTTCTGTTTTTTATAGCAATGATACTCCCGCCGGGCCCAAAAAGCAAGCGCCGGCGGCAGGCCCGAAAGGGGGCTTCGGAATGATATTTCATATCGCGGTGTGCAGCCCGGACAGCGTCCTCCGCAGCCGGGTGGAGCGGCAGTGTCTCGACTATTATGCCCGGCGGGACGACGCCTGCATCATCGAGCAGCTGGACAGCCCGGAGGCCCTGCTGGCCCGGGACGACGCCGGGGAGCGGTACGAGCTGTACCTCATTGAGCTGCCGTCCACGGCAGCCGCCGCGTCGCTGCGGGCAGCGGCTGCACTCCGCAGCCGGGGGCGGCGCAGCCCGCTGGCTTTTCTGGCCCACACGCCCGCCCACGCCTACAGTGCCTACCGGGTGGACGCCATGCAGTATTTATTGCTGCCTGTCCCGCCGGAACAGCTGGACGCTCTGCTGGCCCGGGCCACCGAGCCGGAGTACGGCCCGGCCATCCCGGTGGCCACGGCGTCGGGTCTGCGGGTGCTGCCCTTCGCGGACATCGAATACCTCGAGTGTACCCACCATGTGGTGCATTTCCATCTCGCCAGCGGCGAGGATGTGCCGTCCCTGTCTGTCCGGGTGCCGTTCGCGCAGGTGGCCCAGCCGCTTTTGGCGGATGAGCGCTTCGTCCAGCTTCACCGCTCCTATGTGGTCAATCTGGCGGCGGTGTCCCAGCTGGCAGCGGGTGAGTTCTGGATGCAGAGCGGCGCACGGGTCCCTGTCCCCCGCGGGCGGGAGCCTGCAGCCCGCACGGCGCTGAAAGATTATCTGGAAAAGCAGTTCCGATAAAGCAATGGGGAGGCCCTTCCGGGCCTCCCCATTGCTTTATAATTTTGTCCAGTCCAGCTGCGTCCAATCCGTTATGTACTGGTCGGCGAGGCGCTGCAATTCAGGCTTATCGGCAGCGCTGGTCTCATCCTCGATGTCGATGAGGTAGAAGCCGCACTGCCTGGCCGTACGGGTGGCGTAGACAGCGTCCTCGCAGACGACGGCGTCGGCGGGTTCGCTGCCGCCCAGCCGCTCGAGGACTTCGTGGAACACCTCGGGGTGGGCCTTGCTCTTCGCGCCCTGTGCGGTGTAGAAGAACTCGAAATAGTCTGCGACGCCCAGCCGGGTGAGCACCTCTTCGCACTGCTCTGCCCAGGTGTTGGAGCAGATGCACATCCGCACACCCTCGGCTTTCAGCCGGGCCAGCATCTCCCGGACGCCGGGCTTCAGCTCAACTTTTTTGTACAGGTCCCGGATGACCTGCCGCATGGCAGGCTCGTAGTCCCGGAGGGTCAGGGGCAGATCGTAGGTGCGGATGAGATATTCCGCGCCCTCCACCATCCCCATGCTCAGCAGAACATCGTGGATGCCGGGTCTTGCGGTGCGGCCATAGCGGCGCAGCAGCTCCAGCGGTGCGCCCTGCCACACCACGGTCATGCTGTCGGTGAGGGTGCCGTCCATGTCGAAAATCCATTGCTTGCGGTGCATCTGTCGTCCTCCTGAATCGTTCTGGCAAAGTGAATTTATTATAGCACATTTTTTGTTACAAAAACAGAGAGAAATCTCCCGGGAAATATGCTATAATCTAGGCAAAACCGGAACACATCAAAGGAGGCAGAAAACATGGCGCAGAACAACACCCCCGTAAAGGCGCTGGTGCTGGCGGGCGGGGGCGCCCGCGGCAGCTATCAGGTGGGCGTCTGGCGGGCGCTGATCGAGCTGGGCTGGCGGCCCCAGATCATTACGGGTACCAGCGTCGGCAGCCTGAACGGCGCCATGTTCGCCCTCGACCTCTACGAGACGGCCCGGGACATGTGGCTGACCATCCGCAGCCAGGATGTGATGGAGCTGCCCGCCGAGGATGCGCCGCTTTCTGAGCTGCACGCATTCCTCAAAGACGCTGTGACTCAGGGCGGCATGGACGTCACTCCGCTGGAAGAGATCGTCGAGCGGGTGCTGGACGAAGATAAACTCCGCAAAAGCCCCATCCGGCTGGGCCTTGTGACCGTGGAGCGGAAGACCCTCAAGGCCCGGGAGCTTCCGCTGGAAGACATCCCCGAAGGCAAGGTGAAAGACTACCTGCTGGCCTCTGCAGCCTGCTTCCCCGCCCTGCGGGCCCACACCATCGACGGGGTATCTTACCTCGACGGCGGCTACCGGGACAATATGCCCACCGCGCTGGCCCAGAAGATGGGCGCAGAAGAGCTGGTCTGTGTAGACCTGGAGGGTGTGGGCATCACCCGCCCCAACCGCACCGGCCTGCCCACCACCCTCATCCGAAGCTACTGGGAGCTGGGCGACATCCTCCACTTCGAGCCCGCCACCGCCCGGCGGAACATCGAGCTGGGCTACCACGATACATTGCGGGCCTTCGGGCGGCTGCGGGGCTGCGCCTACGCTGTGGACAGCGGGGCTGAGAGCAGCGCGGATGCCGCCGCATTCCATGCGGCCTTCGAGGCCGTCCAGAAGGACGTGCGGGAAAAGCACCCCTCCACCCTGACGGCAGACGCTGCTCTTCTGCTGGCAAAACTCTCGGATGCAGAGCTTGCCCCGCTGGAAGCTGCGGCTGAGGACGTGGGCGTAGACCCCGCCCCCTACTACACCACCCGTACTTTGGGAGAAGCTTTCCTTGCAAAATGCGACTTCGAGCGCCTCAGGAGCTTCGAGCCGCTGTTCGAGGGTGAAGCAGGCCCGGCGCAGGCCGCACGGGCCGCTCTGCTGCCCAACACCTTTTTGCAGGCACTGGTCTGCCGGGCGCTGACCGGCAGAGTGCCGCCGGAGGAGATGGAAACATGAAGGTATATAAGGGCTTTACCGCATCGCCCGGCCTCGTGCTGGGTCAGGTCAGCCGGCTGGACCGCCCGCCGCTGGTGTTCGGCGAGGGGCCTTTCCACCCCGAACAGGAAAAGCAGGCGTTGGAAGACGCCATCAAGGTCGCTCAGCAGGAGCTGGACGAGATGGCAGGCCGCGCCGCGCCCTCGGAGCAGGCCATCTTCCTGTTCCAGAGCATGATGCTGGAAGACGAGGGCTTCATGAATGAGGTGGCTTTCCAGATAAAGGCCGGCGTCGGTGCCGCCGAGGCAATGGACCGTGTGGGCCGCCGCTACGCCGCCCAGCTGGCCGCCATGAAGGACAATGCTTACATGCAGCTGCGGAGCGTGGACATCCTCGACGTGACCCAGCGCATCACCAACATCCTCTGCCACCGGATCCGCAGCTGGCTGGCCCTCGACCACCCGGTCATCCTTGCGTCTGACCTGCTCATGCCCACCGATCTGTTCAGCGTCCCGGCGGGCCGCATCCTCGGCCTCATCACCGCCGAGGGCAGCGGCCAGAGCCATGCGGCCATCATCGCCCGCTCGCTGAACATCCCGGGCATCACCCAGGTGGGCGAAGATTTTCTGAAAGACTGCGATGGCCGCGAGGTCATCCTGAACGCCACCGAGGGCGAGTGCATCCTTGACCCGGATGCCGCCGCCCGGCAGAGCGCCATCACCTGCATCTGCGAGATGCAGCGCCAGAACGAGGAGCTGAACGCCCAGCTTGAGCTGCCCAACCGCACCCGGGACGGCGAAGAATTCGAGCTTCTGGCCAACTGCTTCGGCCCCGAGGACGTGGGGACCGCGATGGAGTCCGGCGCGTCCGGCGTGGGCTTGCTGCGCAGCAGCTACATGATGATGCCCGGCCATGCCATGGACGAGCAGGAGCAGTATCTGTTCTACACCTCCTGCCTCGCCGCCGCCAGGGGCAAGATGGTGACGGTGCGCACCTTCGACTTCGGTGCTGACCGCACCATGGCCGACGCCTATCAGGGCGTCCAGTCCTCCAAGCTGGGCCTGCGAGGCATCCGCAGCAGCCTGCGCAATCTGCCCCAGATGGCAGTTCAGATCTGCGCCCTCATGCGTGCCGCCACAAAAGGCCCGCTGCGGGTTATGTTCCCCATGGTGACAGACATCGAGGACTGGGATTCCGCCATGCAGGTGGTGGACCACTGCCGCCGCAAGCTCACCGAGCGGGGCGTGGAGTTCGAGCCGGATGTCCCCTTCGGCGTCATGCTCAGCGTACCCGCCGCCTGCCTGACGGCAGAGGACTTCACGGCTCACGGCTGCCGGTTCTTCGTCATCGGCACCAACGATCTGACCCAGTACACCCACGCGGTGAGCCGGGAACTGGCCATTGCCGAGCACTACTACCGTCCCGCCAGCCCGGCCATGAAAAAGCTCATCGCCATGGTGGTGGACGCCGCCAGGAAAGCGAACATCCCCGTCACCATCTGCGGTCTCGCCGTCGGCAATGCCGTCAACGCGACCCAGTATCTCCACCTCGGACTGCGCAGCTTCTCCATGAGCCCGCAGAATCTGCTGGCCATCAAAAAGGCCCTGCGGGATGCAGATGCAAGATAAAGAGAAACGGCGTCCCACCTCGGCGGGACGCCGTTTCTGATGTCAGAACTTACTCGAGGTTCCCCGTCAGGGTCATGACGGCGGAGACGACGGCCAGCGGGGCCGTCTCACAGCGGAGGATGCGGGGGCCGAGGCCGACGGTCTTTGCGCCGGCTTTTGCGGCCATCTCAGCTTCCTCGACGGCGAAACCGCCCTCTGCGCCGGTGATGATGGCGATCTTCAGCTTTTCGCCATCGGCGGGTCTGGCCTCAGCCAGAAGCTGGCGCAGGGGTGCGCCGCCGCACTCGTAGCAGAAGAGCACGAGGTCATACTGGTCGAGGCTGCGGCAGACGGCCCCGAAGTTGGGCAGCGGAAGGGCCACATCCGGCAGGATGCCCCGGCCGCACTGCTTGGCGGCTTCAAAGGCGATGCGGTTGTAGCGCTCGTTTTTCTGCTCTTCCTTCTTGGGCGCGGCCACGCAGTAGCGGCTGAAAAACGGGATGAAGTGGTCACAGCCCAGCTCGACGCCGTGGCGGATGATCTGCTCCAGCTTGTCCTGCTTGGGGTAGCCCACCAGCAGGGTGACGTCTACGGTGGGCTCTGCGGCACTGGGATAGCCCGGCTCCACGCTGAACTCCACCGTCTCGTCGCCGAAACCGGTGATGGTGGCAGTATACTCGACGGCGCTGCCGTCGCAGAGGATGACGGTGTCCCCCAGTTTGCCCCGCATCACGCGGGAGAGATGGTGGGCGTCGGCTCCCCGCAGCACGGCGGTGCCGTCGGAAATTTCAGTGGTAAAATAACGGTGCGGCATATTTTTTGATCCTTTACATCTTAGGCTCCCCTATTAGGGGCAATAACGACGACCGCCGCCAGTGGCGGAAGCAGGGAGTCGTTGTTGGGGCCGCGGCCAGCAAGGCGCAAGTGCTTTTCAAGCACGAAGCGAATGCTGGGAGCCGCAACCCGGCAATGGCAGTGCGAAGCACTGACTGAGAGGTTGGCCTTACGCTTTTTTGCAGACGATGCACTCCCAGCCGCGCTTCTCCTTCACTTCCAGCACGGCGAGGCCGGCGGCTTCCAGCGCGGCGATGACCTCATCCTTCCGGCTGTCGATGATGCCGCTGGCGATGAAGACAGCGTCGTCGGCCATCAGGCCGGGAACGGCGGGGGCCAGCGACATGATGGCGTTGGCCACGATGTTGGCCGTGATGATGTCGTACTTGCCGCTGGCCTTGTCGGACAGATCGCCCACGAGGACGGTCAGCTTATCGGCTACGCCGTTGAGGGCGGCGTTCTCGCCGGCGGTGCGGACGGCCACGGGGTCGATGTCCACGCCCTCAGCCACGGCTGCGCCCAGCTTGAGGGCTGCGATGGCGAGGATACCGCTGCCGGTGCCGATGTCCAGCACCCGCTCGCCGCCCTTGACCCGCTCGTCCAGCACTTCGAGGCAGAGGTTGGTGGTCTCATGGCCGCCGGTGCCGAAAGCAAGGCCCGGGTCGAGGATGAGCTTGACGCGGTCGGTGTCGTAGTCCTGCCAGGACGGCACGATGGCGAGGCGCTGGCCCACGTCCATCGGGTGGTAATACTTGCGCCAGCCGTTCTGCCAGTCCTCCTGCTCCACGCCCTCGGTCTCGGAGGTGTAGGGGATGCCTGCGGCCTCCATCCGGGCTGCGATGAGGGCCAGCGTCTCCACCGGCGAAGCGCCCGGCTCGAGGTACATGTGGATGATGACAGTGTCCCGGGGCTTGTCCAGCAGCTCCTGCTCGATGAGGTCCACGTGGGCGATCTGCTCCACCTGTTCCTCGATGTCGCTGTAGTCTTCGATATAAATGCCGCCCTCCGCGATCATGGTGGCCACGGCCTCAGCGGCCTCGGCGTCGGCTTTGGATACGGTCAGGCGAATATCAGTCCATTCCATAAGGATGCTCCTTCCGTGTATTGGGGATATACTGTCTTTATAGTACCCGATTCCGGCCCGGGATGCAAGCTCTCGGGCCGAAAGATGCCCGAAAAGGCTTTCTTTTTTCCCGGCAGTATGTTAATATGGTGTTGTACCCGGACTGGGTCCGGGCGGCTTCCTGCCGGAAGCGCCCGCCGCATCGTTCCCCAAAGGAGGAATTATCGTATGTTTTTGGGAATGGATATTTACAGCTGGATCGCTGCTATCGTCATTGCACTCATCGTCACATTCCTTCCGATCACGCTGCCGTTCAAGATCGTTCTCGCCATGGTGGCCATGGCCTGCTTCTATTTTGGACGCAAGTATTATCACAACCATAAGAACGGCGGGGCCGAGACGCCCAGCATGAGCTCTGCCGAGAGCGAGGCACTGGCCTCCGGCATCCTGAAAGCCCTCGGCGGCAAGGACAATATCGTCAAGGTGGACTACTGCGCCACCCGCCTCCGCTTTGAGGTACACAGCTACGCCTCCGTGGACGAGGCCGCTGCCAAGGCCGCAGGCGCAGAGGGCGTCATCCGCCCGGCCAAGAACGCCTGCCAGGTAGTCATCAAGGGCGATGTGCAGGCTGTGTACGATGCCCTGAGCAAGCAGCTGTAACTAAGAAGCTGTTTTCTTACGAAAACAACTTCTCAAACACCGCCGGGAACGGGCCGCTGCGCCTGGCCCGGCGGTATTTTTATCGGAAAGGAATTTTGATATGAAGCCCCAGACCTTTACGTGGAAGAAACTCACCGCCGACGAGCTGACGCGGGTGTATCTGGACGAGATGCGCCGCGACTTCCCGCCCAGCGAGCTGAAACCCCTGAGCATGATACTCAACAGTGAAGCCGTCGGCATGGCCCACACCTGGGGCGTGTTCGAGGGGGAGACGCTGGTGTCCTATCTGCTGATGGTGCGGCCTATGGGCTGTGAAGTGAGCCAGCTGGACTATTTCTCCGTCCTGCCCGCCTACCGCAGCACCGGCATTGGCGCACGTCTGCTGGCCGCTCTGCCCGCCCACGAGGAGGGCGCAAAGGCCATCCTCATTGAGGCCGAGTGTCCCGAGAAGGCTGACGACGAGGCCATGGCCGTCCGGCGTCTGGGCTTTTATGCCCGCTGCGGGGCCGTTGACACCGGCTGGACGGAGCATCTTTTCGACGCATGGTTCCGGGTGCTGGTCCTGCCTGCCGAGGGGGAGACACTGGATGCGGAGACGGCCAACAAAGAGCTGGCCGACTGCTACAGCCGGGTGATGGGCGCGGACAAGTGGCGCAGATATGTCCGGCTCTACCGCCCGGACGGCACGGAAGAGAAATTCTGATTCGATAATAGGGTCTGAAAGGCTGCTTTACGTTCTGTGAAGCAGCCTTTTTTGCACCCTTCAGCGGGCGGGATGCACAAACGAAAGTGCAGATTTTTGATAGTTTGACCGGAAATGTAAAATCAAGTGTCCTGTTTTCCACACCGGCTTTACCAGAGGATGACAGCAGCGCAAAAACACCGCACAAAGCTTTACCTGCATTTTGCGCCGCCATGGTCGCAGCAGGATGGGCGGTGCGCTACAATAAAGGCGTCCCAAGAGAGACACAACAAGGAAAAGGAAAACAGCCCGGCCAGAACAAAAGGGCCGGCCCAGTTGAAGGAGATATTATGATGAAAAAGATCACTCGTCGTTCGTTCCTGTCCATCTGCGGCGCCGCTGCCGCTGCTGCTGCCCTGACCGCCTGCGGCGGCGCAGCTTCTTCCACTGCTGCCTCTTCTGCCGCCGCATCCAGCACTGCTGCTTCCGCTTCTTCTACGGCTGCGCTGTCCGGCAATGTCGCCACCGGCGGTTCCACCTCTATGAAGAACGTCATCGCCGCCCTGACCGAGGGCTTCGCTGAGATCGAGCCGGATGTCACCATCAGCTATGACCCCACCGGTTCCGGCGCAGGCATCACCGGCGCTGCCGATAAGACTCTGGACATCGGCCTTTCTTCCCGCGCCCTGAAGGCTGACGAGACCGGCGTCACCGGCACGATTGTAGCTCTGGACGGCATCGCCATCATCGTCAACAAGGACAGCAAGGTCGAGGACCTGACCGTTGACCAGCTCAAGCAGATGTT
>ENA-UEPW01001407-UEPW01001407.1-human-gut-metagenome-genome-assembly--contig:-NODE-1407-length-10020-cov-16.207282_pt1 | contig 10020 bp, 6 predicted proteins | sample MGYA00242935_ERZ507936 | MGnify/ENA primary metagenome ERZ507936 (study PRJEB26167, sample SAMN06115469) | human gut metagenome | host: Homo sapiens | place: China:Chongqing | collected 2016-06-23... | reverse complement strand
ATAACAAAGCCCCAGCTTGTGAAAGTCGGGGCTTTGTACGTAAAATAATGAAGGTGTGCATTTTGACACACCTTCATTTTTTTATTCTCAATTTTCAATTCTCTATTAAAGAAGGTTCAGGAAAGCCCCTCTATATTGCCGTCCACTATGTCGATGTGCTCCGCTTGCGGCACTTTGGGCAGCCCCGGCATTCGGAGTATCTCACCGGCAATGGCAACGAGCATTTCCGCACCGTTGTTGATAACGATGTCCTTGATGTGGAACTCGAAGTTATTGACAGCGCCGTATATTTTGGGGTCGGCAGAGAAAGAATACTGCGTCTTGGCTATGCAGACGGGATAATGTGCAATACCCATTTCTTCGATAAGCTTCATCATCTTGCGTGAAGCGCTGCTGTAGGTCACTACACTTGCGCCATAAAGGTTGCATGCCACTTTCTCTATCTTCTGCTGTACGGTATCGTTTTCCCCGTAAGTATATTGCAACGGGGCGGATGGCTTCTTTTCGATTGTTTCCACAACGAGGTTAGCCAAATCCACCGCACCTTCCCCACCCTCGGCAAAGGCATTGTTAATGGCGAAGCCCACTTTCAAATCCTCTTCGCAATGACGGCGGATAGCTTCTACTTCTTCGTCCGTATCGCTGGCAAAACGGTTGAAGGCAACCACAACGGTCTGCCCGAAATAGCGCAGGTTACGGATGTGTTTGTCAAGATTGCCGAAGCCTTCCTTCAGTCCTTCCATGTTCGGCTCCTTAATGCGGTCGAGGCTGACACCACCGTGCATCTTCAATCCCTGTGCAGTGGCGACGATAACGGTCAGCTTGGGTTGCAGACCGCTTTTGCGGCATTTGATATTATAGAACTTCTCCGCTCCCAAGTCCGCACCGAAGCCGGCTTCGGTCACTACGTAATCGCCGAAGGTCATAGCCATTTTGGTAGCGAGAATGGAGTTGCAGCCATGCGCTATATTTGCGAACGGACCGCCATGCACAAAAGCGGCTGTTCCTTCGGTGGTCTGTACCAGGTTGGGATGGATGGCATCTTTCAGCAGTACGGTGACGGCGCCCGCCACACCTAAATCTTTCACTGTAAACGGCTTGCCCTCATAGTCAAAACCAAGTATGATATTCTCGATGCGTCTGCGGAGGTCTTCCGTATCCTTTGCCAGACAGAGAATTGCCATAATCTCCGATGCAGGTGTAATGTCGAAACCGGACTCCAGGGTAACCCCGTTGGTACGTGGTCCAAGTCCGGTAACAATGCTGCGCAGGGAGCGGTCGTTCACATCGAGCACACGCCGCCAGATGATTTCTTTCAGGCCGAATCCGTCCGCCTGATGCTGGTAGATATAGTTATCCAGCAAAGCGGAAATCATATTGTGAGCGGAAGTGATGGCATGGAAATCTCCTGTGAAATGTAAGTTTATCTTCTCCATAGGAAGTACCTGCGCGTAGCCGCCGCCTGCCGCTCCGCCTTTCATGCCGAAGCACGGGCCCAGCGAGGGTTCGCGCAAGGCTACGATGGCTTTCTTGCCTATCTTGTTCAGTCCCAATGCCAGGCCGATAGAGACCGTGGTTTTGCCAATGCCTGCCTTTGTGGCCGTAATGGCGGTTACCAGAATCAGGTTGCTCTGCTTTACCTTCTCCTCGTCAATCAGGTGTTCGGGAATCTTGGCAATGTAGCGGCCGTAGTTCTCTACTTCTTCACGGGGAATGCCGACACTTTCGGCAACCTGCTTTATTTTCTTCAGTTCAATGCTGCGTGCTATTTCGATATCCGATTTCATATATAGGGTCTTTTCTTTAAATAACAACTTTGTTTTTTTTGAAAGCTGCAAAAGTACAAAAAAGAAGGGAAAATGCAGGTATATGAAAAAGAATTTAGTATCAGCTTAACTACCCGAACAGGATTGGTTATCAAACAATCATTTGAACCGCGACGTATCCACTCCTTCCCTCTTCTTTTCCTTATAACCGCCGAACTTGTATGTGAACGATACGCCCAACTCGCGGAAACAAGAGTAATGGTTGGTTACATTCTGCGTCTGGAAGCGGATACGCGGAGAGATTTGCCCGGTCTCGAATATATCGTTGCAATACAGATTCAGGATGGCCTTTCCCTTGGCAAAGCCATAGCGCAAGGCGGCATTTACATTGCCGGAAACAGGCAGGTCGTAAATTCCCTGAATCGCTTTGCTGTGCACAAATCCGGTGACGGTCAGCTTCAGGTCGGGCTTGGTGGAAAGGGTGAAGGTGTTGTTCATTTGGGCGATGCCGTAACACTGTTTGCGGTCGAAGGGGATATCCCAAAAGTCGCTGTCTTTCTCGCGATGCCAGATGCCGATAAAGGTCAGGCGGGAATTCAACCAGTTCTTTACCTTAAAGGGCACTGATGCCTGTATGCCAAACTGTTGGCGGTAGTCAAAGTTCAGGTATTTATAGATTTCAACCAGCCGTTGCGAGGACTGGTAAAGCGTCTGTACCGAGTAGTCCTTGGTGTGGCTGAACCAGGTGCTGAAGATGTACTTGCTCTTTAAGATATAGTTCATTTGAAACTCATAGCTTTGCGCAGGTTTCAGCAGAGGGTTGCCGTGAATCTCGGAATATCCGCCGCCGATATAAGAAACGGCATCCTGCACGGCCCAATAGTCGGGATAGTGCTTATCGCTGCTCAGCGCAAGTTGCAGGATATGTCCGGGGGCAGGCATATAGTTCAGGTTGACGGTAGGATACCAATCCCACTGGTTCCAAACGGGCGTTTTATAACGCTCCACAGCCAGCGAGGCATCCAGCGAGAGCTTATCGCCGAAACTCTTGCTGAAACCTGCATAGATGTTCAGCGTCTCTTCCCGTTTGCGGGATTTCATATTAGTGAAGTTACCGGCGGAATTATCACCGGCTGCCAACGAAGTTGTATTTTCATCTCCCAACTGTTCGCCGGTCTCCGGGTCGTAGTAATATTGGTAACTGTTGTCGATGCCGGTAGTATAGACAATACCGTAATTCAGTCCCCAGCCCTTGCCCAGGCTGTGTTCCTGCGCCAGAAACATTTTCCAGCGGTTGATGCGCTGGCAGTCCTGTGTAAAGAAGTCAAGCTCGTCGTTTTCCAGCAGGCGGCTGTTCAGCAACTGGTCGGACGGAGAACGGTAGTAAGTGAACTCCACACCGGCTTTCATGCCAAAAGGCGTGGAATAGTCCAGCCGGCCGTTGTGAAGCCAGTCGGTACTGTTGCTCAACGTGGCGGACTGCTGCGAACCGTTGATATTCATCCGGTTGTGAGACGTTGTATAGTTACCGTTGTAGACAAAGCTCAACTGATGGTCTTTAGCGATAGTATAATCGGCTCCCACCCGGAAACTATGCGTATGCGAACGGGCGCGGCGTACCTCATCGGTTGCCATCGGGTACACCGAGCCATCCGCCAAAGCGTGCATAGCATCTTTGTCCGTCGTAGTGTAAGTACGGCCGTGTTTGTGCGAGTAAAGAAAATCCGTTGAGAATTTATTTCCGTTATATAAAAGGCTGGCGCGCTCTTCAAAACCTTCGTAATGCTTCTGATTGTATTTGCCGTAGAGTTCGCCCTGCCAGGAAGAGGGACCGTCCGCGGTTTGCTTCAGTTGCACGTTGATAAGTGCGCCGCGCACCTGGTAGCGGGCGGGTGCGTTGTACATCACTTCGGCTTTTTCTATCCGGCTTGCGGGGATACTCCGCAACAGTGTGTAAAGCTGTTCGACGCTGAGGGTGGTCACTTTTCCGTTCAGAATGACGGTGACACCCTGCCCTGCCAGTTGCAAGCCGCCGTTCATCTCGGTTACGCCGGGAAGTTCCTTTACGGCATCGTAGGCATTGTCCACGGGCAGGTCGCGGATAAGCCGCGGCAAGTCATACACCAGTTTGCCTTGCGAGGCTTTGACTACGGGGCGTTCGCCGGTAATCATCACTTCGGGCAGGCTTTGGTAGATACTGTCCAGGCGGGCATCCGAGGTAATGATGCTGTCGGCGCTGAGGGTACGTTCTCCGCCGGTGATTTCCTGGGCGGAGATACCGGCACTAAAAAGGCTGATTACAGATAACAGATAAAATCGTTTCATACGTATTCGATGCTTTAATTTATTGTATTTGATGTTTTAATTCGTTTTCACACCGCAAAGTACGGCATTACCCGCCCGACTTTGTGTTATCGCCTGCTTACCAAGTGTTATCTACTGTTACCGGAAGTGTTATTTAGTCTTATCGCACGATACACCGCACACCATAACTCCTTATCTTTGCCTGCACAAATATCAAGGAACCACCATGAAACTGCCTTTGAAATACATTGCCATACTCGTTATCCTGTCTTTGGCGGGTATCTTCTCCTACCAGGCCTACTGGCTCGGCGGGCTGTACCGCACCATGCGCAACGACCTGGAACGCAACATCATAGAAGCCATGCGCATGAGCGACTATAACGAAATGATGCTGCGTGTGGAAAGGATGCGCAAGGACAGTGCCGACCATGGGACAGTGAGCGTATCCGCCGGATTCGAGAAAGACGGAACGCAAAACAAAACCTATGTACACAGCACCACCAGCATAGACCGCAACGGCCGGAAAGAAGAAACCTCCGACCAGCAGGTCATTCATCAAAAGAGCGACACCCTTTTGATGAGTATCTCGGACAATTCCTCCGTACAGGCTATTATCACCCGTGATGGCATCGCCGTCCCGGACTCCGACGATGTACTTTTCATAGAACGGAACAAAGACCGGAACAAGGCTCAATGGCTGAATGCCGATTCAGCCCAAAAGAAGCTGGAAGCCGCCATAAAAGACACCGATGTTCCGCCCCAAGCCGCACTGAGGGCAAACAGCGGGCTGGATGTTATTCTGCGCGACCAGAACAGCATGCTGGAACTCGCCACATATTTCCAGCGCGGCCTGCACTCCGGCCTGGATGTCATTTCCGACCCTGATGTCCTTGTATACGACAGCCTGCTCACCTTTCAGCTCAAAGACCGGGGCATCACGCTGCCCCATCGCCTGGAGCATATCTATACAAACGACAAAGCATCTCCCCATACGTTTACAGACACGCTTGCCGTGGCCGGTACTCCCGGATACGTTCCAAGCCCCGAAGCCAAGCTATACGAGTACGCTTTCGACATCAGTACCCATCAGAGCTACCGCCTTTGGATGGAACCCGTTACCCCGTTGGTGCTGAAGCAGATGTCGGGCATTCTGACTACCTCGTTCGTTATCCTCATCATCCTCTGCTTCGCGTTCTGGATACTTATCCGCACCATCTTGCAGCAAAAGACGCTGGAGGAGATGAAAAGCGACTTTACCAACAACATCACCCACGAACTGAAAACCCCTATCGCCGTAGCCTATGCCGCCAACGATGCCCTGCTGAACTTTAACCAGGCGGAAGAAAAGGCACAACGCGACAAGTATCTGCGCATCTGCCAGGAGCAGTTGCAACGGCTCAGCGGACTTGTCGAGCAGATACTCTCCATGAGCATGGAACGCCGCAAGACCTTCCGCCTGCATCCGGAACCGCTGTCCATGGAAAGCATTCTCGAACCGCTTATCGAGCAGCATAAATTGAAGGCGGAGAAGCCCGTGCATATCTCTACGGACATCGAGCCTGCCGGACTTACCCTCACGGCAGACCGTACGCACTTCAGCAACATCATCAGCAACCTGATTGACAATGCCATAAAATACTCGCCCGAAGCAGCGGACGTAAACATCCGTTGCCGGCAAACCGCCTCTGCCGAACAAGGAGAGTTTGTTGAAATCGCCATCAGTGACCGTGGAACAGGTATCGCTCCCGAAAAGCAGAGCCACATATTCGATAAGTTCTACCGCGTTCCCACCGGCAATCTGCACAACGTGAAGGGCTACGGCCTCGGTCTGTTCTATGTCAAGACCATGACCGAAAAGCACGGCGGAAGCGTAACGGTAAAGAGCGAACCGGGCAAAGGAAGCACGTTCACTCTGAGATTTCCGAACGGATAAAAGGAGTACCCGTCCGTTTCCCCCGGAAGAAACTCCGGTTTCCCTTAAGGGGAACGCGCGTTTCCTTTAAAGGGAACTGTCGTTTCCCCTAATGGGAACGGAAGTTTCTCCCGGCGGAAACGGAAGTTTACTTAGGAGAAACAGGAATATATCCCCGGAGTACATACAGATATTACATAATAAACAAGAATAACAAGAAAGACAAGGATGTCATGGATAAAATAAAAGTATTGCTGGTTGAGGATGAAGAGACCCTCGCCATGATTATAAAGGACACGCTGGAAGGGCAAAGTTTCATTATCCACACCGCTGCCGACGGCGAAGAGGGGTTGCGCCTGTTCTTCGACCTGCGCCCCGATGTGCTGGTGGCAGACGTCATGATGCCCCGTATGGACGGCTTCGAAATGGTACGCCGCATCCGCCAGACCGACAAGCACACGCCGGTGCTTTTCCTCACTGCACGCTCTGCCATCAATGACGTTGTAGAGGGCTTTGAACTCGGCGCCAACGATTATCTGAAGAAACCTTTCGGCATGCAGGAACTGATTATCCGTATCAAAGCACTGGCGGGCAAGGCTTTCAACTTTACGGAACCTGCTCCCAAAGAAGTCACCGACTTTGAAATAGGCAATTACCGGTTCAACCCCGTCACGCAACGGCTGTCGTATACAGGAACCGGTGCTGCTTCGCACGCCGATACGGAAATGGAACTCTCACACCGCGAATCGGAAATACTGAAGCGCCTCTGCGAGAACCGCAATCAGGTGGTCAATACCCAGAATGTACTGCTCGACCTTTGGGGAGACGACAGCTTCTTCAACTCCCGCAGCCTGCACGTATTCATAACGAAGCTGCGCCACAAGCTGGCGCAAGACGACCGCATACGCATCGTAAACGTGCGGGGGATAGGCTATAAACTGATAGTATAAAGAATAAGAAATAATATAAAGAAGTTTCAGAAAATTGACGGAAAGGATTATCTTTGTCTGAGAAGAAAACAATAACCGTGCCCAATCATGAAACAAGTTTGTTTTTTTATCATCGCCCTGCTGGCAAGCGCCGTTTCACTGCACGCCCAAACCGAAGCGAAGGGCGACAGCATACGCTCCCATAGCCTGCCCGACGGTACGCCGCCCGAAGGGACATTCCTACCCGAAACGAAGAATTATGACGGCTTTCTCCTGGACATGAGCCTCATGAGAATGGAAACTCCCCGCCTGCCCCGGTTTACGTTGGAAATACCGGATGCAAGCAAAGACTACAGCCGGATATTCCGTCTCAACCCGGACGCGACCTACTCGCAGGGGCTTTCAAATGTGTTCTCGCTCACCAACGCCACCGTTTACAGCATGAATCCGTTTGGGCTGACGGGCTTCTGGTCATCGCCGGAGAACCTGCAAATGGGCAGCTTCAAACTGAAGAACGGAATGCGTATCAATACATACGGCGAGTACGACAAGGACGGCTGGAAAGTTCCCAACCGTTCGGCACTGCCGTGGGAGAAGAACAACTTCAAGGGAGCATTTGAAATGAAATCCGCCAACGGTGCATTCGGCATACGCATCGAAGTACAGCAGGGCAACCGGACGCCGTTCTAACCGTAAACATCACAGACTGATATAATCAGATACAGCGGTTCGACCCTAACTAAAGCATAAGCTCCGGCTCTGCCAATCCTTTCTCCTTGCAGTACGCATATACTATTTCCAGAATGGTGTCTCCGTACTTCTCTACCCCTTTCTTCCCGAAATAAGGGATGCGGACAAGCATGTCCTTATCGGCAGGCAACAGGTTGCTGATGCCCAAGATGGCCTTTTGCTGGATGACCGTGTAGACCGGCAGCCCCAAACGGGCTGCTTCCGTATTTCTCCAAGCCACCAGACGGTCGTATAGTTCGGGATGCAGTACGTCCGAAGGCACTTGAACGGAAGATGCCGCCGTTTCTTTCCTCTTGCGGTCCTGCATGTTCTTCTCCACCGTATCCGGCATGCCTCTCCGCTTCAAGTCCTCTTTGCCGGAGACAGCATGATCACCGATAGACAGTATGGCTTTCCGCTTCAAATACCCGGCTGTGCGGAATCCGTGTTCCGTTATGTATGCCAGCAGCCCGTCTTTCAACAGGAAAAGAGTATTCAGTTCCTCTTTGGCTGCATTCAGTTGCTTCTTCAGCACCTTATTATCCGTGGCAAGAGCGCGCGGCCCTATCAATACGGGATACAAAAGTGCCATTTCATCTTTAAAGTAACCGGCTCCCGCAACAATCCGCTCCTGCAGGGTTTCGTCCGCAGCATAATCCTGTGCGGCGTCAATCAGGCGGTTGTACTGTATGCCGAACCTCTGCGCCACTTTTACCACCTTTTCGCGGAAACGCTCCACCGCCTCTTTGTAGGCGGCAAGCTGCTTGGGATAGAGTTTATAAAGATGTTCATCGACCAGCCGTACATAGCGCTGCAACGCTTGTGCCAGCGGCAGGAAATCAAACAGTTCCGACAGCAGTCCGTGAAAATAGGCACGTTGCAGTGAATGGAAGCGGTTTTCGTCCGGCTCGTTCCGGCGGGCTTCTTCCGTAAACCGGTCTACGGCACGGTCGCTGATAACAGCCTTTGCCGAAAGCGGTGCGCTGAGCACCAGGCCTTCCAGCGTCTTGCAACGGCTCAGTGCCACATACGTCTGCCCATGCGCAAAGGATGCGCTGGCGTCGATAATGGCACGCTCAAACGTAAGCCCCTGACTCTTGTGGATTGTAATGGCCCACGCCAGTTTCAGGGGAAACTGCCGGAAAGTGCCTTCAATATCTTCTACAATCTCCCTACTGTCTTCGTCCAAGACGTATTTTGCATTCGTCCACTCCTCTTCCTGCAACAGGAAAGTATCCCCGCTGTCTTTGGCGCGTACCTCGATACTGCCGGCAGAAACGGAGGTTACCTCACCAATCATACCGTTGTAGTAACGGTGCTCGCCGGAGGAGTCGTTCTTCACGAACATCACCTGAGCGCCTTCTTTCAGTTCGAGAACTTCGTCCGTGGGGTATGAATATTCGGGAAACTTCCCCTCGACAGTAGCACGAAACGCATAGGTACGTCCCGGAAGCTGTTCCAGTTCGTAGCTGTTGATGCGTTGCGCCTGATAGTTATGGGTGACCAGACGGATATATCCTTCCTCTTTCCGAGGCTGGAAACCGGGGATGTAGCGGCGGTTCAGCGTTTCCAGCACCTGCGGGTCGCAATGGTTCTCACGGATGCGGTTCAGCAGTTCCAGGAAGTCTCCGTCATTCTGCCGGTATACGGTCTTAAGCTCGATGGTGCAATATTCCGTCTGCTTCAGCGCGCGGCTGGAGAAGAAATAGGGAGTGTCGTAGTACTTGCTGAGCATCTGCCATTCCTCGTCTTTCACTACGGGAGCCAACTGCTGCAGGTCGCCAATCATCAGCAACTGCACACCGCCAAACGGTTTGTAGGGGTCGCGGTAGCGGCGGAGCATTTCATCTACCGCATCCAGCAGGTCGGCGCGTACCATACTGATTTCATCAATCACCAGCAGGTCCATGCTGCGTATGATATTGATTTTCTCCTTACCGAAACGGAAGCGGTAGCTTGCCTTTCCATTCGTGCTGAACGAACTTTCGGGCACATAAGGTGCAAACGGAATCTGAAAAAACGAATGGATGGTAACACCGCCGGCATTGATGGCCGCTATGCCGGTGGGCGCAACGACTACCATACGTTTGGGACTTTCCTGCTTAAGCTTACGCAAAAAAGTAGTTTTACCGGTTCCGGCTTTGCCTGTCAGAAAAAGATGAGTACCTGTGCTTTCGATGAATTGCCACGCAAGCGCTGATTCGGGGTTCTGCTCCATTGTTCTTTTCGGTTTATTTTAGAACGGTAAAGGTAGTACAAATAAACCAAGGAAAAGAAAAACCGGCCGAATGTTTTTTGCCGCACGGACGGCATCCTTAAAAAAAGAGAATGTGTGTCAAAACTAAAGTCCGCTTACTATTTGTTTCTTTTTTAGGCACGG
>ENA-UEPW01001391-UEPW01001391.1-human-gut-metagenome-genome-assembly--contig:-NODE-1391-length-10139-cov-173.086861_pt1 | contig 10139 bp, 7 predicted proteins | sample MGYA00242935_ERZ507936 | MGnify/ENA primary metagenome ERZ507936 (study PRJEB26167, sample SAMN06115469) | human gut metagenome | host: Homo sapiens | place: China:Chongqing | collected 2016-06-23... | reverse complement strand
TAGACACAGCTTACCGCCTTTTGTCAATGGGTCTTTCTGAAGCGCAAGTATCAACGGCCACCGAGCTTCCGCTGGAGGAAATTCAGAAAATGAGGAAATAAGAACTGGCATTGAAAAATTGATTTCTGTATTGAAGTATATGGAAATGGATGAAGTATTTAAAAATTTGCCTTTAGCGGAACAAAAGAAGATGCTCGATCATCTTGCAAAATTGCCAGATGTTCGTTGCTTGAGTAGTGAGGAACAGGAAAAATACGATGAAAGTATTAAGGCTGTTGATGATTACTACTCCGGTCTTTATGGCTCTTATGTTGAAGGAGAGGAAAAGGGAATGGCTAAAGGAATGGCTAAAGAAAAGTTAGACACAGCTTACCGCCTTTTGTCAATGGGTATGTCTTGGTCGCAAATCATGCAGGCTACTGGATTGACAGAAGAAGAATTGAAGCCGCTTCGGGCGTAGTGTATATTTCGAAGCTTATACGATGGTGCGAAGATAAGAAAGAACCTGATAATTTTGCCCCGATATATAAAACTATAGGCTTATGGTACATGTAACTGAAACAATAGTTATAAAGAGCTCTTCTCCCAAGCTGGCAGAATGGGTAAAGAGGCTGAAGGCTCATAAGGCTGAGCAACTGGAGAAGTTGCGCAACGTGGAGAAGTGTGACTTTGAATTTCAGTTCTGATATTTGATGTCGCGCGAGATACATGCGGATATAGCAGAGATTATCAGTAAGGACATTCATCAAGGCTTTGATAAATAAGCCTTAGTGAATGTCTGATAATAATTACCCATGGTGGGGCGAGCTATCAAGTGGTAAATAAAGAGGTGCCCCAGCAGTAACCTATGATAAGGAATTTTATAAAGGAGAAAGTACGTATTTTTTATAAGTAATTGAGAATGAGATAAGTTTTTATCTCATAAAAAGAAGAGGTTACGAATTAGAAATAAACAGAATTTAGCATCCTGCTGTGATTTGCATAACAATCCAAAGAACTTCCAATTCATGCAAATTAATGGATGGCATTATACCATCGTGTATATATTTTTGGATTTGAAAGTCTATTACTACTAGGATCAGAAGTAGTAATACCAGAATAATGATTAATGGGCAATATTCCTTTAAAAGCAGAATAGTATTGTGGAGTATGACATTTGAATAATATTGTTTTCCTCAATTGATTTGAAAATTCATCAAGAAGCACAATATCATTACAAATCTTATTAATATAGTCTTCAAAATCAAAGAAAATAGCCGGAGTATATCCATCCATTACCTGGATACTATTTGCTGATATATTATTATTTTGATTTTCGATATTAATTCTTTTCACAATATTTGCCAATTGTTCTAATTCTTGACAATTCGTAACGGCTGCTGTACCATATGGATATGTATATTGACTATAAAACTCATAAAATGCTTGAATAACTCCCTCATAATCAACATTTCCTATAAGATATTTCCCACATTCATGATATGGGAATCCATATGCCATTACTTCAGTGGGACTAGCTATTAAATATTTCGTGACATCTTTTAAATCATATGCAACCTCGATTGAAGACATATAGCAGTCATCAAATAGTATATATTCCATAGTAATTCCGGACTCTAAAATTGCTTGAGCCAAGACAGACGTTTCTATTTGATATTCCTGTGTTAATCCACCGAAATATCTTGTCATTGGGCCATTACTTACATTATAATGAAATATCTCTTGAGTTTCATTGGATTTTGTATGAATTACTGGCAACCATCCCATTCCATGGCAGCCGATAATTAATCCATATTTCTTTCCAGGCGCATATTCTTTTATAGCCTTCAATATATTAGAAATACCCTCTTGCGAAGTAAATCTTTGATTGTCATAAGTTCTAATATTCTCAACGATACAACTTCCATTATCATACTTTAATTCCATGAGATCCGCAGTATTTGGTGTTGTAGCTAAACAGACCATGACTCGTGCATTTTGTGAGCCTCTTTCTTCTATACTTTTAGAAAAATCTTTTATGTTTTGTTGAAAATAAGGTAACAAATTTGAACTCCAAGGGAAAAACAATATGACTGTTTGTTCATTTTCTTCCTTTGGAACAACAATTTTTTCTTCACTCGAACATGAAATCACGATAGTCAGTGAGGCCAACGTGATAAATATGAATATTATATGTGATAATTTATTTTTATTTATGTTCATTGCTTAACACATTTTTTATTTCAAAGTTAGTGATTTTTTGCCAACAATAGCTATTTTGTGTTATTTTTTACGATATTTTTCATTTTGTTCAACTATATTGATTTAAACTGACTCGTATCGTTTTAAACGAATCATTTTGAATTGCCTAGCAACAAAGCCTCAGATTGCCTCAATCTCTATTCCTCTTCTCACATCCCTTGGCGTAACTCCATACTTTTTACGGAAGGCGTGATAGAAGCTTGAAGTATGTTCAAAGCCGCAGCTGAAGGCTATATCGTCTATGCTCATTTTTGGGTCGGTCTCGAGCAGATGGCGAGCACGCTTCATCTTGATATTCAGAATGAACGAGGCTGGCGAACTGCCCGTGAGCGTAACTATCTTGCGATGGAACTGCCGTGGACTCATGCACATCTTTTCTGCGAGCGTATTCACGTTAAGCTGTTGTTTGTCCATAAGCAGATAGGTATGATCCACCGTCTTGGCGAGGAAACGGCGCTCAGTGTCCGTCAGCTGTACTTCATCCTGCTGTTCCTTCGTATGAGTAGCATTGTCGCTAAACTTGCTGCGCAGCGAGCGCTGGCGGTCGAGCAGACGCTCCACTACAGTGCGCAACTCGTCCACGTTGAACGGTTTGGCTAAATAGGCATCTGCACCAGCCTCGAAGCCCTTGATGCGCTCTTGGTCTGAAATCTTTGCCGTGACGATGACGATAGGTATGTGATTCACCACATCGTTGGAGCGTATGCGTCGGCACAGTTCCAAACCGTCCATGCCCGGCATCATCAAGTCGGTTATAATCAGGTCGGGTACGAGGTTGATGGCCTTCTGCCATCCGTCCTCTCCATTAGTAGCGTAAGCCACAGCATAACGTTCGCTTAGCACTTCACCGATGTACGTCGCAATGTCGCGATTGTCCTCTATCACAAGCATTGTGTACTGGTTGTCCTCTGCATCAGTATCTGTTAGTATTTTTTCCTCTGTAGGCAGAACAGGCGCGTTGTCCATAGGCTGTTCGTTGAGTTTCACGTTGCACTCATTTGTTATAGGAATTTCGATGTGAAACGTCGTTCCATAGCCCTCCCTGCTCCTGACATTGATCTTGCCGTTCAATGAGTCAATCACCTGCTTTACGAGTGCCAGTCCAATGCCTGTACCAATATTCATAGAGTCGGTTACTCCCTGATAGAATGGATTGAACACATTGTTGGCTGTCTCTTTGTCCATACCCTCTCCCGTATCGCTTACCTCTATAAGGAGATTGCTGTCTTCGTGCCACATGGCAACGGTGATTTTGCCATATTCGGGCGTGAATTTAAAGGCATTGGACAGGAGGTTGTTGAATACCTTGTTGATATAGTCGGGAACGAAGTCCATTGTCACGGGTTCCTTCACAAGCAGCTGCAGATCGATGTTCTTGCTGCATGCATAGTTGCGATAGGTGTCCACCAGCATCGAAACGTAGGTGGTGATATTGCCGTTGCGCCAGTCGAAGTTGCCCATCTTCGACTTAATTTTCGAAATATCAAGCAACTGGTTGATGAGCGTCAGCAGGTTGTTTCCCTGTTGCTCGATGGCGTAGGCGTTCTGTTTCAGCTCGTCTGGGGATTTATTAGGCAGTTCGCGGCTCAAACCGAGAATCACAGTGAGTGGTGTGCGAAACTCATGGGTGATGTTTGTAAAGAAACTCTCGCGCATTTCGGCAAGGCTTTTCAGGGCCAGGTGGTTGCGACGGTGTATGCGCTGTACGAAGTAGAATACCACCAGTGTACCAATCAGTATTATTATAATGATGATGAAGACGATGGTGTTGGTGAATCGTGCCGACTGCTCGTTCTTCAGGTTTGTATTGACCTCGTTCATCGCCCGAGCCTGAATGTTGCGTTCTATGAGCAGTCCTGCGTTCTGTATGCGGTTCAGTTTCTCCATATCGACGACGCTGTCTTCCATGGCTGCTGCCTTCTCGTGCGCCGCCAGCGCCGCACTGTAGTTGCCCTTGCGTTTGTATAGTTTATAATATAAGTTATAAACCTCAGCTAAATGTTCGTGCGAATTGATGGCGCGTGCAGCGTGCAGCGCCTTGTCCAGATATTCCTGTGCCTTGGTGTCGTTGCCCATTTGGGTGTATATACCAGCCAGGGCAATGAGCGGATTCATTGCGTGCCACTCGTCTTGTGACGACTGCAACTGCTGATAAGCCTTGTCATACTCCGAAATGGCTTTTTCATAGTCGTGCTCTTTCTCGTGTAGCTCACCGAAATAAATGTGGCATAGTGCCACACCGAGTGTGTTGCCAGCCTGCAGATTCAGTCCCATGGACTGGCGATAGTACCTCCATGCCGAGTCCAACTGTTCACGGTGGCTGAATATAGAACCGATGTTGGCATAGTTGATGGCTTGTCCTAAGGCACTGTTCAATTCCCGTTCGCCTGCTAATGCCAGTCGCAGCGCACTGTCGGCACGTGCGTAATTGCCCAGGGTGAGATAGATGTTGCCCAGTCCATTGAGCGATACCACGCGGTTTTTCTTGGTAGTAAAAGATGTATCGGCAGACTCTTTGCAGATAGCGAAAGCGCGGTAATGGTAATCTTGAGCCATGTCGAGCAATCCCATTCTCCGATAGACGGTGCCGATATTGTTCAGAGCCTGCACGATCTCTAATGTATCGCCTAAGGTCTCCGCCTGCTTCAGTCCCTCGCTGTGTACCTTCAGTGCCTCGTCAAATCTACTGTCGTTGCGCAGCTCTTTTCCCATCGCTCTGTAGGCAACGATGCTACCTAACATATTTCCCTCACGCTCCATGCGTTTCTGTATCATGGAGAGTGTGTCAATATTACGAGAAGAGGAGACGATACTGTCCATAGCTTTGCGCTCGGCAAGGGATATCTTCGCAGGTTTCTGTCCACAGGAAACCAGCATTACATATATAATAAGGTACCACACAAGAGTGGCTGTGCTATGTCTTAGATTGTACATAAGCGAGGATTATTGGGTTTTTGTGCAAAGTTAACGAATTAAGTGGAAATATCGGAGATTTTTACTGATATAGACCGATTTTTTAAAATTAATTAATACAAATTGTTTGCTAAACCCAAAATAAAATAGAAAAAAATACGGTAATGAGGGTAAAACTTATCACTCTGACACACCACAGAAATCACAACGATTCTACGTTTTTGTGTTCTTGATGTTTTACTGAAAATCAGCAACTTACGCTGTTTTTATGTCCGATTAGAACAATCCTGTTCATATTAAAAAGTCCGATTATCACATATTTTTGTCCGATTTACATAAGATACTAGCAGAATTTATGCCTAAATTTGCAGCACCAAGACTAAGACAGATTGGTAGCATTAAAAGAGAAAACAATCGGTGTAAGTTCGGGGCGATGTACCTCCGTATCACTTCCGGCTATGCAGCGACATAAACATTCAAGTAACAAATGGCATCGGGGGCTGCCAACAAAAACCAGAAGTATTATGAAAACTATTTACTCAACTCTCTTCGTGAAAGGACAACATTCCTTTTCTCTACAATCATTGATGCGAACCTTGTTGCTTTGCTTCTTCATCGCTGCGGCAACTAACGGACAGGCTCATGAAGTTGACAACATCGACTATGAACTCCGCACCGACGGAACGGCATGGGTGAAGAATGGCTGGAAGGCTCAGGGCGACGTTACGATTCTGTCGAAAATAGAAGTTGAAGGCAAGGAATACACGGTGGTTGGGATTGATACCAAGGCCTTCTCTTCCAACACGAGCATTACCTCTGTCACGTTGCCCGACAATCTGAAGTACATTAACGACGAAGCTTTTTCATACTGCAGTAATCTTGAAAACATCAACAATATCCCCAAACATATCGAGGAGCTTGGTGAATATGGGGCGGTATTCTCCGGAACAAAGTTCCTTGACAACGGCATCAAGAATGAATTTTTCGTTTTCTCCGACTGGCTTATAGAATACACGCCCCAAGGCGAAACAGCCAAGGTGACAGTTCCCGAAGGCATATTCGGAATATCTGCATACGCACTGACAGATGCCGATAACACGGTAGTCTTGCCAAAGTCGTTGCGAGCAGTATCGTTATTGGCATTCAACTCCGATCTGAAGAACATTGACACTGGCGACAATCCCGTGTACGCCTACAAGGACGGCATACTCTTTTGCGAAGGTACGGTGACCTTCTACAACAACCAACGTGAGCAAAAAGACGAAGTATCGGTAGATGGCATGTGGGCGGATGTCATTTTCAACAATGCCGTGAAGAATGGTGTCCTTCTGATTCCTGGCAAGGTGGAAACGGCAGGCAACGTCGTTAAAACAGTTGGGGGTGTGAGAATAGGTGATCTGCCCGGATTGACCTGCGAGAAACTCATCGTGGACGAAGGTGTGAAATATATCATCGACCATGCTTTCAGAAACTTTAAACCATTGCAATACGTTGACCTCCCTTCTACGCTTATAAACATCGGAGGCTTTGCGTTCGTCGATGCAAAAATCGAGTCGTTGGTATGCCGCATGCCACAACCCATGAATGTGCCTTATTACTTCACTTATTTTATAAAGAGGTTCAATTCCAAGGTGTACGTTCCAAAAGCATTGCTCGACACCTACAAGACGACGAAGACCTCTTGGAAAAATATTCCTGCCGAAAACTTCTACCAGATAGAGGGGAATGTGCCAGAATCTGGCATATTGGCATCGGTGAAGCCAATAGAGAGTGTCGGCAAAGCTACCGTGAAAGCCATCTATACGCTAAACGGCACAAAAGTGAACTCTCTGCAACACGGAATAAACATCGTGAAAATGAGCGACGGCACCGTGCGCAAGGTGATAAACAAAGGTTATAAAAATCGTTGATTATAAACCCCGAACATAAAAGGTTTGGCACTTCGCACAATTCGAGGGAAATCATTGTGCTTTTTTATTCATACTGACTTATAATTCGGAAATATTATGTAAATTTGCATCAGATAAACAAAGCACCAGAGAGGGTTTAGCCTCATGGTTAGTGGGAGGTAAAGAGGCATTACTGCCTCGGAAGCTGGCGGCGGTTCCGCCAACTTCTTTTCCGCCCCGCCAGAAGCAAGCCTACAAACATAGAGATATAACATTATTATTACAAACAAACAAAAATCCCACAACATGAAGAAAGCAAGATTTATAGTAGCTCTCGCAATCATATTAGGATGCAGTACTACAGCCAGTGCCCAGTTCGGTGGATTGGTAAAGAAAGCAAAGAAGGCGGTCACCGAAAAGGTGCAGGACAAGGTGAAAGAGACAAAGCGAGATGTCAAGAACCAGGTGACGCATCAGGCAATGGAGAAAGCCGGACTGGAAAAGCCCGAGTATGACCCAAACCGCAAGTATAAACCCAGCAAGGAGGCTCTTGCTGCTGACCCACAGGCTAACGACCAGACTATAGAGGAAGGTTTTACCAAGAGTATCGGTGAAATACATGCTTGCTTTGAGCAGTTCTCAGATATTGCTCCTTACGGTCCTTATTATACTGACAATGCCAAGAAGTTCTGGGGCATGGGAGACAGTAAGGCAGACCTTTACGGACGTTATTTCAGCTACTTCTCCTATGCGTTGAAGAATGACAATCGTCATGGTACTAACAGAATTTCGGACTTTGTTCCAGTGAAGGCCGACGAGCCGCAGGTACAAGTCCCAGCTGATGAGTATTACCTTAACTTCTGGACTTGCCGCTTCATGGCAGACCCGAAGTCGGAAACGGCTCTCAAAGAATATATGTATGCTTACACTTGGCTCTTCCATCCGATTTGTAAGATACAGTACGATTATGACATGAAGGATAAGACTAATGGCATCATCAACGACAACAGCATCATGTATCCCGAGCTGGTAAACATGCGCTGGAACCGTAATGATATGGCATATGGTTACGCTACGAGCATTACGCCGGTGGAGAATCTTCTGAAGCTTGCCGAAGAGTGTGCGAAGGGCATTACCGATCCAAACGGCAATGCTTTCTCACATTTGTTCAACCACTACGTGCTCGACGTGATTGTGAACAACTTCCTGGCTAAGCACAATAATGCGCCTGATGCACAGAAGTTGCAGTTGTTAAAGTTGAAACTGGAGACGCCGCGCATTGGCGAACTTGTCGAAACTTATCAGCAAGACTTCGTGGAAGCCGTGTCTGAGCCCAAGGGTGTGACGGTGGATGCCAAGACGCGCAATGCTGGCGTTGCCGCTGCCAAGACGTTTGCCGGTGCCAACTTCGAGAAGGCTGTGTTTACCAAGAGCGAGTGGCAGACGTTCAAGGAGTCGAAGTGGCCGTATCGCGTCACCGCCTATGCTCTTCCTATCGCCATAATCACTAAGGAGGGAGGCAAACGCTTCGTTCAGTACTGCACGCTAACAAAGTCGGCTGACGGTTCGAAGTATTTCGTTCAGGCTGGATCGGATACCAGAAAGCATCCGTTGAAGTAATATGATATAGCAAAAAAATAGCGAAGGTTTATGCCTTCGCTATTTTTTCCTCTATAAAACAAAAATGAATATCTCCGCAAAAGGTAACAAAACATCGGTATAATTAAAATGAGGCGCACAAATTCCTTGACCCAAGCGCAAACAAGGGCCTACTCATATAGTTATACTTTCCTCTTCGAGTTTGTACTCAAACTGGCTTCCATAGCCGTCCGTCTGTATGGTTAATTTGTAGACGAGGTGTTACCATCACAAAGATAATAGCCTGCTGACGGGCGGTATATCGTGTTCATCCCTTTGTTCGGGATGTTTTACGATCAGTAGTGAAGTCAATATAAATTGTGTTGTCATGCAACACATGCCAAACGGCGATGAGCATCTTTCTTGCCACAGCCACCAAAACCTTCATCTTGTTCTTTTTCCTCACCTGCGTCTGATGGTACGAGAACCGGCTGAAGAAGCAGTCCTTCGTCCTGCTGGCTGCCCATGCACACTCTATGATTGTCTTGCGGAGATATACATTTCCATGAGTGATGCTCCTCGACTTGATTTTCTTGTTGGATTCGTCGTTTCTCGGTTTTAGACCGCTCCATGAAGCGAGGTGGTTGGCCGTTTCGAACTTATTCATGTCCGTTCCGATTTCAGCGATCAATGATGTGGCCGCACGTTCCTTTATGCCGGGTATGGTCTGTAACCGTTTCAACTCTTCGGGGAATTCCCTTTCACAAATCTCAAGCATTCTGGCTTGGCATTTTTCCTTGTGTGCCTCCGCCATGTCAAGTTCATCACGCAGTTGTGATATCATGTCAATCTCTGCAAGGCTTACCACACCTTTGAGTGATGCTGTGATGACATCTATGCCGTGGTGGTTGATGATGCGTCCATGTATTAGCTTCACCAACTCTTCGGGAGCGGTAATCCCTTGTGAGATGGCTCTCACCACGGCTGTGAGCTTCGGGGCTGTGACATATAGCATATCAATCAACTCGCTCTCACTCATCCACAAGTTCTCCAAGTTGGACGGAATGGATAGCATTCCATTTCCGTCCACGGTGATTACAGTCCTTTTCATGCCATTCCTCCCATTGTAGGCAAATGCCCCTTGATTCGACTTTCAAAGACTGCTATGTCATGGTCAAGTTTGTTGCTTGTTACCTTGGCGTATATCTGCGTCGTGGTGATGTTTGTATGACCAAGAATCTTGCTCACGCTCTCTATCGGCATACCATACTCCAAGGCTAAAACAGCCCAAGAGTGGCGAGACACATGAAAAGAGACACGCTTTTTGATACCACACATTACCGCTACTTTCTTGATGCGTTTGTTGATGCTGTCAAGATTGCCGATGTTGAACAAATGACTGCCCTTTCTGAAAGATTTGTATCGCTCAACAATCTGCATAGGAATATCCATCAGCTTGATTTGGAAAGGCACACCTGTCTTCTGACGCTTGGAAACAATCCAAGGAGCACCGTTTAT
>ENA-UEPW01001390-UEPW01001390.1-human-gut-metagenome-genome-assembly--contig:-NODE-1390-length-10139-cov-402.899722_pt1 | contig 10139 bp, 5 predicted proteins | sample MGYA00242935_ERZ507936 | MGnify/ENA primary metagenome ERZ507936 (study PRJEB26167, sample SAMN06115469) | human gut metagenome | host: Homo sapiens | place: China:Chongqing | collected 2016-06-23... | reverse complement strand
TAATTCGTAACCTCTTCTTTTTACGAGATAAAAACTTATCTCATTCTCAATCACTTATAAAAAATACGTACTTTCCTTAAGGGAAACTGATAGTTTCCCTACTTTTACCGCATAAACCCTCTGTTTTCTCCACTGTTCGCGTCCGCCACCCAATCGGATTCCGTCCGCCACCCGATCAGATTCCGGTCGCCACCCGATCAGATTCCGGTCGGGTGACGATGACTTTTCGTGAGGTTTTATTGGACAAAACAATGCGGAAACCTACTTAAAAGCGCGAATTATTGATATATATAATAGGTGGAATGAAGTTTTTTAGTTAATTTTGCGAATGATTAAAGCTACACACCCCATACTATAACTTTATATCTTTGGAATGAAAGAATTTGTAATATCAGAAGTAAAGGCTGAGACAGCCATACTCGTAGGTCTTATAACCAAGGAACAGGACGAGGCAAAGACAAAAGAATATCTCGACGAGCTGGAGTTCCTTGCCGACACCGCAGGTGCCGTAACCGTGAAGCGCTTCACACAGCGCGTGGGCGGACCAAGCTCCGTGACGTACGTGGGTACGGGTAAGCTGGAGGAGATACGCGAATACATAGAGGCTGAGGAGGACGCTGAGCGCCCCGTCGGCATGGTCATCTTCGATGACGAACTCTCGGCAAAGCAGATGCGCAACATAGAGAAAGTGCTGCAGGTGAAAATCCTCGACCGCACATCGCTCATCCTCGACATCTTCGCCATGCGCGCGCAGACGGCTGCGGCAAAGACGCAGGTGGAGCTGGCGCAGTATCGCTATATGCTTCCGCGTCTGCAGCGTCTGTGGACTCACCTCGAACGCCAGGGCGGCGGCTCGGGCTCGGGTGGCGGCAAGGGTTCTGTGGGTCTGCGCGGACCTGGTGAGACGCAGCTCGAGATGGACCGCCGTATCATCCTCAACCGCATAACACTGCTCAAGCAGCGCCTCGTAGAGATTGACAAGCAGATGAGCACGCAACGCAAGAACCGCGGACGTACCATACGCGTGGCACTCGTGGGATACACCAACGTTGGCAAGTCGACCATCATGAACATGCTCGCAAAGAGCGAGGTGTTCGCCGAGAACAAGCTCTTCGCCACGCTCGACACTACGGTGCGCAAGGTGGTGATAGACAACCTACCGTTCCTGCTCGCCGACACCGTGGGCTTCATACGCAAATTGCCCACCGACTTGGTCGACTCGTTCAAGTCGACACTCGACGAGACACGCGAAGCCGACCTGCTGCTGCACGTGGTAGACATCTCGCACCCCGACTTCGAGGAACAGATACGCGTAGTGGAGAACACGCTGAAGGAGTTGGGATGCGCCGACAAACCGTCGATGATTGTGTTCAACAAGATTGACAACTACACGTGGACCGAGAAGGAGGAGGACGACCTCACGCCGATGACGAAGGAGAACATCACGCTCGACGAGCTGAAGCGCACATGGATGGCACGACTCGGCGAGAACTGTATGTTCATCTCGGCTAAGGAGAAACTGAACATCGACGAGTTCCGCGAGACAATATATCGTAAGGTGCGCGAGCTGCACGTGCAGAAGTATCCGTACAACGACTTCCTGTATATGGATGTGGAATAGAAAGGTGTTGTTGTTGTGTTGAGATGTTGTTGTGTTGACATATGCATATCTCAACATCTCAACACAACAACACCACAACACCACAACATCACATCTCAACACCTCAACATCATATCTCAACACCTCAACATCTCACCACAACAACATCTTTACAACACCTCAACATAACAACATCTCAACACCAAAAGCACATGATATATCGCAACTTAACCGAAAACGAAATCTCGACTCTACAAGCCAACAGCTGCTGGGCAGAAGACTGGCAACGCATTGAGGTGAGCGAAGATTTCGAGCCTCGCTTCTTCCACGGCGTAATGTTCTACGGCGATATACGCCTCGGAGCATTCACAAACAACGTGGAGGTGAGCCGCGGCTTCATGAAACACGCAGGCGTGAACAACGCCACACTGCGCAACGTAACCATTGGCAACAACTGTCTCATAGAAAACATTTCGGGCTACATCAACAACTACACAATCGGCGACGATTGCATCATATCCAATGTATGCACTATGGAAACAACCGACGGTGCAACATACGGAGAAGGCAACTTGATATCGGTGCTCAACGAGGTGGGCGACGGAAACATTATACTCTTCCACGGACTGACAAGCCAGATTGCAGCACTTATGGTCAAACACTTCCACAACCGACAGCTGAAGGATGCCATACGCCGACTGATACGCGAAGAGATAGAACGCACTTCGCCAGATATGGCAACCATCGGCAACCGAGTGAAGATTGTGAACACTAAGGAGATTACGAATACCGTTGTCTACGACGACTGCGAGATAGCGGGCGCAGCACGACTCAGCGACTGCACCCTGATGAGCAACAGCGATGCATCGGTGTACATCGGTACAGGAGTAATCTGCGAGAACTCAATCATCAGCAACGGCTCGGCTATAACCAACAGCGTGAAGATGCAGGACTGCTTCGTTGGCGAAGCATGCAAACTGAGCAACGGCTTCACCGCAGCAGGCAGCGTGTTCTTCGCCAACTCGTACATGGCGAACGGAGAGGCATGCGCAGCGTTCTGCGGTCCGTTCACCGCTTCGCATCACAAGAGCTCACTGCTCATCGGCGGACAGTTCTCGTTCTACAACGCCGGCTCGGCTACCAACTTCTCCAACCATGCCTACAAGATGGGACCGATGCACTACGGAACGCTCGAACGCGGATCGAAGACTGCCAGCGGTGCATACATACTGATGCCGGCGCATATCGGTGCCTTCTCCGTGTGCTTCGGCAAACTGATGTACCACCCCGACACACGCTCGCTACCATTCTCGTATCTTATAGCATACAACGACACCATGTACCTGGTGCCAGGACGCAACCTGACAACCGTGGGACTGTACCGCGACATACGCAAATGGCCAAAACGCGACATGCGACCAAACGGCGCACGCAAAAGCATTGTCAACTTCGACTGGCTCTCGCCGTTCACCGTGGGCGAGATACTGCGCGGAAAGAAGATACTGGAAAATCTGCGCAACGCATCTGGCGAAGATGTGCCGACGTACAACTATCATGGGTATGTCATCAAAAACTCGTCGCTGCGCAAAGGCATCAAATACTACGACATCGCACTGCGCATATATATGGGAGCGGTGCTCAAACGCCATGCACCGATGGAGCCGACAACGAACGTGGGCACCGGACCGTGGACTGACCTGTCGGGGCTGTTGCTGCCCGTGTCGGAGGAACAGCACCTCGTGGACGATATTCTCTCGGGCGAGATTGACACCACCGAGGATATTGCCGAGCGATTTGAGGAGATAAACGCCAACTATTCCGAATACCGCTGGGCGTGGTCGTATCGGATGATTATGGACTACTACGGCTTCTCAGAGCTGAATGAGGAGAACGTGGAACGAGTGAAGCGCGACTACGTCACGGCACGACGTGCATGGATTGCCGAGATTAAAAAGGATGCTGCAAAGGAATACGAACTGGGCGACGTGGAGGAAGAGGTGTTCAACAACTTCAACGAACAGCTCGACAAGGAGGTTGACTTTGAAAACCAGAAACTCTATATGTAATATTTTAGACAAAACAACAATAATGAAATTCAAATCCTTTCTTATTGCCGCAATACTCTCACTGGGAACAGCGGCTACTACCTCGGCATACGAATACGAGACAGTGAAGGGCGACCCGATGCAGACACGCATCTACACGCTGCCCAACGGACTGAAGGTTTATCTTTCTGTGAACAAGGAGCAACCACGCATACAGACTTACGTGGCGGTTCGCACCGGTTCGCGCAACGACCCTGCCGAGACAACGGGCTTGGCTCACTACCTGGAGCACCTCATGTTCAAGGGAACACGTCTCTTCGGCACCACAGACGCAGCGAAGGAGCAGCCCTATCTCGACGACATCGAACGCCGATACGAGCACTATCGCACCGTGACCGACCCCGAAAAACGCCGACAGCTCTATCACGAAATCGACTCGGTGTCGCAGATTGCTGCGCAGTATTTCATCCCTAACGAGTACGACAAGCTGATGGCTGCCATCGGAGCCAACGGCACCAACGCTTATACAAGCAACGACGTGACGTGCTACGTGGAGAACATACCGTCGAACGAGGTGGACAACTGGGCACGCATCCAGGCTGACCGCTTCCAGAACATGGTCATCCGCGGCTTCCACACAGAGCTTGAGGCTGTTTACGAGGAGTACAATATGCATCTCACAAGCGACTTCGACAAGGAGTGGGCTGCACTCGGCAGGAAACTCTTCCCTACTCACCCCTACGGCACACAGACCACTATCGGTACGCAGGAGCATCTGAAGAACCCATCAATCACGAATATAAAGAACTACTTCAAGCACTACTATGTGCCGAACAACGTGGCTATATGCATGGCGGGCGACTTCGACCCGGAGGCTGTGATGGCTACCATCGACAAGTACTTCGGCTCGTGGAAGAAGAGTGAGCAGGTGAAGTACCCGCACTTCGCACCGGTGAAGGACCTCACGGCTCCGGCTGATACTACCGTAATCGGACAGGAGGCAGAGAACGTGTTCCTCGGCTGGAAGATGGACGGCTCGGCTTCGCTGCAGGCTGATACGCTCGACGTCATAGACCATATGCTCGCCAACGGCAACGCCGGACTCATCGATATCAACGTAAACCAGAAGATGCTCTGCCAGGGTGTGCAGTCGGGCAAGATAGACATGCGCGACTACTCGCAGTTCATTATGATTGGTCAGCCCAACGAGGGACAGTCACTCGACGAGGTGAAGGCTATCATGCTCGCAGAAATCGAGAAGCTCAAGCGTGGCGAGTTCAGCGACAAGCTGCTGCCTTCGGTTAAGAACAACATGAAGCTCGAATTCCTGCGCTCGCTCGACAGTAACGAGAGTCGCGCAACGTCATTCGTCAACACCTTCGTCTACGGACGCCCGTGGAAGACGCAGGTGGAACGCTTCGACCGCATCGCCGGTATCACCAAGGAGCAAATCATGGACTTCGCCCGACGCCATTTCACCGACGGCTACGCCATCGTCTACAAACGTCAGGGCGAAGACCCCACACAGAAGAAGATTGAGAAGCCCTCTATCACGCCGATACCTTCCAACCGCGACCTGCAGAGCGCACTCGTGAAGGAGATAAAGGAGTCGAAGGTGAAGCCTATCGAGCCGGTATTCCTCGACTACACCAAGGACTTCACTCGCACTACTACAAAGAAGAAGCAGCCGGTTTACTATATCCAGAACAAGCAGAACGACCTCTTCGAGCTTCACTTCGTGTACGATTTCGGTTCGGAGGCTAACAAGTGGCTACCCTACGCCACCGACTATCTCGACCTGCTCGGCACCGGCACGATGTCGGCAGCAGAGGTTAAGGAGCGTTTCTACGAGCTTGGCTGCGAATACAGCTTCACCCCCACATGGTCTACTATGACCGTATCGCTTAGCGGTCTCGGCGAGAACATGACCGAGGCAATGAAACTCATGGAGCAAATGCTCAACAACGCAAAGGTCGACAACGAGGCTTACAGCAAGTACGTTGACAACCTGCTGAAGGGTCGTCGCGATGCGAAGCTCAACCAAAAGGAGAACTTCTCAGCACTACGCAACTACGCATTCTACGGCAAGTACAACCCCACGCGCAACGTGCCCGACAGCACAGAGCTCGTAACAACCCGTCCGCAGGATGTTATCAATATGATCGCTGCGCTGAAGAACTACAAGCACGACGTGGTCTACTACGGTCCGCTCGCCATGAAGCAGCTGCTTGCTATCGTCAACAAGAACCACATCACAGCGAAGACTCTGCTGGATGCGCCCGAGAACAAGCCGTACAAGATGGTGGAGACTCCGAAGAACGAGATACTCCTCGCACCATACGACGCAAAGAACATCTACATGATGCAGCTGCACAACGTCGACCAGAAGTGGACTCCGGAGGACGAGGCTAAGATTTCGGTGTTCAACGAGTACTTCGGTGGCGGCATGAACGGCATCGTGTTCCAGGAGCTGCGCGAGAGCCGCGGACTCGCCTACAGCGCATTCGCCGACTACAGCACAACGAAGCGCAAGGAGCATCAGACCAACTATGCTTATACATACATCATCTCGCAGAACGACAAGATGATGGACTGCATCCGCGTGTTCAACAACATCCTCGACACCATGCCGCAGTCGCAGGCGGCGTTCGAACTGGCGCAGCAGGCTGCCGTCAAGCGCATCGCTTCGCAGCGCATCACCAAGGCTAACATCATCTTCTCTTACCTTGGCAACAAGCGCATCGGTATCAACTACGACTTGCGTCGCGACATCTACGCTGCCATGCCGAAACTCACACTCGAGGACATCGTGAAGTTCGAGCACGACAACATGGCTAACAAGCCGTGGCTCTACATCATCCTCGGCGACGAGAATAACCTCGACATGAAGTCGCTCGAGAAGATTGCGCCCGTCAAGCGCGTCGCTACAGAAGATATATTCACTTTTTAAACCAAATAACACTATGGCAACAACACCAGATTTTAAGTATGCTCCTATGTTCCAGATGGGCAAGGACACTACCGAGTATCGCCTGCTTACCACCGAGGGCGTAAGCACAGGCGAGTTCGAGGGTAAGACAATCCTTAAGGTTTCGAAGGAAGCGCTCACACTGCTCTCTCAGCAGGCGTTCCACGATGTAGAGTTCATGCTCCGTCGCGAGCACAACCTGCAGGTGGCTCAGATTCTCTCCGACCCAGAGGCATCGGAGAACGACAAGTACGTAGCTCTGCAGTTCCTCCGCAACGCCGAGACAGCAGCCAAAGGCATCCTGCCTTTCTGCCAGGACACCGGCACCGCTATCATCCACGGCGAGAAGGGACAGCGCGTATGGACCGACTTCGAGGACGAAGAGGCTCTCTCACGCGGTGTGTACAACACCTTCACCGAGGACAACCTGCGCTACTCGCAGAACGCTCCGCTGAACATGTACGACGAGGTGAACACACGCTGCAACCTCCCTGCACAGATCGACATCGAGGCTGTAGAGGGTGACGAGTATCGCTTCGTAATGGTGGCTAAAGGCGGTGGCTCTGCCAACAAGACATACTTCTACCCGATGACCAAGGCTACCATCCAGAACGAGGGCACACTGCTGCCCTTCCTCGTAGAGAAGATGAAGAGCCTCGGTACAGCGGCTTGTCCTCCGTACCACATCGCATTCGTTATCGGTGGCACATCGGCTGAGAAGAACCTCCTCACCGTGAAGCTCGCTTCTATCAAGTACTACGACTCGCTGCCTACAACAGGCGACGAGACTGGACGCGCCTTCCGCGACATCGACCTCGAAGAGAAGCTCCTCAAGGAGGCTCACAAGATCGGTCTCGGCGCACAGTTCGGCGGCAAGTATCTTGCTCACGACATCCGCGTGATCCGTCTGCCACGCCACGGAGCAAGCTGCCCAATCGGTATGGGCGTTAGCTGCTCGGCTGACCGCAACATCAAGGCTAAGATCACTAAGGACGGTGTGTTCCTCGAGAAGATGGACGCTAATCCTTCTGAGCTTATTCCGGAGGAACTCCGTCGTCCGGGTGAAGGCACAACCGGTATCGAGATCGACCTCGACAAGGGTATCGACGCAGTACGTGCAGAGCTTTCTAAGTATCCGGTTAGCACACGCGTTAACCTCAAGGGCACTATCATCGTGGCTCGCGACATCGCTCACGCTAAGCTCAAGGCTCGTCTCGACGCAGGCGAGGAGATGCCGGTTTACTTCAAGAATCATCCTATCCTGTACGCTGGTCCGGCTAAGACTCCGGAGGGTTATCCTTGCGGTTCTATGGGCCCGACAACAGCCAACCGTATGGACCCGTACGTAGACGAGTTCCAGGATCACGGCGCTTCGCTCGTGATGATCGCCAAGGGCAACCGCTCACAGATGGTGACAGACGCTTGCAAGAAGCACGGCGGCTTCTATCTCGGCACAATCGGCGGCGTTGCTGCTGTTCTCTCGCAGAGCTCTATCAAGAGCATCGAGTGCGTAGAATATCCCGAGCTTGGCATGGAGGCTATCTGGAAGATCACTGTTGAGGACTTCCCTGCTTTCATCCTCGTTGACGACAAGGGCAACGACTTCTTCCAGCAGCTGAAGCCCTGGTGCCCTAACTGCAAGTAGCCCCAGGGGGTGCACTTGTCTCCGCTCGGCTTTGCCGCTTGCCAGAGCAAGAAGTGCACCAACCAAGCAACAGTGCACTAACCAAGCAATAACTGCATACAAACATACGACTCCCATAACCCGCTTAAGGTTATGGGAGTCGTTTTTTATTCGTAACACATTATATATCTAATCACTTCACGAGCACCTTTGTCGTTCTGTTGCCACGCTTCACGATGTTAAGACCCTTTTGTAGAGCGTTCAAGCGGCGACCATTTACGTCGTAGTACTCCGCTGCGATGTTGTCCGTTGCCGAAACCGCATCAATACCGCTTGCAGCCTTATACGTGAAATAGCCCGTGGTATAGTTTGCCATCTCCTTACCAACCCTGTTTGGATCATAAGGCACAGCACCCACAAGTTTCTTACAATTGCCAAATATTTCGCAATCTTCTGAACATGCTGTTGTCACAAACTTATCGCTTGCATAGATTGTGGCGAGGTTTACACAACCATAGAACATACCGTACATATTAGTCACGTTCTGTGTGTCGAAGTTAGAAAGGTCGAGGAAGGTGAGGCTATAACATTGGAAGAACATAAAATCCATATTAGTTACGCTCTGTGTGTCGAAGTTAGAGACATCAATGGAAGTGAGGTTGCCACAATCACCGAACATACCGTACATATTAGTCACGTTCCGTGTGTCAAACTTAGATACATCAATGGAGGTAAGGCGACCGCATCTACAAAACATATAACCCATATCTGTCACGTTCCGTGTATCAAACTTAGAGACATTGAGGGAGGTAAGGCTATTACAACCATAGAACATAGCATACATGTCCGCAACATTCTGGGTATTGAAATTGGAAACATTAAGCGAGGTGAGATTGCTACACCCTCCGAACATTCCTCTCATATTCGTTACCTTCTCTGTATTGAATTTAGAGACATCAATAGAAGTGAGGCTACTACAAGTATTAAACATTGCCCACATATTCGTCACATTCTGTGTATCAAATTTAGATACATCAAGGGAGGTGAGATTGCTACAACCTTCGAACATGCTCCCCATATCCGTCACGTTCCGTGTATCAAATTTAGAGACATCAAGGGAGCTAAGGCTACTGCAACCATAGAACATTACCCACATATTCGTCACATTCTGGGTGTTGAAATTGAAAAGATTAAGCGAGGTGAGATTGCTACACCACTCGAACATACCAGCCATATTCGTCACATTCTGAGTATTGAAATTGGAAAGATTAAGCGAGGTGAGATTGCTACACCTACCGAACATTCCTCTCATATTCGTTACTTTCTCTGTATTGAATTTAGAAACATCAAGTGAAGTGAGGCTACTACAAGTATGAAACATTGCCCACATACTCGTCACATTCTGCGTTTTGAAATTGGAAACATCCAGTGAGGTGAGACTGCTACAACCATCGAACATACCAGTCATATCCATCACTTTCTCTGTGTTAAGATATTCGAGACCTTCGATAATTGTTAAATCCCTACACATATAAAACCAGGCGTAACAATTTGTGGGACGCGCATTGGCAAAAGAAGCATCAAAGACAACTTTCTTAATGTTGTTTTTGTTATACTCATTACCATCACCATCATAACCACCATCATACCAAGCGGGAAAAGTCTCACCCTCATTCAGCGAGAACGCTCCTGCGGGTTTATGTGCATCGTGCTTGAAAATCAGCGTGCCAGCTGCGTTGTCTAATACGACATACGACTCTACGGTCTGAGCAAACACATTACTACCCCATACGGGTAGACAGATCGCAATTGCAAGCAAAAAGCGAACAATTCGGGGGTAAAATTTTGTTTTCATAATTATTGGATTTTATATTAATAGTTTTGTATTGTATTTTTCTGTTG
>ENA-UEPW01001386-UEPW01001386.1-human-gut-metagenome-genome-assembly--contig:-NODE-1386-length-10179-cov-3.275490_pt1 | contig 10179 bp, 10 predicted proteins | sample MGYA00242935_ERZ507936 | MGnify/ENA primary metagenome ERZ507936 (study PRJEB26167, sample SAMN06115469) | human gut metagenome | host: Homo sapiens | place: China:Chongqing | collected 2016-06-23... | reverse complement strand
CAGCCCAGCCCTACCAGCACAAGCCCGGCCAGCGCAAAGACCTGCGCCCCGGGCAGCAACAGGGCGGCAATGCCCACGCCCAGCACTGCAAACCCCAGACGGATCATCTGATCGTCGCTCAGTTTCAAGGTCAAAAAGCCGCAGACGCCCCGCCCCACCGTGATGCCGATATAGAACAGGCTGGCAAAGCTGGCAGCCGTCTGGGCGGGCACCTGCCGCACAAGGGTCAGGTAGCTGCTGGCCCAAAGCCCGGCGGTGGTCTCCAGCGCGCAGTAGCAGAAGAAGCAGAGCATCACTTCCTTCGCGCCCGGCAGCGCGAACACCTGCGGCAGGGTCAGCGCCTTGGGCACGGTGCCGTCCGGGGCGGCGTCGGAGCGTTTGTGCCACAGGGGCAGGCTGCAAAAAAGCACGGCAGAAAGTGCGATCTGGAACAGGGCGATATACCGGTAACCGCTGTTCCAACTCAGCCCGCCGGAAAGCGCCGCGCCCATCACCACAGGGCCGATGGTAGTGCCCACGCCCCACATACAGTGCAGCCAGCTCATGTGGCGGCTTTCGTAATGCAGGGCAACGTAGTTGTTCAGGGCGGCATCCACGCTGCCCGCACCCAGACCGTAGGGGACAGCCCACAGACAGAGCATCCAGAACTGGCCGGAGACCGAGAAGCCGAACAGCGCCGCGGCGGTCATGCCCACACTGAGGGCGGTCACCTTGCCCGTGCCCAGTGCCCGAGTGAGTCGGTCGCTGTTCAGGCTGGAAACGATGGTGCCCAGCGAGATGATCATGGACAGGATGCCCGCGTAGGAGAAGGGGACGCCCAGCTGGGGGTACATGGTGGGCCATGCAGACCCCAGCAGGGAATCCGGCAGGCCAAGGCTGATAAAGGCTAAGTAAATAATAGGCAGCAAAAGCTGTGTCATAGGAAAAGTTCCTCCACAGATGATTTGATGACGTGTCCCGCAGTATATGCGGGTGCGCTATAAGAATAACATGACCGGATGGGAAATCATAGGGCAAAAGCGCCTGCTTTTTACGACAAAACAGGCGTTTCTTTGATTTGATCCGTAAAAATGCGTTTGCCGCAACCCACAGGCCGCGGCAAACATGAAGTATAAATAGACTTCCGCTGAAAATGGCCAAAGCGCAAGTGGCGGCCATTCTGAATCGTCTTTTAGTTTTCGCTGTTCTTTTCCAGATACACGGTGGTGGAGGGGAAGGCGAAGTCCACGCCGTTTTTCTGCATCACGTCCATCAGGTCGAGATTCAAATCGTTCTGCATCTGCAAAAAGCGGGTCATGTCGGCGGTGCGCAGATAGGCAGACACCAGCAGGTCGATGCTGGAAGCGCCGAAGCCGTTCAGCTTAACCAGCACCGAGTCCTCGTAGGTGTAGGGGCTGGCCTTGAGCATGGCAGTCAGGTCGGTCATCAGCTGTTCCAGCTGAGGACGGGAGGTATCGTAGGTGACCCCGAGGGTGAAGCGGTACAGCCGCTTGTTGCGCAAAGTACCGTTGTTGATGGTGGCAGAGCTGACTGTGCTGTTGGTCAGGATGTACACCGAGTTATCCAACGCGCGGACTTTGGTGGAGCGGAAGTTGATGTCCACCACCTCGCCGGAAACGTCGCCCACGGTGATCCAGTCGCCGATGGAAAACGGGCGATCCAGCAGGATGACCAGCCCGCTGAACAGATTTTTGGCGCTGTCCTGCGCCGCGAGAGAGATGGTCAGACCGACAAGACCCGCACTGGCTACGATGCTGCCCACCGGCAGGCCGCTCTCCTGTGCCATGGTCATAACGCCCAGAACCACGATGAGAACTTTGTACACCTTGTTCAGCAGGGTGGTTAGAGTGCGGTTAGTGCGCACCTCCTCGCCGCAGCTCGCCAGCAAAAGGTCGGTGAGATCGGCGGCGGCGTACAGCCCCTGACACACAAAAAAGGTGGCGGCCAGCTCAAAGACTGTGAGCAGAAATTTATTTACGCCGGCAATTGCCCACGGCAGGCTGGCCGCTGCGGCATAGATGAACGCTGCAAGGGTGAGCCGCTGCAGCGGTACGGCAAAGCTGCGCAGCAGAATGGGCGTACCGGCCAGCCGCCAGTTGCGGCGCAGCAGGGCAGGGAACACCCTGCGGGACAAAAGCTGCCGCGCCAGCCAGCCAAGCGCCAGCAGCAGCGCCGCGCACACCACGCGGGCGGCAAAGGCTGCCCAGCCTTCCAGCAGCAGCGAGCCAAGCTCGAAGCCAAGGTTACGGATCGAGAAAATCATGGAAAACCTCCTGTGTTTTTTCACAACGCATATTATGATAGCATACTCTGCCGCCCGGGGCAAGGAAAGAAAGGTGAAAACACACTTTGACAAAAAATGTGCAAACTTTTTGGAAAGGGGGCTTGACAGCGCCGCAGTACCGCGCTATACTCTTGGTCAGAAAGTTCGTTTCAGGGCGGGGTGCGATTCCCCACTGGCGGTAAAGTCCGCGACCACCCGCAAGGGTGCTGACCCGGTGCAACTCCGGGACCAACGGTATAGTCCGGATGCAAGAAACGGCAGACAACGTTTGTGTCTACGCGCCCTGTTGCAGTTTTTCGTTGCAGCAGGGCGCTTTTCTGTTTGTCTTACCCGTTCCGAGTTCCATGCGAAAAGGGCTTTCCAATCAATTTTTTGAACGGGGCGAACCCCGGGGGAGGACAAAACCTATGCGAAAGAATACGACCCGCAACCTGACCGTTGCCGCCATGCTCAGCGCGGTGGCCTTTATCCTGATGTTCATCGAGTTTCCCATCCCGATGCTCATTCCCAGCTTCGTCAAGATGGACTTTTCCGACCTGCCGGCCCTGCTGGGTGCCTTTGCACTGGGCCCCGTGTACGGCGTAGTGATCAGCTTCATGAAGAACCTGCTCCACATCGTCATCAAGGGCACCTCCACCGCTTGTGTGGGTGAGCTGTGCAACTTCATGCTGGGCGCGGTGTTCTCGGCGGTGGCGGGCTTCATCTACAAGCACCGCAAGAGCCGCAAAACGGCCATCCTTGGTGCCCTTGCCGGTGCCGCAGCCATGGCGGTGTTCAGTGTGCCGTCCAACTACTTCATCACCTACCCGGCCTACGTCAGGTTCTACCACATGCCGCTGGAAGCCATCCTGGGTATGTATCAGGCTATCCTGCCCTCTGCAAACAGCCTTATCAAGTGCCTGGTCATCTTCAATATGCCCTTCACGCTGGTCAAGGGCCTGCTGGATGCCGTGCTCTGCATGCTGATCTACAAGCCGCTGTCTCCCATCCTGCACGGCCGCAAGTGATTTTTGCTTTTCTCTTTTCTTTCTTCTTTTCTTCTCAATCAAACAGCAACTCCCCGGCTGGGGCTGCCCAATTGCAGCGGTCCCGGCCGGGGAGCTGTTTTATAATGGAAAAGAATCTATCAGGCCAGCGCGCCCTTGTCCAGCCATTTGCCGCGGGCCAGCCGGAGCAGGAACAGGGCACCGCGGGTGCACAGCTCGGCGCACATGGCAAACCACACGCCCACAAGCCCGAAGCGGGGAGCCAGCAGCACGGCCAGCGTGAGCCGGATGCCCCACATGCTCACAAGGTTCAGCACAAAGCAGCCGGTGCTGTCACCGGCACCCTGCATGGCACCGCTGGCCACGATGCTGGCCCCGAACATCGGCTCGGCAAAGGCTTCGATGCGCAGCACCTGCGCACCCAGCGCAATGACGGCGGCGTCGGCGGTGAAGATGCCCATCAGGGCCGGAGCAAACACATACAGGCCCACGCCGGTCAGCGCCATGATGGCCATGCCCATACCGGTGCACAGCCAGGCAATGCGTTTGGCCATATCCCGCCGGTGGGCGCCCACGGCCTGGCCTACCATGGCAAGGGAGGCGTCCTGGACGCCGTAGCCTGCCATGTAACACAGGCTTTCGGCGCTCACGCCCAGGCTGTTGGCCGCAATGGCGGTGGTGCCCAGCCCGGACACGATGCGGATCAGCAGCACCTGAGCAGAGGAAAGGGCGGCTCGCTCTGCAGAAAGGGGCGCACCCACCCGCCACAGATTCCGCAGGCAGGACCGGGTGATCTTCCAGGAGCCGGGCTTGCGGATGCACAAAGGGCCCTCTCGCAGCAGCAAAAAGCCCAGGGCGCACAAGCCGCCAATGGCCGTAGCCAGGGCGGTGCCCAAAGCAGCTCCCGGCACCCCCCATCCGGCACCCCATACCGTAAAGGAGCGTCCGGCCACCACCATGGTACGGGTGGGGTTGATCAAAAAGAAATTGAAAACGATGTCCAGCAGGCAGGTGGCTACGCTGATAAGGCCCGGGGTCAGGGCGTCACCAGTGGAGCGCAGCATGGAGGAGTAGGTGCCTGTGGCCATGGTAAAGGGCAGGGCAGCCGCCCAGATGGCAAAATAGGCCGAGGCATCCGCCTGCAGGGCCGGGTCGGCCCCCAGCCAGCCGGGCAGATACCGGCTGATGCCGATGCCGAAAGCGGCTGCTGCCAGACCGACGAACAGGTTGAACAGCATGGACTGCCGCAGCACGCCCCGGGCATCCTCCTGCCGGTCGGCACCCAGATACTGTGCCACCTGAATGGAAAAAGACATATACAGCCCGGCCAGCATGCCGTGCAGCAGCCAGGTGCTGGAGCTGACGATGCCGATGGATGCGGTGGCCGAAGCTCCGATATGGCCCACCATGGCAGCGTCGATGTACTCCATGGCCGTGACCACGATCTGCTGCAGAATGGACGGGATGCTCAAGGTCAGCACGATCTGGGCCGTCTGCTGCAACGGTACCTGCTCGCCCTGCCGCATTTTGGCCGAGAGTTGTTCAAGGGTAATGGACATGGATTCCTCCTTACGGGTCAGAAAAACGGATAACGAGTCCGGACACCTATTATAAAGGCGGATGGTATAAAAGTCAATCTGCTGCCTTTTTGTGCCCGGTGATTGATTTTTTGGGTGCGGCGTGATACACTCAACAGCACAAGGCATGAATTGCAAAAGAAATGAGGAGAATAGAAATATGATCGAATCTCTGGTGTCTGTCGTCGGGCAGCGCGGGGTGGATGCCGCAGCGTTTCTGCTGGCATTTGCACTCACCGCGCTTACCGATTCGCTGTTCCACAACAAGCTTCCCCACGACCATGGCCGTGAATTTGCCGTCAATGGCGGCCTGTCCAAGGGCAAGGCCCGCGGTTCCGGCCTGATCTTTGTGCTGTGCATCGCGCTGGTGTCGCTGGCATTCCTGCCGTTCCGGGTGGAATATGTCATTTACACCGTGCTGCTCATCGCTTCCATGCTCTCCGGCTACTTTGACGATGCCGCCGAAAAGGCCTGGAACGAGTACAAAAAAGGCATCATCGACTTTGTCATCGCCGTGGTGGCAGGTGTGACTTACCTCAACTTCAACGGCTGCGGCGTGCAGTTCCTGCAGTGGAGCTTCACCCTGCCGTATGCGGTGTACCTGCTGCTCATCGTTATCCTGATCTGGGCCAGCATCAACGTGGTCAACTGCACCGACGGTGTGGACGGCCTGTCCGCCAGTCTGGCGGTGGTGACCATCGGCACCTACCTGATCGCCTACCACGAAGAGCTGGCCGACTACGGCACCGCCGGTGTGGTGTTCATGGGTGCGCTGCTGGCTTACCTGTGGTCCAACGCAAAGCCCAGCACCCTGCTGATGGGCGATGCCGGCAGCCGCGCGATGGGTTTCTTCATCGCCATCCTGTCGCTGAAGTGCGGCCACCCCTTTGCTTTCCTGCTGGCAGCCATCGTGTTCATCGTGGACGGCAGCCTGGGCATCCTGAAGATCAGCCTGAAGCGCTTCCTGCACATCTCCATCCTCAAGAACACCCGCACCCCGCTGCACGACCATGTGCGTAAGAACAAGGGCTGGAGCGACGAGCAGGTCGTAGCCCGCTGGCTCATCCTGCAGTGCGTGGCATCGGCTCTGCTGCTGCTCGTGGTGCACGGCTGATAAACCATCATAAAAACAAAAGCAGCGCCTGACGGAAATTTCAAACCGTCAGGCGCTGTTTTTGCATCCGAAAATTGTTGTTACAGCCCGGCCTTTTTGGCGGCGGCCTGCACCACATGGCCCACCAGCACCGAGGTGGTCACGGTGCCCACACCGCCCGGCACGGGGGTGATGGCATCCACGACAGGCTCCGCCTCGGCAAAGCGCACGTCACCGCACAGCTTGCCCTCGTCGTTCAGATGGATGCCCACATCCACCACGGTCTGGCCGGGACGCAGGCAGTCAGCACCCACAGCGCCCATCCGGCCCATGGCCACCACGACCACATCCGCCTCTTGGCAGATCTGGGGCAGGTCTTGGGTGCGGGAGTTGCAGATGGTCACGGTGGCATTTTCCCGGTCCAGCATCATGGCGGCGGGCTTGCCCACTACCAGGCTGCGGCCTACCACCACGGCGCGTTTGCCGGAGAGGGGAACATTGTAGTGCTTCAAAATCTCCAGGCAGGCCTGCGCGGTGCAGGGAGCATAACCCAGATCGGTGTTGGTGAACACACCGGCCAGGGAACCGTCGGTGATGCCGTCGATGTCTTTTTCCGGAGCCAGTGCGGCACGCACGGTGCGGTCATCAAACTGCTTGGGCAGCGGGCGGAACAGCAGACAGCCGTGGATGGCATCGTCGGCGTTGATCTCTGCGATGACCTTCAGCAGGTCGTCCTGTGCTGCGTCGGCGGGGAGCAGATACTGTTTCACTTCCACGCCCACCTTGCCGCAGCGGGTCATCACGCCGCGCTCATAGGAAAGATCGTCCTCGCGCGCACCCACCCGCACCACGGCCAGCGTGGGCACGACGCTCTTTGCCTTGAGCTGCTCACACAGAGCAGCATTGCGTTCGTTCATAGCGGCCACCACGGGCGCGCCCTTCAGGATGCTTGCCATTTTGTATTCCTCTCATTTCAGGTAATGCGGTATGGCGTGTGGGGAGCTTTCTCCCCGCCCACCGTCGGGTCAGGTGCGAAGCTGCTTTGTGACCTGTGCAAACACGGCGTCCGCCTTCGGGACATATTCGCTCAGCAGGGCGTCTGCCTCTGCATCCAGTGCGGCGGCATGGGTTTTGTCGGTCATCAGCTTTGTATTGATGAACACGTTCAGGCTGGCGGCCTGCAGGGCAGCCTTGCACAGTACGGCGGCGCAGCCTGCATCGGACACGGCCAGAGCACTGCCCTTGGCTGCATATTCTTCCACAAGTGCAATGCCTTCGGCGCACTTGCCCATGATCTCCAGCGGCACGGCACAGGCAGCATCCAGTGCGGTTTCCAGCACAGCGGCCTTATGGGCGGCCTGTTCCGGAGTGTCCTTGGGCAGGCCATAGGCGGCGGCCAGCGGCGCAAAGGCTTCGGCATCCGCCTGCACCAGTGCTTCCAGCTCCGCGCGCAGGGCACCGGCCCGCTCGTTCAGGGTCAGAATGTCCGCTTCCACGGCGGCATACTTCTTTTTGCCCACCGTCAGGCAGCCCACCATGTTGCCCAGTGCCACACCGGCGGCACCCACCAGTGCCGCGGTACCGCCGCCGCCCGGTGTGGGTGCTTTGCTGGCCAGTTCTGCCAGGAACCGGCTGCAGCTTTCGTTCATCATGTCCATGTGTACAAACCCCTCTCTGTCACAAACGCGTCCAGCCGCTGGTCGTGCTCATCCACGGCGGCGTGTGCAACGCGCTGAACTTCCAATGCAATGCCGATCTTTGCCGCTTTTGTGCAGCGGGGCAGGTAGCGGTCGTAGTAGCCTTTGCCCATGCCCACCCGGAAGCAGTCTGCATCAAAGGCAGTGCAGGGCACCAGCACCAGATCCAGCTGTTCCGGTTCCAGCAGCACCGACCGTTCCAGTACCGGCGTGCGGATGCCATACAACCCTGTCGCCCAGCCGTCCGGGCCGGGCACGGCGGCGGTGAGGGAGCAGTTTTCTCCGCACACCGGGTAGGCCAGCACCTTGCCCCGGCGGGCCGCTTCGGCGGCAAACCCGGCAAGGCCGGCTTCACCCCCAAAGGCCGCATACAGCAGGATGGTCTGGGCATTCTGCACGGCGTCCAGCTGCCACAGCCGGGCACACAACGCCGCGTTGGCGGCGGCCCGCTGCTCCGGCGAAAGGGCCCGGCGGGCCGCTTTGCCGGATGTGCGCTGAGCCTGCTTTTCCTCGGCGATGTCCACACAAAACACCTCGTTTCATCTGTGATCGTGGAAAGCTGAAAAATCCACCAAATCGACAATGCATTTTTATACAAATATAATAAACACTTCAGTCCAAAAAAGCAAGCCTTTTGGCGAAAAGAGGATTGAAAGTTTTGCAGCTTTCTGCTATGATAATACAAAGCAATGCGGCCCAGTGTGCAGGAGCCGGGTGCTTGAACATGACGTCGATCTGTCTGTATCAAGAGAGGGGTAACTGAAATGTACAAAGAAATGATGGATACCATCGGCCTGGTCAATACCGTAGACCCGGAACTGGGGGCTGCCATGAACCGGGAGCTGACCCGTCAGCGCGAGAACATTGAGCTGATCGCCAGCGAGAACATCGTCTCGCCCGCCGTGATGGCAGCGATGGGCAGCGTGCTGACCAATAAGTACGCCGAGGGTCTGCCAAGTACGCCAACGTCCAGCCCCATTCCGGTGCACAGGCCAACCTGGCCGTCTACTTCGCCCTGCTGGATCTGGGCGATACCGTCATGGGCATGGATCTGTCCCAGGGCGGCCATCTGACCCATGGCTCCCCCGTGAACATGTCCGGCAAGAACTACCACTTTGTTTCCTACGGCGTCAATGCCGATGGCGTGATCGACTACGCCGAGCTGGAAAAGCAGGTCAAGAAGGTGCGCCCCAAGCTGATCGTGGCCGGTGCATCCGCTTACCCCCGTGCCATCGACTTTGAGAAGATCGCTGAGATCGCCCACGGTTACGGTGCATTCCTGATGGTGGATATGGCCCATATTGCCGGTCTGGTGGCCGGCGGCCAGCACCAGAGCCCGGTGCCCTATGCCGATGTGGTGACCACCACCACCCACAAGACCCTGCGCGGCCCCCGCGGCGGCCTGATCCTGACCAACAACCCGGTCATTGCCAAGCGCATCAACTCGGCCGTGTTCCCCGGCACCCAGGGCGGCCCGCTGGAGCACGTCATCGCCGGCAAGGCCGTCTGCTTCGGCGAGGCCCTCAAGCCGGAGTTCAAGGAGTACGCCCGCAAGATCGTGGAGAACGCTCAGGCTCTGGCCGCAGCTCTGCAGGAACGCGGCGTCAAGCTGGTGTCCGGCGGTACCGACAACCATCTGATGCTCATCGACCTGCGTGACGAGGAGTGTACCGGCAAGGATCTGGAAGCCCGTCTGGACAGCGTGCACATCACTGCCAACAAGAATACCGTCCCCGGCGAGACCCGCAGCCCGTTCGTCACCTCCGGCGTGCGTCTGGGCACTCCGGCGGTCACCACCCGCGGCATGGGCGTGGCCGAGATGAAGGTCATCGCCGACTGCATTGCCGACTGCATCTGGCACTACGACGAGAAGAAGGATGAGATCAGCGAGCGCGTGCTCAAGCTGACCCGCGACTTCCCGCTGTACGAGTAATCCTATCCCAGAAAGAAAATGAAGCCGCTGCGCAGAAAAATACGCAGCGGCTTCGTTTTTTGCTGTTCGATTGCTTACTCTTCCAGTGCCTGTGCCATGGCATCGTCCGCTTCCTGCTGGGTGATGGTCTGCACCTTGAAACCGAAGTAGACGATGTGCCCCGCCCAGACAATGGCCATAATGGCGCGGCCCACGGGCACCTTGTCCATCAGGATGAACCCGGGGAGCATGATGGCCGTTACCGTGCCGATGAGGAGCGCCTTGGCCTTGCGGGTCATGCCGCGGCGGCGGAAATAGCTGCCGATGTACTTTTTATAAATGGTCGTGTGGGTGAACCAGGTGTGCAGCCGCTCGGAGCTGTTGGCAAAGCAGAAGGCCGTGAGCAGATAGAACGGTACCGTGGGCAGAATGGGCAGTGCAATGCCGATGGTGCCCAGCGCCAGGCTGATGCAGCCGAGGGCGACAAAAAACGCTTTTTTGAGAGGATGCATGACAAAGGTCCTTTCTGTGTCCGGTGAAATGTCGAATGTTAGGATGAACTAACTTTTGAGCAAAAAAGAAACGCCGTTCCAGAAGAAACGGTGCGTTTGCAAGAACAAACTGAATGAA
>ENA-UEPW01001375-UEPW01001375.1-human-gut-metagenome-genome-assembly--contig:-NODE-1375-length-10261-cov-9.236155_pt1 | contig 10261 bp, 6 predicted proteins | sample MGYA00242935_ERZ507936 | MGnify/ENA primary metagenome ERZ507936 (study PRJEB26167, sample SAMN06115469) | human gut metagenome | host: Homo sapiens | place: China:Chongqing | collected 2016-06-23... | reverse complement strand
CTCCGCGCTAAGAGCCGCCTCCGGCGGTTGCGCTTCGACACGCGCCTGCGGGCGCAGCCCCGAGGGGGAAGCCTTAGGCAACCACTCCCTGCACGTCCAAAAATAATACGGCACCTCAAACGCCAGCATGACGCACCAGCCGAAGGCACAGGCAAAGGCGATGCCGGGCAGGCCCACCCGCGGGGCCAGCACCGCAGCAGCGGCAGCGCGCAGCCCCGCCTGTAAGCAGGTGCCGATCAGCGTCGTCGTCATCTTACCCATGCCGCGGTAAAAGCCCTGGAAACCGTTCGTCAGCGCGGGCAGGGCGTAGAACACCGCCATCCAGCCCAGATACGTGCTGCCCAGTGCAATGACGTCGGCGGCCCCCTCCCCTGCCACAAACAGGGACAGGATGCCCCGGCGCAGCAGCAGCGTCAGGCTGCCCATCAGCAGCCAATAGCCCAGCTCCAACCGCAGGCCCACCGCAAAGCCGCAGCGGATGCGGGCGGTCTGCCCGGCACCGCGGTTCTGGGCAATGTAGGTCGTAATGGCCGTGGCAATGCTCTGCTCCGGCGTGAAGGCAAAATCGTCCACCCGCGTGACCGCGTTGAACGCCGCGATAGCCCCGACCCCCAGCGCGTTGACCTGCCCCTGAATGAGCACCTTGCAGATCGGCTGCACGGCCTGCTGCACCGCCGTCACCGCGCCGTAGCGCAAAATCGGTCCCAGCAGGTCGCGGCGGATGCGCCACTGCCCGTGCCCGGGGCAGAGCTCCGGCACGCGGCGTGCCATGTAGACGGCGGCCAGCAGCGCGCTGGCGGCCTCGGCCACGACAGTGGTCACGGCGCTGCACACAATGCCGAAACCCAGCCCGCCAATTAAAATGAGATCCAGCACCGCGTTGAGCACGGCGGAGAACGCCAGGAATTTCAGCGGCGTTTTGCTGTCGCCGACACTTTTCAGGCCCGCCGCCAGCGCGTTATAGAAAAACGTGAACGGCGCGCCCAGGAACGTGATGCGCAGGTAGATGCCGGTGATGCCAAAAATCGAGTCCGGCACGGCCAGCGCGCGCAGGATCCACGGCGTCAGCGCACAGCCCAGCGCCGCGGCGGCACAGCAGAGCGCCGCGCCGAACAGCAGCGTCGTTGCCAACGTCTCTTTTAAGCGGGCGGTCCGCTTTGCGCCGAACGCCTCACTCATCAGTACGCCCGCGCCGATGCACAGGCCGCTGATGGCCAAAATCACCAGATTCATGACCGGCCCGGCCACGCCCTCGGCGGCCAGCGCGTCCTGCCCGATGAACCGCCCTGCGATGATGGAATCCACCGCATTGTACGCCAGCTGCATCCAGTTCCCCAGCAGCAGCGGCACCGCATACAGAAAGAGGTGCCCCAGCGGGGCACCCTTGGTCATATCACGCATCATTATCAGCTCTCAAAACGGAAAATCTGCCACCTTCAGCGTGACAACGCCGTCGATGGTCTGGATACAGCCATCTGCCGGGTAGTTGGACATGGCCTTGAACGCGTCGGAATTGCTGATGGCACGGACAGTCTCGTCCGCGCATTCGTTGAGCTGGACGCCCAGCTCGTCCCACACCAGCACATACCAGCCGTGGGCGTTGAACGTCGGGTCGAAGGAGAGCGGGCCGAACCGCGCCAGTTCCCCGGCCATAGGCTTGAGCGGGGATTCATCCGGGTACGCGCCGCGCTTCGGCTCGCCCAGGATCACGACCTCGGCGCCGTTCTGGTAGTCGGCGTTTTCTTCCAGCCGGATACACAGGCGGTTGGCGAGGTTCACAACTGTGGTCTTTTGTTTCAGCATGACCGCCGCGTCGTTGTTGACCTGCACGGCAAACCCGCGCAGCAGCACCGCGCAAAACGCCGTGCAGAGCGCCATTCCCCAGGAGAACGCCCGTTCCGTCAGTGCGGGAGCCGCGTCGATCACGGCGATGGCAAACGGCACCACGATGGCCAGCGAGCCCGCCATCCGCAGCGCCACAGTGGCCCCGGTGTTGATAACGTCGGTCACATTGGCTGCGGCGGGCAGCAGGGCCACCAGTACCACCGCCGCAGTGGCGGCCTTGCGGTCGTGCAGCACGACGAGCCACCGCAGCCCGGCCAGTGCCGCCAGCACAAACAGCAGCAGGTAGCCCGCGATCTGCCCATAGTGGTTTTGGGCAATGCCGTGGGTGAAGAAGTAGGCGTAAAAATCAAAGTAGGCGTTTTTCAGGCCTAACGGCAGATTGCGCAGTGTCTCCATTCCCACGGTGTTGATACCGTTGATGCCGGATAGGCCCACATCGTACAGCCGCAGGAACAATTTTAAAATCAGCATATACAGCGCCGCACCGCTGCCGCCCATCAACACCATGCGCAGGGCAGTCAGGCCGGTGGCCTGCCATTCGCCGGGGCGGCGCAGAACGGCCAGAAGCAGCAGCATGACGCACAAGCCCGCCGCTGTGCCCAGATTGGCCTGATACATTCCCAGCGCGAACGCCAGGCAGACCGTACCCATCAGCCAGACAAACCGCACGCCGCAGACGACGGATCGCACGGCCAGCACCGCTAGCAGGAAAGACAGCGCATAGGACACACTGCAATAGTGGTAGGTTTCAACTTCCGCTACATAGGGCGCACAGACCAGTGTAAGTGGGATAAGATATTTTGCCACACGGCTGCGCACAGCAAACAAATCCGTTAGCAGCACTCCCGCCAATGCGTAGAGGAACAGCATCAGCAATGCCGAAAGCGCAGGCTGATTGATGCCGCCGCGCAGCATATCCACCAGGCGCAGCGCCCAACGCCCCTGCTGTGTCTCCCAATACAGATGCTCGGGCCAGCCATCGGCAGTGTACAGTGCACCGATGTGCACGGCATCAAAATTGCCGAGTTGGTTAGCATAAATCGTGTAATGTACGCCGCAACCGACCAACAGCGCCACGACCAGCGGGCGGAAGTTTTTCGCCCACCACAGGCTCACTTTTTTCTGCCAGTCCATCGTTTATTTTTTATCCTCTTCGGTCTCGGCGACGATGTAGATGGGACGGTGCTTGACCTCCAGGTAGGTCTTGGCGAGGTACTCGCCCACAATGCCGGTGCAGAACAGCTGGACGCCGCTGCACAGCAGAATGATGCAGACCATGCTGGGCCAGCCGGAGGTCGGGTCGCCGAACATCAGCGCGCGGACGACGACAAAGAGGATGCCGATGAACGCGAGGATGCAGAACAGCACGCCCGCCCCCGCCGCGATCAGTAGCGGCGTGGTCGAGAAGCCGACGATGCCCTCGATGGAGTACTTGAACAGGCCCCAGAAATTCCACTTGGTCGTGCCGGCCACGCGCTCAATGTTCTCATAGTCGAACCACTTGGTCTTGAAGCCGACCCAGCTGAAAATGCCCTTGCTGAAGCGGTTGTACTCGGCCATGCTGAGCACAGCGTCGGTCATTTTGCGGCTCATTAAGCGGAAATCCCGCGCACCGTCGACAATTTCCGTATCGGACATCTTGTTGATGATCTGGTAGAACTTGCGGGCAAACCAGCTGCGCAGCGGCGGCTCGCCCTTGCGGGTCGTGCGGCGGGTGGCGGCGCAGTCGTACTCGCCGGTCAGCAGCGTGTCCAGCATCTGCGGCAGCAGCGCGGGCGGGTCCTGCAGATCGGCGTCCATCGTGGCGACGTAATCCCCCTTGGCGGCCTGTAAACCCGCGTAGATACCGGCCTCCTTGCCGAAGTTGCGGCTGAACGAGACATACCGCACGCGGGGGTCCTGTGCGTGCAGCTCACGCGCGACGCGCAGCGTGCCGTCGCGGGAGCCGTCGTCCACAAAGATAAACTCAAACTCCGCGCCGTGGCTGGCCTTCATCTCCGCCGCCACGCGGGAGGCTTCTTTATAAAAAAGCGGCATCGCTTCTTCTTCATTGTAACAGGGTACGATCAGACTGATGAGCATGGTGTGACCTGCTTTCGTCAAGTAATTTAGTATCTTTTATTATACCGTAGTTGACGGAGTTTGTAAACAGAGACTATTGAACCATGTGCGCTTTGTTAGGGGCGGCGAAATATTTGCATCGCAATAGCGGCAGCGTCATCGGAGGCGGCAAGACCCCTCCCTACAGTACCGCGTTCACGGGTGCTTTGTAGGGAGCGGTCTTGACCGCTCCGGGGAACTTTGCGGCAGCCGCCCACCAAAAAAGGCAGAGCCTTCGCTCTGCCTTAGAGTGCTTATAAAATTTTAGCCTTTGACCGCGATATTGACCAGCTTGCCCTTGACATAGATTTCCTTGGCAATGGTCTTGCCGGCGATTGCCTCGGCTACGGCGGGCTCGGCCTTGGCGGCGGCGATGGCGTCCGCGTTCTCGATGGCGGCGGGCACCTTGATGCGGGCCTTGACCTTGCCGTTGACCTGCACGGCGATCTCAATCGTCTGCTCAACGCACTTGGCCTCGTCGTAGGTCGGCCAGGCGTGGTAGGCCAGCTGCTCGGTGTGGCCCAGCTGCTGCCACAGCTCCTCGGTCATGTGGGGCGCAAACGGGTTCAGCAGCTGCAGCAGCAGCTCGTACTCGGCCTTGGTCGCACCCCCCTGATCGCTCAGCGCGTTGACGTAGATCATCAGCTGGGCAATGGCGGTGTTGGCCTTCAGCGCGTCAATGTCCTCGCCGACCTTCTTGATGGTGCGGTTGGCAACGGCCTCCAGCTCGGGGCGGACGCCCTCGCCGGGAACGAGCTTCTCGCTCATCGACCAGATCTTATCGAGGAAGCGCTTGCAGCCCTTGATGGAGGAGGTGTTCCACGGGGCGGCCTTCTCAAAGTCGCCGATGAACATCTCATACAGGCGCAGCGTGTCGGCGCCGTACTCGTTGACCACATCGTCGGGGTTGACGACGTTGCCGAGGGACTTGGACATCTTGACGATGGGGTGCTCGGCCATCTCGCCGTACTTCTCGACAAGGGCCTTGCGCGCGCCCTTCTCGTCGCCGTACTCGGCCAGCAGGCGCTTGCGCTCGGCATCGGGCTGGTTCTCAAAGGCATGAGGGTTCAGGCCCAGGATCATGCCGTGGGAGGTACGCTTCTGGTACGGCTCCTTGGTGGGCACAACGCCGATGTCATACAGGAACTTGTGCCAGAAACGGCTGTACAGCAGGTGCAGGGTGGTGTGCTCCATGCCGCCGTTGTACCAGTCCACGGGGCTCCAATACTCGAGCGCCTCCTTGCTGGCGATGGCGTCGTGGTTCTTCGGGTCGCAGTAGCGCAGGAAGTACCAGCTCGAACCGGCCCACTGGGGCATGGTGTCGGTCTCGCGCTTGGCGGGGGCACCGCAGCAGGGGCAGGTCGTGCCGACCCACTCGGTATGGCGCGCCAGCGGGCTTTCGCCGTTCTCGCCCGGCTCAAAGTCCTTGATCTCGGGCAGGCGCAGGGGCAGCTCGCTCTCGGGCAGGGGCACCCAGCCGCACTTGTCGCAATAGACCATGGGGATAGGCTCGCCCCAGTAGCGCTGGCGGCTGAACACCCAGTCGCGCAGCTTGAAGTTGACCTGCTTGTGGCCCTTGCCGTTCTCCTCGAGCCAGGCGTACATCTTGTTCTTGGCATCCTCAACGGACAGGCCGTTCAGGAAGTCGGAGTTGACGAGCGTGCCGGTGGCCACGTCGGTGAAGGCCTCCTTGTCGAGGTCGCTGGGCACAGTACCCTTGACGACCTCGATGATGGGCAGGCCGAACTTTTTGGCAAACTCCCAGTCGCGGGTGTCGTGGGCGGGCACGGCCATGATGGCGCCGGTGCCATAGGTTGCCAGGACGTAGTCGGAGATAAAGATGGGGATCTCCTTGCCGTTGACGGGGTTGATGCCCTTGACGCCCTCGACGACAACGCCGGTCTTTTCCTTGTTCAGCTCGGTGCGCTCGAAGTCAGACTTGCGGGCGGCCTCCTCCTGATAGGCGGCGACGGCGTCGGCGTTCCGGATAAGGCCCGCGTCGACCCACTTTTTGATGAAGGCGTGCTCGGGGCTGATGACCATGTAGGTCGCACCAAACAGCGTGTCCGCGCGGGTGGTGTAGACCGTCAGGGTGTCGCCCGCGGTGGTGTCGAAGTTGATCTCGGCGCCGTGGCTGCGGCCGATCCAGTTGCGCTGCTGGGTCTTGACGCGGTCGATGTAATCGACGTCGTCCAGGTCGTTGATCAGGCGGTCTGCGTAGGCCGTGATCTTCAGCATCCACTGGCTCTTGTTCTTCTGGACAACGGGGCTGCCGCAGCGCTCACAGACGCCGTTGACGACCTCCTCGTTGGCCAGAACGACCTTGCAGCCGGTGCAGTAGTTGACGGTGGTCTCCTTCTTGTAGGCAAGGCCCTTCTTGAACAGCTGGATGAAGATCCACTGCGTCCACTTGTAGTACTCGGGGTCGGTGGTGTTGATCTCGCGGTCCCAGTCAAAGGACAGGCCCAGCGCCTTGAGCTGGCTCTTGAAGCGGGCCACATTCTGGGCGGTGACGATCTCGGGGTTGATGTGGTTTTTCAGGGCGTAGTTCTCGGTAGGCAGGCCGAAGGCGTCCCAGCCCATGGGGTACAGGACGTTATAGCCGCACTGACGCTTTTTGCGCGCGACGATGTCCAGCGCGGTGTAGCTGCGCGGATGGCCGACGTGCAGGCCCGCAGCGGACGGGTACGGGAACTCGACCAGCGCGTAGAATTTCGGCTTGGAATGGTCGATCTCGGCATGGAAGGTATCCTCGTCCTCCCAGACCTTCTGCCATTTGGCCTCAACTGTTTTAAAGTCGTATTTCATAAATTTCTCCCCACAGATAAATTTTTGATGGGTCGTAACCTTCTTAAAGCCTTCCCCCGAGGGGCTGCGCCCGCAGGCGCGTGTCGGAGCGCAACCGCCGAAGGCGGCTCTTAGCGCGTAGACTGAAGGTGGCCCCGCAGGGCCGGATGAGGGGCGCGTGTGCCGCCGCTGCCCGTTTATAGGCTGCCGCGGGAAAGTCTGCCCTCATCAGTCAGCGGTCGGGGCCGCTGACAGCTTCCCCCGAGGGGGAAGCCATTCCGCATTTTTACTGCTCGTTCTCGGGCTGCTCCGGCATCCACTCGCTGGCGGGCACAACCGTGGCGTCGGCCCAGAGGTGCTCGAGGTCGTAGTAGTCGTGGGCCTCCTGCGTAAAGACGTGGACGATGACGCTGCCGTAGTCCAGCAGCACCCAGCGCTTGCCGTCGTGGCCCTCGGTGCGCAGCACCTTGACGCCCTCGCGGTCCAGCTGGAACTCAGCCTCATCGGCCAGTGCGCCGACATGGGTGGTGGACATACCCGTGGCAATGACGAAATATTCGGTGACGGTGGTCAGGTCCTCCACGGCCAGAATGTGGACGTTGACGGCCTTCTTTGCGTCCAGCGCACGCGCCAGACGAATGGCAAGTTCTTTGCTTTCCATAGATGTTCTCCTTAAAGGGGTAGATTTCGGGCTGCGGAAGGTTCTCTCCCTCCGGCCCTGCGGGCCACCACTCCCCCTCTGGCGCAAGCGCCACCTCCCCCGTCCCGGGGGAGTCTGTCTCGCAGAGGGAGGCAAGAGAGCGGCGGCTTCGCCGCGCTCTTTTCTCGGCTCCCTCTGCGAGGGAGCTGCCGCCCGCAGGCGGCTGAGGGAGAGAGCTTCGCCTTTACCCGAAGTTTTTCTGTATTACGCTGCCGGTTGGCTCTCGGTATCGGTGGAATCCGTGTCGGTGCTCTCGCTCTCCGCCGTGGACTCGGACGCCATGATGTCGGTGACCTGGTTGGAGCCGTCGAGGTTCTCGTTCTTCTGCGCGTCGTCCGCCGCGGCCATCAGGCCGCCCATCTGCTGGATGTTCGGGTCGGTGGCCGTGTAGCCGGACAGGTCAATGACATTGTCGCACAGGTTCAGCTGGCTGGCATCGACGGGACCGGTGTTCTCGCGGAAGTACTGGTTCAGCAGGTCCGCATCCGCCTGCCGCGCGGGGTACAAAAGCGACTGGCCGTTGTACTGCGGGCCGCTGATGACCGGCATCTGGCAGATCATGATCTTGCTGGAATCAATTTTCAGCATACTGATGGCAAAGCTGATGAGGTCGGACGCGCTGAGGTTCGTCTCCATATAGTTCAGCACGGCGGGGGTCAGCTTGGCGACGTCCCAGATGTTGCCGATGCTCTTGAGCTTGCGGAACAGCGCCGCGTAGAACTGGCGCTGCATGTTCAGGCGGCCAATGTCGCCGTCGGGGTAAATTTTACGCGCACGCAGCAGGAACTCCATCGACGCACCGTTCAACGTCTGGTAGCCGGCGTGAATGACGCTGTCTCCCAGCCCCAGCGCGGCGTAGTCTACATCCACGGGGACGTTGATCTCCACGCCGCCGAACAGGTCTACCAGCTCGGTCAGCATTTCCAGACGGATCGTCATAAAGCCGTCGATGGGCAGCTTGTACTGGTCTGCGACCAGTTCACACAGGGCGGCCATATTGTTGTTGCTGTCGCTGCCCTGGGTCTTGGCCACGCCGTTGATGCGGAAGTTGCCGGAGACGCTCGTGTCCGTCGTGACCATCGTATCACGCGGGATCTGCAGCATCTTCATCTCGCCCGTCTCATTGTTGAAATGGACGTACAAAATCATATCGGTCATGCCGTCGTTGACGTTGGAGTCATTGGCCGCGCCTGCGGACAGATCGCCGGTGGACGAACGGTCAACGCCGGTGACAAGGATGTTGAATTCCTTGCCCTGGAATTCCTTGGGCGTGTTGATGAGCTGGTTCAGCTTGATGTTGCCGCCCGCCGGGGTGATGGCCCCCATGATGAGCGCAAACGCACCGCCGAAGATCAGCGCGATGACCAGCAGCGTGATGAGCAGGATCTGCCACCAGCGGATCTTTTTCTTCTTTTTCCCGTTTCCGCCCTTGCCGCTGCCGCCCTTTTTGCCGGACTTTCTGCCCTTTGCCTTGTGCGGGGCATCGTCCTCATCGCGCGGGGGCTTGCGGCTGCCGCCATTGCCGCCTGCGGCGGTGCGGGGCTTATGGGCTGCGGGCTGCGGGGCATCCGCATGCTTTGCGCGGCGGGGCTGCGCGGCAGCCTCCTCCAGCCGGATGCCGCCGACGGGGGCCGCCTGCTGCACAGGGGCCTGCGCCTGGGGGCGCGGGGCGGGCTGCTGCACCTGCCGCGGGGCCGCGGGCTGCTCATACAGCTGGGCGGCGGCCTGCCGGGCGCGCTGCTCCGGCTCCGGCGGGCGGTTCACGGTGCGGCGGGGGCGCTGCACCTGAAACTGCAAGGTATCGCCGTATCTGCGCTCGGCAGCGGCGCGGTAGGCCATGGCCTGCCGCTGGGCGTAGGTCAGCTCACGGGGCTTTTCCGGTGCGGGCGCAGCCTGCTGGGCACGCTCCTGTACCGGCGGCTCGGGTGCGGGGGCCGGCTGCTCGGTCACAACGGGGCGCTGGCTGATATGCCGTCCCTGGGCCGTGCGCATGGGCTGCTGCACGGTGCGGCGGCGGGCATTCTGCTCGGCCAGTTGTTGGGCGCGGCGGCGGGCAGCCTCATACTGCTCCTGATCCAGCCCGCCCGATGCACTGCCGGTATACAGCTTACGCGGTTCGCTCATTACATTTCCTCCCTGCTCTGTGGAGTGTTTTTATTCAAGGTGTGCTTTTGCATACTCATAAGCGGCGACGCTTTCAGGGTCCAGCAAGCCGCCCTTTTCTTCCACAAAATCAATGCTGCGCTTGAGTGCGTCGCAAAGGGCCCGGTCCAGATCCTGCATTTCCAGCGCGCGCAGGTCGTCTACGCCGGGCCAGTCGCGCTCGGCGCTGGTCATATCGGCCAAATAGATGATCTTATCGAGCTTGGACATTCCCGGCTTGCCGGTAGTATGGCAGCGGATAGCAGACAAAATTTCCGGGTCGGTGATGCCCCATTGCGTTTCGGCCAGGATGGCGGCGGCGATGCCGTGCCAGACCGGCGACGGACGCGCAGGGGCATTTTCTGCTATTATAGCATTATCGGCAAAAATCTGCAACAACTCCTGCTTGGGCAGTTCCTTGGCGGAATCGTGCAAAATTGCCGCCATAGCGGCCTTTTCCGGGTCTGTGTCCCAGCGCCTGGCAAGTTTTACAGCCATTTTTTTTACATTTTTCGTGTGCGTCCAGCGCTTTTCGCTCAGGCGGGCCTTGACCAACTTCTTGGCTTCGGAGTAATCCATGGCAGTCCTTCCCCTCTCTTTTACAATTTTTGCATTGTGATGGCGGCAGCGTCCGAAGAGGGGTCAAGACCCCTCCCTACAACCCAACATATATGGAAGGGTTGTAGA
>ENA-UEPW01001357-UEPW01001357.1-human-gut-metagenome-genome-assembly--contig:-NODE-1357-length-10360-cov-115.051250_pt1 | contig 10360 bp, 9 predicted proteins | sample MGYA00242935_ERZ507936 | MGnify/ENA primary metagenome ERZ507936 (study PRJEB26167, sample SAMN06115469) | human gut metagenome | host: Homo sapiens | place: China:Chongqing | collected 2016-06-23... | reverse complement strand
TGAAAGCTGCTACTAACGATTCATAAATCTACCCTTAATCGTGTATTGAATGATAGTTGCGGATTTTAGGATTAGTAAAAAGTTCCGTTATTAAAGAAAGAACTTGGATAAATCTACGTAAAACTTACGCAAAAGAATATTTGTGAACAAAAGTATGCTTTTTGTTCATATTTAGCCTACAGACTTTACGTGTTTTATCTTCCATCCACCATTTTTTTGCCGTTTTTCACCGCAACTCATTGATACTCAAATACAGCAAAGGCTGGAAGATACATTTGTTATCTTCCAGCCTTTGCGTTTATCTACCAGCCGGAGAGGGGGCATCTGCCAGGCAAAAGTGTAAAAAGTTACGGAGAATATCAATATTCTCCGTAACTTTTTACATAAAATATTAGTTATTCTCAATAACAAATCGTATCTTTGCAAAGGATAGAATGTGCCAAAACACAGAAAGATATGAATAGAAAGACAATCACCAACACGCTACAAAACCAAGGAGGGTTCATAACCACTGGCGAAGTAAAAAGCCGTGGCGAATATGAACAACTAAGGCGTGCCACAGAAGTCGGAACACTTATTCGGCTTCGCAATGGAGTATATGTAGAAATGTCAGCCTTGGCGAATAACATGATAGATGTGGAGCGCATAGTTCCACATGGTGTACTTTGCCTTTACAGTGCATTTGCCCATTACCGCCTTTCTACACAAGTTCCTTCATCCACTTGCATCGCCATAGAAGCCAAGCGTAAGGTACGCCTGCCAGAATATCCTCCCATAGACCTTTACTTTTGGAAAAAGGAATATTTGGAGTTTGGTGTTGTTAAAAAGAACATATCAGGATATGATGTACTCATTACTGACATAGAACGAACAGTCTGCGATGCGGTGAAGTACCGAAATAAAATAGGTCTTGATGTGTGCGGTGAAGTAATTGACAATTATCTTAAAAAGGACGAACGTAACATATCGCTGCTCCACGAATATGCCCAAAAACTTAGAGTAAAAAACATTTTGACCAATTATTTGGAAACACGACTATGAAAAAGAATCTCGGCAAGTCCATCAGGACACGCTTGCTGAACCTCGCCAAAGAAGAGAAGCAGGATTACATGAAGGTGTTGGTGAGATACCTGCACGAACGCCTGTTGTTCCGTATATCTGCAAGTCCTTACAAAAGTCACTTTTTACTAAAAGGCAGTTCCTTGTTGTTCGCTTTGGATGGCTTCAAAGCTCGCCCAACTATTGACATAGACTTGCTGGGAGAACGCATCAGCAACGACAGAGACAACATAAAAGAGATATTCCAAAAGGTATGTAGTATAGAATGCGAGGACGACGGAGTAACTTTCGATCCTGCCTCATTGGAATTGGAGCCAATTGCCATGGAAAAGAAATACCCGGGAACTTGTGTAAAAGTAGTGGCTCACTTGGATACAATCGTGCAACAAGTTTCGGTTGACATTGGATTTGGCGATGTAGTAACACCCTATCCACTATTGTTGGATTACCCGTTGTTATTGCCCGATGTACCTACTGTAGAACTGTACGCCTATTCTTTGGAAACACTTATAGCCGAGAAGTTCCATGCAATGGTTGACCGTGACGAGAGTAACAGTCGTATGAAGGACTTTTTCGATGTATACCAGCTGTTCACAAACCACGAGATAGACCGCGAACTCCTTGTAGAAGCCATCACCAGCACTTTCAAGAACAGGAATACATATTACAGAGAGCACCTTGCACTTTTCACCGAGGGATTTGCAGCAGATGCAACACGCAATATTTGGTGGAAAGCCTTCTTGAAGAAAATACGTTGGAAAGAGCAAATTGATTTCTCTATTGTAATGGAATGCATAAAAGATAATTTACAAGAATATTGGAACAAAGAGATACTTGGATAAAGTAAAGAACGCCATATGACGGTAGTTGATACTCAAATACAGCGAAGGCTGGAAGATACGTTTGTTATCTACCAGCCGGAGTAAGCGTATCAGCGAGTCGCCTTGTCCACTATTATTCATTTTTGTCCTCTACATTAGGCAGATAATCACTAGCTTTTGGTGAAGGAATCGACTGGATAATGCGAAAGAGTTGCTCAGTGTCGGCAACGTCAGTCATGCGCAATTTGCCGTCTGAGGCACGAAGCTTCAAACGGTTACAATTCGTAACCGTTTGATTACCTTCCTTTACAAGCCTGTGTTTCAACACTTTCCAGTAGTTTCGTGCATGTTCAGTATCTGGCTGTCCGTCAGCGCACCGCACACATCTACAATGGAGAAATACCATTTTTCCTCCTTGTCGTCCCATACGGTGCGCACCTTCTTTTCTTCAAACAGTTGAAGAGATTCCTTCTTCGTCATATTCTTTTTTCTATTTCATTATCTTGTTGCCAATCAATATTATCCTTCCTTAGAAGGTCTGCAACCTCAACTTCAAGCAACTTTACAATTTTTATCAGATTGCCTAAGTCAGGCTGACAAGTATTCGTACACCATTTAGATACGGTGACCTTATCCATTCCCAGTTGTTCGCCAAGCCATTTATTGGTTTTCTTTTATGCAGTTTGCTGTGCTCACCTTGCTAAGGCGAGCACATATATTAATGATTGTGCACAAAGTTAATAAATTTTCCTCCTAAAAGCAAGGGTTCTGCCGAGCGATGTCCCTCTATTTTGTTTCCGCAGCAGAGATTGATTGTAGTGAGGTGCTTGAGGATAAAGACATAAAAGGATAATACCCCCTCCGTGTGGCTTGTGGGCTGCGCGGAGGGGGATTAAACTTATGTTATAATGCTCTTTAGAAAAACCTTTATCGGATTATCTATATTTGTCATATAACACAAATCAATATCAATTTTTGATTCATTGACAATATACATCTCACCTTCATGTGCTATAATAACAAATATATCATTATCATCAGCATAAGGTAGTACAGCTGCACCAAACCACATTCGTTTATCTCCTCTTGTGCCAGCTTTGTATAATGATGATTTTGAAAGCACATCTTCAGTAAATGTTAGAATGTGCGTTTTGATCATCACACGCTCATCTTTACCATTTTTCTGTAGAGCGTAATCATGAAGCCCTTGCTCTTTTAGATACTTCACTATTTGCTTATTGGCGTCAAAAATAGAATGACTGAGGATGTTATTTGTCATCATTACAGTTGTAAAAGAGACTCCTTTGTTAGCAAGAAACTCTTCATTCTGCATTTCAAGTTCACTAAGTTCTCTCATAATCAATCCTAATTAATAACTTCAAGAATAGCATTGCCTATCGCCCTCGCCATAAGTGGAGGCACAGCATTGCCAACCAAAGTATATTGTGGAACTTCATTTTTTCTAGCGTCACCACCAGTCGTACGTTTTCCCTGAAACACAAAGTTATCATCAAATGATTGCAAACGTGCCATTTCTCTAACTGTCATACAGCGATGAGCAGAATAATGAATAAAATCATCTGGCATTGTAACAACTGTTGGAGATAGACCTTCAGGATCAAGAACAGTATAGTTCATCTTGTCAGAGTTTATTCCAAGAGTTTCCAAACGTGCTTTACATTCACTAGTATATCCTTTGTAACTGGCAATTGTATTGAGACGTTGTAGAACTTTTTTGCTTTGGTTACTGGTCTGATGATTATACAGCTCATAATCAGAAAGCATTTTCTCTGTACCTACCTGGTCAATTGTTTTAACATAGAATGGCTTTCCGACTTCAAAACGATCATTCAATCGCCCCATTCTTGACCACTCCGCATAAGTTGCCACCTGAAGATTGTTACCTTTATCAAGTATATTTTCTGTTTCATCGTGTATTTTTCCTAAGACTTCACGGCGATGAACTTTGTTTTCGTACTTCTCAATGTGGTTGTAATCATGTGAATATTCTGTACGAATTTCTCCATTCCCGATAAAATCAAGATCTGCAATTGCCTCATAGATGCATACTTTTTCTGATTCATCTAAAGTATAAGGTATTTCCTTAATCAATTGCTGATCCTTACGACAACCAATAAATAACACTCTGTCTCGACTTTGAGGAACACCGTAATTTGATGAATTCACTAGAATATAATTATCAAGATTATACAGGTGTATTGATTCTTGCAAACCCCTAAATTGCTCTAATGAGCCATCTTTCTGAGCATATTCTTCTATGATTTCAAAACAATTCTCCAAATCTTTTGAATACAACTTAATCATGTCCTTAAGAACTTTCACCTCCTCTGCATACTCTGCGAGTTCTTCTTGAGAATCAATAGCAGTAATTATGCTATTAATAATAGTATCATCTTCTAAGAACGAAACAAAGTTATTCATAGTTTCTGTAAAGCCATCCTTATTAAACATTGAGAATGTTTTTTCTTCAACAACCATCTTACTTAACGCATCACGTTGTTTGCTATGTTGAAGAAACAACAGACCATGACGAATGGTGTTAATCCTTTCATCAGATTTACTTAGCTTATAATTCAACTTCTTGGTTATTTGCTTGAATTGCTTATCTATTGTCTTGAAATATTTATTTTTATATTCCTCAGTATCTTGGCATAATTCCATTCCTATTTTAGAAAGAAGACACCATTTGTAGTTTTCGTCAACACAAATTGTTTTTTGTACTAATTCACGCAAATAAGTAAGCATGGCAGGAACTTCTGTGTCATCAATAATAGATCTGATTTCACTCATCACTGCATCTTTGAACTTACCGTCATTCTTTGTCAAAATACCTTCCACATTCTCCATGACAAAGTATTTAGGACGAAGTTGACGTATTACATTCAGGTAATGTATGAAAAGATTGTCACGTTTGTCAAACTTTTTGCGTGCTCCTGCAAGACTGAAAGATTGGCAACTTGGACCACCTGTAACAACATCTATTTCTCTTCCATTAAGTTTCTCAAGAAGATGACCTATAAATGTCTCAGACATAATATCTTCTGTAATAAAGTCCATGTCAATACCTAACTGAGTGTTGTATCGTGCGATATGAGTCAATTCACAGTTAGGGTTAATATCACTTGCAAGAATGAATTTAAAATACTTATTATTTGCACATGACTGCAAGAATCCTTCACTGATGCCACCAGCACCAGCGAAGAGATCTATAAATGTTACGGGGCGTTTACCACGTGTAAATTCGATTCTTTCAGCCATATCCTTTATTTCTTACGTTTTTTATGTTTTCTGTTCTGTTTGTGATTACCAATATTAATCGCACCTTTCTGATCCTTATTTTGAGCAGCTTCACGCTCTTTCTTTTCCTTCTTTCTGTCACCAACAGACTTTATGTATTCTCTGTTACTATCAAGGAATTTATAGATATCACTTTCGGTGTATGTCGAAAGATCCACAACACCACCTAACTTGTTAACAAGTTGAATACACTTATCTGTTCTATACTCGAAGAATTTGTCGAAAACCGTATCTTCTTCTTTCTTCTTAAGTTCATCCATATAGAACTTAAGCATTCCCCTTACCAGCGCCGGATTACTCATGATAAACGTAGCCGCACCAATACCTCTGTCTCTTATCTTTTGAATAGAGAAGAAGAAATCGGTATAAGTGAAATCATATTCACCATCACCTTTATCAATAGCAGAGCATTTTACCGACCAATACATACCTTCAAGACAGTTTCTGATTAGTCCACTACCATAAAACCAATGTTCTTTCACATATGATTCTGGACAATTGGCATCGTTTATGGTCGGCCACCTTCTTCTCATATACTCATATAGAGTAACATGAGAGAGATACTGCCAAAATTGCCTTTGTGCAGCTTGTAGAGGTGTCAGATTGCGATATGCCAAAAATAAGATTTTGGCAGCTTTACCGTCGTCTTTAGCTTCGTGACTATCAGCATAATCCAACATGCCAGACAAGTCAGGAGCTTCAAAGTCCAACTCTATTATATTGTCCTTTGCTTCTTCTTCCCATGAAAAATTAGGGTCTGTATACTTAGGCATGTTTTCACCTAATTTAGCCTCTAATTCTTCATAATATTTCTTTGTAAATATTTTTTGTTTCATTATGCTTCGTCTTTATAGTCTATTATATCCTTACTTTTTTCCAACGCTTCCATCTGAACGTTTTCCAAGATAAATTCGACGATGTCAAAGACAGTCTGAGTATCCTCAAATATATAATTATCTGGTACGGTATCGTTACATTTTTCGCTATAATCTTCTATGAAACGTTTCAAGAAATATACCCAATCTTTATCATCTTGGGTATAATAATCTTTTAGTTCACTTATAGCGAAAATCAAAGCAGGGTAAATTAAAGAGGCTTCAATGATTGATGGACACTCTAATTCTACAGTACCAAATGCACTACTATATTTTTTAGGGTATTTTACGATAATTCGCTGGTCGCCATGGTCGTATTTTACGCTGTCAACATCTGTAGCCATTGTCGTAATAATTCTACTGAGATCTGCAATGTTGTCCTTTGCATCAAGAGGCACACTCAACTCATCTATAAAACCGATTACACTACCTTTATTATAGCGTACGTCGCCTTCATAAAATTCGTTTACATTCAAACCCGTACACGAATCTATATCCTCTTTCGCTATTATTTCTATAATGCAAGTAAAACGTTTATATACAGAATCACATGGTATTTCTATAATGAAATGAGGGTCACTTTGTTCCTTTCTATAAAGAAAATACGTTGCCTTACATTTTACTAAACAGACATAGGCAGCTTTCCCTTCTTCTATCAATTTTTCTATTCCAGCATTGCGTGACGTAATTTCATAATCAATTATGACGCAATTTTTATTTACGTCAAAACTTACATTGTACGTACCAGTTGGATCATCATCCTTAAAGTTCCCTGGAAGTCCCCAAATTGGATATGGGTATGTCGTTGAATCTTTAATGTCCATAAACAGTAATCTTTAAGCTATAATTTGTGACCACCTCTTTGGGAGTGAACTTAATACAGAATAGTTCATTCTTCACGAGTTCAAATCCAGATATTATATTATTTTTAATACCACTAATTTTCATACCGTTGGCAACACTCTTTATTTCAAGAGCAACCAAACCGGATTCACCTTGAACCATTAACATAACAGAGCAATCTGCATAGTTACGATTGGCTTTTAGACCAAGAACAAGAGCATATTGACCATCACGACAAGGTTTGAGCATTTTATTGGCGTTAGACATTTTAATTTCACGCAACTCTTTACCTTCATTACTATTTGAATCTATATCGCCATTATTTTCTGTTCCTATTGCATCCCCATCAGGATTATCCAGATTTGTGGTGCTAGTAGTATTGTCCGATTTCTCCATACCAATTTGACCATTAACTCCTTTTCCATCACCTGATCCACCTTCACCGAAGCCTCCAGTGCCACCAGTTTCTGTACTACCAGTTGCTTCATTACCATCCTGCTCGGTATTTGGTTCTGAAGTTTGCCCGTCGGTTTCTTTGCCACGTTTATCCATCTTTCTTTTCTTCTTTTTGCTGCGAACCTTTATACTTGTATCTGTTTGCGACTTTTTGTTTATACTCTTGGCCTTATCGCTGACATTAGTGGATGGCCAGTTCGCTTCATCTTCCTCACTATCAGAACGATTATCACCAAAAATGCCGATTTTGCGCCGTTTTAAGCTTTTCAATTGATGCTCCTCATCGTTTGTGTCGGGAAACAATTTAGTCTCACACGCTTTTATAAACGCTTTGATTTCACCAATAACACTATTTGCCGTGGTTCTTTCTTTCTTGGAAACATCACGGAGTTCATTGATATCCCATTTATCATGGGTGACATTTTCCATAGAACGAAGCACAGTGCTACCTACATTTTCTCCTTCTCCATCACAGATGAAAATACCATAATATCCTTTATTGGCTGTTCCTCTTTTAACTTCAATGACCATTTCATTGTTTCTCATATAAACAACACTGTCTCTTGAATTCGCTTCCTTTATACTTTCACTCTTCCATACGTATAACTTTGCATGACCAAGTTTAGTAAATTCACCAGGGAAGTCCGCAGTATCAATACAAACGTGATTCTCATCTTGGCTTTGTTTCAAGAACACCTCATTACAATAAGGTCTTGGATTAAAGACAAACTCAGGATTTCGATTTCGAATAGAGTCAAATTCGGAATACACTTCCTCTGGATAGTAAATATCAAGTTTTTCCTTAATATTATCTCCAGTAAATTCTTCGCTATCAATTTCAACTTCAAGATGTCTTGATGCTATTGCCATAAAGAAACTACGAAGAAGTTCTTTTTTCATTAAATCAACATCTTCCGCATTACGCTCCATTCCGATAACGAAAGCACTTGTTCCCTGTACACCTCGTCTGAATACCTGAGGTATCCGATCACCTTGATCAGGCGCATTGCCACCATTACTATCGTAGAATGCTGTGCCTTCATAAGTTTTTGAATCATCATCGTTGCTTCCATATTTATGAGTACAAAGTTTTATAACACCTTCTCCATATGTCATTCCTTCTGAGTCCATTGTTGAATAATACACAGCATTCAACCCTGAACATACATGTCCAACAGTCTTTCCCTGGCCATGACTTCCTCCAGAAAAGTTGTTACTTTTATAACTTGCACCATTCTCTCGTACACACGAACCAAAAGGACTTGGAGTATCTTCGTCATCAATAAATCCCATACCACTAGTATGATAATCAGCCACCTTAAGATAACCAATTTCACCATCTATATGCGATTCCAAATATTGGACCTTACTTTCATAAGGATCTTTACTGTTTGGATACTTCTTGCATCTTTCGCTGCATGATTTTAAATGCCCTAAAAGAGACTGTATCAATTCAGGATAATCGGAACAAGAAAGTTTACCAAATTCAAATTCAATACGCACAGGTTTTTCATCATCTTCAGAGTGTGCATCAAAAGAATTTTGAATATACTCTCGGACAAGACAACGGATTCGTGTGTTAATAAAGGGAGCAAAAGACGAGTCTTCTTTACCCTGCCCCATGGAACTCTTTCTTTGTATGTTGAAATTCCATTTACTGCCTTCTATTTCTTTCATACACGAATTAATTATTTGTTAAACGAAAAGCCACCTTTTCCTGAGGCTTTATTCATCTCATTAGTGTATACAGCCTTTGACTCGCGTAGAGCCTTGCTTATTTCATCGAACATATGGTTTACATCGTCCTCGTCATACTCGTAGTTGTTGCGGTTAGAGCAATTCTGAAGAAGAGCTAGATAGTCGATAATCTTCTGAACACGGTTGGTAGCAACCTTAGTAAATCTTTTTCGCTTTGTAGATTCGTCCATAATTTTCATTTTATTCATTGCGATGCAAATATAATAAACATTTTTGATATTAGCCATACATTTTATATATTTAGTAAATATAGTATACATTTTTCGCACATACCACATCTACAACATTATACTTACACAATCTCCACTTAGTTTGTCAACTATATATTAAGTATATAATTTACACAAGCAATACAACCACATCTCTTTATTGTATTATCTTTTATACTAATTATACCTATAAGAGTATCATCAACATCATTCACTCTTATTATTATTTCCGATATCAAACTTACGTTTTCCTCAATCATTTTATCATTCATTGAGCACAATCGGTGGCACACCTTTTGCCCTGACACGATATTTGTAGGTTTGACCGCTCAAGAGTGCGCAGAAAATCAGAAAACAAATTGTGGGTGCATTTTTCGCGAGTTTTGGAGGGGTTGAAAGGACGAGAAATGTAACGTACTGATATTTAATCCGTTGTGGCGTTATCTTCTAAAAACAAGTGCTATTGTGGCACTTGCACTGAGTACTCGTGCTGCTAAACTCCAGTACTCGCGCTACTAAACTCCAGTACTCTCAGCACGAGTACTGGGTAGAAGTGGCACTTAGGGTGGATGAAAATGGCACTTGCACCCGACGAAAGTGGCATTTTGGGTGGGCAAAAGTGGCACTTGCACACCCAAAAACTACATTTTTGTGGTTTTCAAGGCGAACAGCGAGGGCAAAAAGGTGCTGTCTACTATGCTCTTTTCTCCAGAATGGGTGTTCAGGTCGAGGGTGCTTGAACAATATTTGCATTGCAAGTTACGGGGTTGGCGCAAAGTTTTTCACAACAAATTTGATGGGCGTTGACCTCCCACAGAACACGCCGAAGACACGGAAGCCTATTGCTGCGAGAACCTCCCACAGATGGCACGGATACACCACCAGGGGAGGGCGTGTCAAAACTCCCAATATAAATAACTAAAAACTCGTTGCACGTTCTTATATGGATGTACAACGAGTTTTTGTTTTTCTACAAAAAAGAGCCTTATAAACAATTTATATGGCGTTATATGGGTCAAAT
>ENA-UEPW01001342-UEPW01001342.1-human-gut-metagenome-genome-assembly--contig:-NODE-1342-length-10513-cov-5.974128_pt1 | contig 10513 bp, 10 predicted proteins | sample MGYA00242935_ERZ507936 | MGnify/ENA primary metagenome ERZ507936 (study PRJEB26167, sample SAMN06115469) | human gut metagenome | host: Homo sapiens | place: China:Chongqing | collected 2016-06-23... | reverse complement strand
CGCAAGCGCGCCGGCAAGCATATTAACAGGCATTGCCTTGATCGTTTTGTTCAGGATGGACAGCAGGCTGCGGTTTCCGCTATTGACCGCAAAGCAGGATCTTACAGGGTTTACCAGCGGAACGCTGTAAAAGCTGTATTTCTTGCTGTATTTATTCTCACTGCTGATCCCGGTAACAAAGCAATCTGCCTGTCCGTCTTTGACCAGCTTTGCGGCATCCTCCTGTGTATCGCAGTCCACGATCTCCCACTGCGGGTAATAAAACGCAAGGTACTTTTTCAGGGAGAGTTTGTTTTGGGGAACGGCAATGCGGTTTACATTGTTTTCGTTAAAGTGCTGTTTGTTCGTGACCGCCATCAGGTTGGAGGTCCACGTTGTGTTGGTACAGGCAAAGTGATACTCTTCCGCCAGATTGGGGTTCTGGTCGCAATGGAAGATCATGTCGATCTCGCCCGATTTCAGCGCATCCAGTTCTGCTTCCTTGCTGTCATAGCCGACCAGCTGGAATTCCAGTTCCTGATTGCCCAGACAATCTGCTGCAAACTGAATATAGTCCGTGATTACCCCGGTAAACTCCCCGGTGGCAGGGTCAAAGGTGCTGACGCCGCTGTCGCTCGCCAGAAAGCCCATCCTGATCGCACCGTGCTTTCTGAGCCACGCCTTTTCCTCCCCTGTAAGGATGGGCGTATAATCCATTGAGAAATATCTTTTGTACAGATCCGCCGTATAAAAAGGCACAGCTTCGTCCAACGCGCGCATCGCATCGTCAAGTTCTTCCTTGATATCAGGCCGGTTTTTGTTGATCGCATAGTAGATGCCGGATTCTCCCACACGGGTTATGGTCGAGATGCCACGCTCTGCCCAGAAGGATTCTTCCAGCGAAACAAAGCAGTCGATCTCGTGGTTTGCCAGCTTTTGCTTCACATCCTCGTTGTTGGAGATGTTGACGTGTTCCGTTTTTATGCCGTGTTTTTCCTCCCATTCGGTCAGCATCACCTCCGACTCAGCTCCCATCAAAACACCGATCTTTTTGCCGTTCAGCGTTTTGTAATCGGAAGTGGAGAGGTCTGTGCGCGAGAGATCGGCATAGAGGTAATATTTTTCCTCCCCCATCGGTTCGTCCGAAAACAGCATCTCCTCAGCGCGATCCTCCGTATAAGAAATACCGCCCATGATGTCGATCTCGCCGTTTTCAAGTTTTTCAAAGCAGTCTGATCAGTCGCAGGTCACATACTCGAACTGCCAGCCTGTATAGCCGGATAGTGTTTCCAGCAACTCGTAGCCGTAGCCCTTTCTTACGCCTTTCTCGTTGCAATAGTTGAAGGTGTCCTCAAACGAACCAACGCGGACGACCTTTGCCGGGGCGGTTTCTGCGGCAGCCTTCACAGGAAACAGAGCCGGCAGCAACAGCAGCAGGCACAGCATTGCACAGACGCTTTTCCGCATCAGCGTCTGCACGTTTTCGCTTATTCCAGAGTTTTTCATGATTCCACAATCTTTCTCCGCCTCAGACGGCTGCATTTTGATTCCATTTCCGTACCGTCGATTTCAGGAAGGTCATGGCGGTCTCCGTCGCATCGGGTTGTCAGCAGCCTTCTTGAACAGTATATACCAACGTATACAGTATGTATTGTAGCATTGTCGCGAAATCGTTTCAAGATTTTTTCGCTGGGCAGCGTAAGTAAATATAAGACAATACCGCATAATTCGCGGGAATTATGCGGTATTGCCTTAGGTCGTCATCGCAGACGATTTTAGAATCGGTATAATTATTCAGGCAGTTGAATCTCCGGCATCAGCTCATCGGAGACGACCTGCAGCATTTCCTCCAATTTAGCCAGGTCATCGGGACCGAAGCGCTGTTTAGCGCGCTCCATGACAAGGTGCAGGTAGGAATAACTGATGTTATAGTAATCAATGTACTTTTGGGTCGGGCGCAGGCGGTATTCCCGCTTGTCGATGGTGGATCGGATGCGCTCTACATAGCCTTTTTTGACCAGTGAGTTGATCTTATACGCGGCGTTGGGGGTAGAAAGATTCATCATGTGGCTGAACTGCGCAATCGTAGGTTCGCCCAATGCCATGATGACTTCCATGCAGAAAGATTCTACCGTCGTCAGCGTGGCCTCGCGATCCTCGAATCGACTGAAGATCTGCTTATAGAAGTGCAGTTTGAATTTGGTATATACCCGTCCGAATGTCTGGTCCAGCATAGCGAGAATCCCCCTGTAGGTTAGTGGATTTATTATAGCACATTCCGCCATGTAAAACCAGCCCTCAGGCATCCGTGAGAACAAACGTCAGCTCGGCGTTGGCTGCGCGCACACCGTCCACCCATGCGGTGGCCTTGCCGATGCCTACCGGGCCATGCTGTTCTATCAGCTCACATTCCAATATCAACACATCGCCGGGTATGACCTGCCGGCGGAAACGGGCGTTTTTTACACCGCCGAACAGGGCGAGCTTTCCGCGGTTTTCCGGCAGGCTTAACGCGGCTACCGCCCCGGTCTGGGCCAGCGCTTCCAGAATCAGCACACCGGGCATAACGGGGTGTCCCGGAAAGTGCCCCTCAAAAAACGGCTCCGTGCGGGTCACGCATTTGACGCCCCGCGCCCATTGGCCGGGGGTGTAGTCCAGGATCTTATCCACCAAAGCAAACGGGTAACGGTGCGGCAGGATCTTTTCGATCTCTGCCGCGCTCATGGCTCGGGGCGGCTCATTTGGCGTATAGTTCATCCTCATCCCTCCCAGCGTTTGAATACAACGCAGGCGTTATGGCCGCCAAAGCCCAGACTATCGCTCATGGCATACTCCGCCTGCGCCGCGCGCCCATGGTTGGGGATATAGTCCAGATCCAGCTCCGGGTCCGGCTCCTGCAAATTGACGGTGGCGGGCAAAAAGGCATCGTGCAGAGCCAGCGCGGTAAATACGCCCTCTACCCCGCCTGCACCGCCCAGCAGATGGCCGGTCATCGACTTGGTAGAAGACACGGCCAGCTTGTACGCATGGCCGCCGAACACCGTTTTGATGGCAGTTGTCTCGCAGCTGTCATTCAGGTGGGTGGACGTCCCGTGGGCGTTGATGTAGCCGATCTGTTCAGGCACTACCCCGCCGTCGGCCAGCGCCAGCCGCATACAGGCCGCACCGCCTGCGCCGCCCGGTGCCGGGGCGGTAAAGTGGTAGGCGTCGCAGTTAGCGCCATAGCCCACGACCTCGGCATAAATTTTGGCACCGCGCGCTTTGGCGGCCTCGAGTTCTTCCAGCAGCAGTACGCCGCTGCCCTCGCCCATCACAAAGCCGCTGCGGCGGGCATCAAAAGGGATCGAGGCCCGGACCGGGTCGTCCGCCGTGCAAAGGGCTTTCATGCTGGCAAAGCCGCCCACGCCCAGCGGGCTGATGCAGCTTTCGCTGCCGCCGCAGAGCATGCGATCCTCGTATCCATCGCGGATACGGTGGAACGCATCGCCGATTGCATTGGTGCCGCCTGCACAGGCGGTGGTGGGGCAGCTGCACATGCCCTGCAAGCCAAAACGGATGGCGATCTGCCCCGCCGCCATATTGCCAATGGACATGGGGACAAAATAGGGGCTGACCTTTTCAAAGCCGCGCTGCTGGCCGCGGGTGTGTTCTTCCTCGATGGTGGGCAGGCCGCCGATGCCGCTGGAAAGGATCACGCCAAACCGCGTATGGTCGATTTCTTCCAGCGCAAGGCCGCTGTCGCGGACAGCTTCGTCGGCGGCGGCCACGGCAAACTGGGTAAAGCGTGCCATTTTGCGGGCTTCGCGCTTGTCGATGCGCGCGGCGGGGTCAAAGTCCTTGACCTCTGCGGCCAGCTTTACTTTAAAATCAGCCGTATCAAAAGCCGTGATCGGTCCTACTGCGCAGCGGCCAGCCTTAATGTTCGCCCAGCTTTCTGCCACCGTATTGCCGGTAGGATTTACCGTGCCAAGGCCGGTAATAACGACCCGGCGTTTCTTTTTTGTGTCCATTGCACACCTCACATTCCCATTCCGCCGTCAACGCAAAGGACCTGCCCGGTAATATACCCGGCCTGCTCCCCTGCCAGAAAAGCCACCGCCGCCGCAACATCCTCGGCATGGCCGATTTTGCCTGCCGGGATGGCCGCTTCCGCTGCGGCGCGGGCCGGTTCTGACAGCACGGCGGTCATATCTGTTGCAATAAAACCGGGAGCCACAACGTTGGCGGTGATATTGCGGGCAGCATACTCTTTGGCAGCGCTTTTCGTCAGGCCGATCAGCCCCGCCTTGCTGGCTGCATAGTTGGCCTGACCCGCGTTGCCGTGCAGACCGACAACACTGCTGACGCTGATGATGCGCCCATACCGCTGGTGCATCATAAAGCGGCAGGCCGCTTTGGTGCAGAAAAATGCCCCCTTCAGGTTGGTGGCAAGCACATTGTCAAAATCAGCCTCGGTCATCCGCAGAAGCAATTTGTCGGCGGTAATGCCCGGGTTGTTGACCAGCACATCGATCCGCCCAAAAGCGGCAACGGTATCTTCTACCAGTTTCTGACATGCTTCGGGGCTGCGCACGTCCGCCTGCAGCGTGACAGCCTGCACGCCAAGGGCGCGGCAGGCTGCGGCTGTTTCCTCGGCAGCGGCAGCGCTGCCGGCATAGTTGACGGCAATGTTCATGCCGTTTTCGGCCAAAGCCCGGCAAATGGCACGGCCAATGCCTTTGGCCCCGCCCGTAACCAGAGCGGCACGGCGCAAGTTTTCGGTTTGCGGCATGGTCAGGCTCCTTTCATGGTGCGCAGCAGCTGTTGCAGCTGCGCGGCAGTTTCCACCGGATAGCACGAGATAGCACTTCCCACAGTCTTTTTGACAAACCCGGTCAACGCCCTGCCGGGACCGATCTCAATGGCGGCGTCCACGCCCAATTCTGCCAGACGGCGGACGGTCACCTCCCAACGCACGCCGGACTGCACCTGTTTTTCCAGCAGCGCGGCAATGGTGTCGGTTTCCTCCATCTCGTGTCCCAGGCAGTTGAACAGCACAGGGAACTGCATCGGCGCAAAGCGGACAGCCTTACATTTTTCCCGCAGTGCATCCCCTGCCGGGTGCATCAATGAGGTATGGAACGGGCCGCTGACATTCAGCGGCAGGCAGCGCCGTGCCCCGGCAGCAAGCGCCAACTCGGCAGCTTTATCGACAGCGGCCTTGTCGCCGCCAATGACCAGCTGGCCGGGGCAGTTGTAGTTGCAGATCTGCACAACACCTTCGTCGGCGGCTGCATTGCAGCATGCCTGCAAGGGGGCTTCATCCAGCCCCAAAACGGCTGTCATCCCGCAGGTGCGCCCCGCCGCAGCCGCAGCCATTGCCTTACCGCGGAAGGCGGTTAAAGCGACTGCGGTCCGCACATCGAATACCCCCGCACAGGCCAGGGCGGAATACTCCCCCAGCGACAGCCCCGCCGCATAATCCGGTGTGATACCTGCCTCCCGCAGTACGGCAGTAAGGCCAGCGGCAAACGCCGTCATGCAGGGCTGGGTGTATTGGGTCTCGCTCAATACACCGGCTGCGTCGGTAAAGCAGACTTCTTTCAAATCAAAATCCACCGCCGCGTCGGCTTCGTCAAAAGCAGCGCGGAAAGCCGGGAAGTTCTCGTAAAGATCTCGGCCCATACCGGCGTGCTGGCTTCCCTGCCCGGCGTATAAAAATGCTAGTTTCATAAGGTGATCTCCTTGTGCACCCCGGCGATGCAGTCTTTGGCTTCGCTTACCATCGCGGCAAAAATTTCTTCCACCGGGCGGACTTCGTGCAGCAGCCCTGCGGCCTGTCCGGCCATCAGGCTGCCATTCTCGGTGTCACCGTCAAACACAGCCTTGCGCAGACTGCCTAAAGTAAAGCGTTCCAGCGCCATTTTATCAGCCCCGGCCTTTTCCTGGCGGACATACTCGCGGCTCATGCGGTTTTTCAGTACACGCACAGGGGTGCCGCCGATGCGCCCGGTCACGATGGTATCACTGTCGCGGGCTTTTAACAGGGCGGCTTTATAGTTTTCATGGATGGGGCACTCGGTGCTCGCCAGCAGACAGGTACCGACCTGCACACCGCACGCCCCCAATGCCAGCGCAGCAGCCAGCCCTCGTCCATCGGCAATGCCGCCCGCAGCGATGACCGGCACATGGACGGCATCGACGACCTGCGGGACAAGTGCCATCGTGGTCATCTCGCCCACATGGCCGCCGCTCTCGGTACCTTCGGCAATAACGGCGTCAATGCCGAGCGGTTCCAGATGTTTGGCCAAAATGGCTGCCGCCACCACGGGGATGACCGTGATACCGGCTGCTTTCCACGCGGCCATGTACTTTCCCGGATTTCCCGCCCCGGTGGTGACGAGCTTTACGCCCTCCTCCACCACGATTTTGGCAAATTCATCCGCCTGCGGGTGCATCAGCATGATGTTCACGCCAAAGGGCTTGTCGGTCAGTGCGCGGCAGCGGCGGATGTTTTCCCGCAGGGTGTCCGCGTCCATGCCGCCGGAGCCGATCAGCCCCAGCGCCCCGGCGTTGGAACAGGCAGCGGCAAACTCGCCCGTGGCGATATTGGCCATGCCGCCCTGTATAATGGGATATTTTGTACCTAAAATTTCATTGAGCAGCTTCATTTTCCACCCTCATACGTCAGCAGCATCCCGCCCCATGTCAGCCCGCCGCCAAAGCCGATGCAGGCCAGCGTCTGGCCGGGTCGCAGCAAATCACTTTTCGCCATTTCGTGCAGGGCAATCGGGATGCTGGCAGCACTGGTGTTGCCGTGACGGCTTATGTTTTTGTAAAACTTTGACGGTTCTGCGTGTAAACTTTTGACACAATGGTCAATTATGCGGCTGTTGGCCTGGTGGCAGACTACCCAGTCCAGATCAGACAATGTCTTTTGGCTGCGGTCCAGCACGGCTTGCAGACAGCGCGGCATAGCCTCCACGGCAAAGCGGAAAACCGCCCTGCCATCCATCGTGATCGGCGCGGTATCGCAGGCCGCAGGGCCGCCCGCGCGGATCGCTTCACTGCCCCGTGCGCCTAACGTTACGGCAAACGGTGCATTTTCGGCCAGCTCAAAAACAGCCGCACCCGCGCCGTCGCCAAACAATACACAGGTCGTGCGGTCAGTCGGGTCCACCATGCGGGAGAGTGCCTCGCAGCCAATGACCAGCGCATACCGCCCGCCCAGCGCGCTCAGGAGTCCGTGGGCCGCGGCGGCGGCATAAATAAAGCCAGAACAGGCCGCATTTACATCAAAGGCAGGCCGGTTTTCCGGCAGACCCAAGGCAGCCTGTACGCGGCAGGCAATGCTTGGGGTAGCCGTCGGGGCCGAGAGCGTTGCCACAACACAGCAGGCAATGTCGTTTGCCGCCAGACCGCTGCGGGTCAGGGCCTGACGGGCGGCGGTGATAGCCAGCGTGGCGGCATCCTCGTTTTCGGTGCAGTAATAGCGCTGGCAGATGCCGGTGCGGGTCGTGATCCATTCGTCGCTGGTGTCCACCTGTCGGCGCAAGTCCTCGTTCGTCACTACACGGCCGGGCAATGCCCCGCCGGTAGCCAGCAGCTGTAAGCCTTTCATGCGCCCCTCATTTCTCCGATGCGGCGGTATTTTTTGTAGCGCTGGTCTGCCAACGCCTTGCCGCTCATCTTACATAAAGCGGCAAGGTGCACCGCAATGGCAGTGTCCAACCGGCTGAAAAGCAGCTGCCGTCCACGCTGTGCGCCGCCCAGCGGTTCGGGGATGACTTCTTCCACAATGCCATCTGCGTACAGGTCCTGTGCCGTCAGCTTCATCATGGTGCAGGCCTCGCCGCTGCGGGAAGCATCTTTCCACAAAATACTGGCAAACCCCTCGGGGCTGAGCACTGAGTACACGGCATTTTCCAGCATCAGAATGTGGTTGGCAACGCCCAGCCCCAGCGCGCCGCCGCTGGACCCCTCGCCTGTGACAATGGCCAGCACCGGGACAGTCAGGCCGCTCATCTCCATCAGGTTGCGGGCAATGGCTTCCCCTTGGCCGCGTTCTTCCGCATCCTTGCCGGGGTAAGCACCGGGAGTGTCAATAAAAGTGATGATGGGACGGTGAAATTTTTCCGCCTGTTTCATCACGCGCAGGGCCTTGCGGTAGCCCTCCGGTCCCGGCATGCCAAAGTTGCAGCGCAGGTTTTCTTCCAGCGTAGTCCCCTTGCGGTGCCCCAAAACGGTAACGGGCATCCCGTGGAACCGTGCGATCCCGCATAAAATGGCCGCATCCTCTTTGCATTGTCGGTCACCGCACTGCTCAAAAAAGTCGGTAAACAAGTTGTCGATCATTTCGGTTATATGCGGGCGGTCAGAGCGGCGGGCCAGAAAAACGCGGTCCTCCGGCGTCAGCGAGGTGCAGCGCTGTAAAAGCGTGTTTTCCTCTGCGGAAAGCTCAGCCAGTTCAGCCGCATGGGTGGTCGTGCTCGCCATTTCGGCGTCATCGGCACGGCTGCACAGCGCATCGATCTGCGCGTCCAGCGGTTCCAACTGCTGCAAAACTTCTTTGATCATCTGCGCTTCCTCCCCTGCGTGTGGAGCTGCAAGATCCGCGTTAAGACCTCTTTCAACTCGGTGCGCGGTACGACCTGATCCACAAAACCGTGTTCCAGCTGGAACTCGCTGCGCTGGAATCCGCCGGGCAGTTTTTCACCGATGGTCTGTTCAATGACGCGCGGCCCGGCAAAGCCGATGAGTGCCCCCGGTTCGGCGAGCGTACTATCACCCAGACTGGCAAAGCTGGCCGTGACTCCGCCTGTGGTGGGGTGGGTCAGCACGCTGATGTACAACCCGCCGCTGCGGTTGAACCGTTCCAGCGCGGCGCTGGTTTTGGCCATCTGCATCAGGCTGAAAATGCCCTCCTGCATCCGTGCGCCGCCACTGGCAGAAAAAATAATGAGCGGCAGGTGCTTGTCGGCAGCGTACTCAATCGCACGTGTGATTTTTTCACCAACAGCGGTGCTCATGCTGCCCATAAAAAAACGGCTGTCCAGCACAGCAACCACCGTCTGCACGCCGCCGATCCTGCCGATTGCTGTAACGGCGGCTTCTTTCAGGCCGGTCTTGACCGAAGCAGCGGCCAGCTTTTCCTGATAATCGGGAAAATGCAGCACATCGTTGGGCGCAATGTCCGGGTTCAGCTCTTTAAAAGTTCCGTGGTCCAGAACCGTGCTGAGCCGATAATAGGCGCCGATTGCCAAATGCACCCCGCAGTTGGGGCAGACATACTGGCTCTTGACCCAAACCTGCCGCGTGGCACGGCGGCCGCATTTTTTGCACTCGACAAATTGCGGCGGCACCCAGTTGGGCGCAGCCGTGCCGGCATCGCGGCGGGCTTTCATCTGAAAGCTGCGCTCCTGCGGGCTGGTCGGGAACAGCTTTTCAATGGCACTCATCCTGCAATACCCTTTAGGCTGCCCGCGCAGCCAGATAGTTGAAGATGTCGCCCACGGTTTTGAGCGTCCCCAGGTCCTCGTCGGCAATCGTAACGCCGAACTTGTCCTCAAACGCCATGTTCAGCTCTACCGCATCCAGGCTGTCCGCCTGCAGGTCGTCGGTCAGGCTGGCATCCATGGTGACCTTATCAGCATCGCAGTTCAGGGTGTCAACAAATACTTCTTTCAGTTCTTCAAAGTTCATGATTTATACCTCGTAATTATTTATCTAAAAATATTGACTCAATTGCCAACAAGGTCATTATATCACATTTGTCTTGTATGTCAATATTGTTAGGTAAAAATATTTATCTAATCGAATCGCCGTTTTTCTCATCTTCCGGTAGTATAAAAGGAAAGCACACAAATTATCCCCCTGCTGGGGCAGCCCTTGCTGACTGCGATTTGACCGCTGCTGCATATCTTCCCTGTGAAATATCCAATCATCTTTAAATGGTTTTATTTACTTTCTCTTTTACTTTCCCAGATTATTTTCTATTCTGCAACATATTTCGCTCTAATGTGCTATACTAATACTATCCAATAAGGATGGAGGAACTTCTATGAAACGCAGCATCCGACTCCAATACAATGCCCCCGTCACACTGACCTTTTTCTTTTTGTCCCTCGCCTCTCTGGTATTGGGCTACTTAACAAACAACTGGACAACCTCGCACCTGTTTAGTGTGTATCGCTCGTCGATGACGGATCCGCTATTCTATGTCCGGTTATTCGGTCATGTCCTTGGCCACGGCGGTTGGAATCACTTTATAAACAATATGCTCCTCTTCCTTGTTGTCGCTCCACCTTTGGAAGAACGATATGGAAGCCGAACACTTCTAAGCGGTATCCTTATGACCGCGCTGGTATCCGGCATATTGCAGTGTGTGCTGTTTCCCACTTCTGCATTGCTTGGTGCATCCGGTATCGTATTCATGCTCATCATGCTCTCCAGTTTGGCCGGCAGTAAGAATGGAGGTATCCCTATCACCTTCATCTTGGTTGGCGTGCTGTACTTAAGCCAGCAGGTATACAGTATCTTCTTTATACAAGATAAT
>ENA-UEPW01001334-UEPW01001334.1-human-gut-metagenome-genome-assembly--contig:-NODE-1334-length-10551-cov-8.189612_pt1 | contig 10551 bp, 6 predicted proteins | sample MGYA00242935_ERZ507936 | MGnify/ENA primary metagenome ERZ507936 (study PRJEB26167, sample SAMN06115469) | human gut metagenome | host: Homo sapiens | place: China:Chongqing | collected 2016-06-23... | reverse complement strand
ATATATCCGCCAGGTTAATACTTAATACTTATTACTTAATACTTGAACTTAAAATCCATGCATAAACTGACAAAAGCGGAAATAATGAGAGAAGTGAAAGCATGAACGCGGACAGTTACGGCCTTAAATTGAACGAACAAAGCAGTGAGCAGACGGTCTATGATTACAATATGCTGATGAGTGCGATGAACGTCAGTGTCAGTAAGCACTTGATGGACGAAAATTTTACGGTAGTCTGGGCTAATGATTATTTTTACTCGCAGACTTTATACACAAAGAAAGAGTATGAAGCGATCTATCGTAACAGCTGCCGCAAATATTTTGCGCAGTACCCGGAAGAGTATGCAAAAATGGCGATGGCAGTTGAACAGGCATTGCTGAAAGGGAAAAGCGGTTATGAATGTATCTGCAGGATGCCGCTTAAAGATGGAAGCTGCTCCTGGATCAAAGTCAGCGGTATGTTCAGCGACCAAAAAGTTAACGATATCCCGGTCATTTACGCTACCTTTATTGATGTTACTGAAGCCGTTGAACAAAAGGAACTGCAGCAGCAGCTGGAAAAACGTTCACAGGAGCTGCAGGCGGCACTGCAGGCGGCAGAAGTCGCTAACCGTGAAAAGTCTGATTTTCTTTCCCGGATGTCGCATGATATCAGGACGCCGATGAACGCTATTATGGGGATGACGGATATTGCCTCCGCGCATATCGACACTCCGGAAAAGGTACAGGATTGTCTGCGGAAGATCTCGCTTTCAAGTCAGCATCTTCTGGGCCTGATCAATGATGTGCTGGATATGTCGAAGATAGAAAGCGGAAAAATGACTCTGGCGGAAGAAGTGATCGAGCTGCCGGAGGTGATGGATACTATCGTTTCGATCATGCAGAGCAGTGTCAAGGCCAGGCAGCAGCATTTTGACGTGCGCCTGCGGCATATCAGGCACGAGCAGCTGTGCTGCGATTCGCTGCGTCTGCGGCAGGTACTGATCAATGTGCTTTCCAACGCTTCCAAGTTTACGCCGCCTGGCGGTACCGTCAGTTTCGATATCGAAGAAGCGGCGTCAGAGAATGCGGCCAAAGCCTGGTTCATATTTACAGTCAGGGATACCGGAATCGGAATCAAACCGGAGTTTTTGAGGGATATTTTTAAACCCTTCACCCGCGAAAAAGACAGCCGGATCGATAAAACAGAAGGCAGTGGCCTGGGGATGGCGATCTCGAAGAAAATCGTCGATCTGATGGGCGGAACGATCGAGGTCAGCAGTGAGGTCGGTACTGGTACTGAATTTACGATCAGCCTGCCGCTGCAGATCAGTGAACTGGAATTGGGCAATTTTAAGTTTTCCGATTTGAAGATCATCGTAGTCGACGATGATGTGATCGTCTGTGAGCATACGACGGAGCTTTTACGGCAGATTGGCATTCGTTCGGACTGGGAAACCGACGGACAGCGGGCGGTGCAGAAGGTCCTGGCGGCGCATCAGGCGGGTGAGCCTTACGACGCGGTGATACTGGACTGCAGGATGCCGGATCAGGGTGGCGTGGAAACAGCGGCGATCATCCGCAATGCTGTCAGCGAACCGCTGCCGATCATTTTGATTTCGGCATATGACTCCTCTGATATCGAAGAACAGGCCCGTCAGGCGGGCGTCAACGGTTTTATGACGAAGCCTGTTTTTATGTCGACGTTGTGCAGGGCTTTACAGAAATATGTATTAGGTGAAGTAGCTGTCGATGAACAAAAGAGTAAAACTGATTTCAGCGGTAAACGCTTTTTATTAGTGGAAGATAACGCTTTGAACCGTGAGATAGCGGTGGAAATGCTGGAATCTACCGGAGCTGTTGTAGAAAGTGCCTTTGACGGCGCAGAAGGTGCGGCAAAATTTGCGGCGGCGCCGGCAGGATATTATGATCTGCTGCTGATGGATGTGCAGATGCCGGTAATGAACGGCTATGAAGCCACGCAGAAGATCCGCGCTTCTGCTAAGACCGATGCCAGAACCGTGCCGATTGTGGCGATGACGGCCGATGCTTTTGCCGAAGATATCATCGAAGCGAAAAAGGCAGGTATGAACAGCCATTTAGCCAAGCCTTTAAATTTAGCGACGCTGGTGCGTGAAATAAATAAACAGCTGCAGAAGCATTGAAAAAGAGAATAAAAGTTCTGGGACACCGTATGTGTGATTGCATACGGTGTTTTTTTATTTGTTTGAGAAGAAAAGAGGCTGTTGTCTAAGGCTGGCAAGTAAATAATTCAAATAACAAAACCGTCTGCCTGGGCAGGCGGTTTTTTGCAGTTCGGGTGCCAGTTGCAAGACTTTCAGACAGGCGTATTCACTTATAACAAAAATGTCTTGCGGGGGGGGACAAATATGGTATTATATCAAAAATAATCTATATAGATACTATTAAGTATAAGGAATAAGAAATTATCAAAACAAGAATTAATTAAAATATTGCGAAAGTAGACAGGATGAGTAAGGTTTTCACCAAGACGTTGCGACCCTCCGTCTTGCTTGAAAATATTTCCCCATAAGTGCCGCTTTGCGAAAAAAGCAGAGCGGCAAACCCAAATACACGCTGCGTTTTAAAGACGCAGCTTTGATGAACGTTTTTAGACAGGGAATACAGTCGCTTCCTTTGTTTAAAATATTATTTCCAAACAACCCTTTATGTATAATCGGGGTCTTGCAATCAGCGTGAAAAATTTACAGAAAGGAGCGGGAAAGGCAAAAGCCAGGGCAATCATTTTCAGTAGAAGTCAGGCTGTAACACGCCTGCTGCCCCTGTGCGATAAAAGATAAAAATTTGAAGTAAAAATTGATGATGAAGGAGTGAGACAGTTGTCTAAATCCAAAAGATACCAGTTAGAGAAAAAAATCATAGTTTTTTTGAGCAGCGGTTTGTTTGCGATTTCGGGGTTTTGTGCAGGCGACGTTTATGCCGCGGCTGTTTTTGCGGATGGAACCGGGACCAATTCGACTGTTGCCGGCGTAAATAATAACGCCAGCGGTGAGAATACCAATGCTGTAGGTTATAACAATCATGCTATTTCTGATAACAGCAATGCGATCGGCGCGAATAACCAGGCTTTGGCCGAGGATTCCAATGCCATCGGCAGTAAAAACAACACTTATGCCAATGAATCGAACGCGATCGGCAGCGGCAATATCACTAATGGCATCGGGTCTAATGCTATTGGTAAGGATAATGTGGCCAATGGCTTGGACAGTAACGCTTTTGGTACTGCCAATAAGGCGAATTCGGATAATTCCAATGCTTTCGGTACCGGCAATCTGGCGGATGGTATCGGTACGAGCGCCTTTGGTTATTTGAATAATGTCAGCGGCAATGAATCAGTGGCGTTTGGTTTTACCAATACCATTTCGGCAGCAGAGGCCGTAGCAATGGGACGCAATAATCAGGTGATCGCTACCGGAGGCAGTGCGATCGGTAATAATAATCAGGCAATGGCGATGTATTCTACTGCGATCGGCAATGATAACTATGCGATCGGAGAGAATTCCAGCGCGATCGGGCTCGGCAACAATATTACAGCTAACGATGCTACGGCGCTGGGAAATAAGAATACAGCTTCAGGGATCTCGGCAGGCGCTGTCGGTATCAGCAATACTGCCAGCGGCCATAATGCCCAGGCTTTCGGTTATTTAAACGAAGCTACGGCTCAGGATTCCCAGGCCTTCGGTGCGCAGAACAAAGCGACGGAGCGTTATGCCAGTGCTTTCGGGCATGAAAATGAGGCTAAGGCCTATGCGGGCAGTGCGCTGGGTGTGAAAAACGTGGTTACAGGCGATTTTGGTTCGGCGGTCGGTTATGATAATACGGCTTCCAACTATCTGGCCAACGCCATCGGTACCTCGAATGTGGCTTCCGGCGCCTATGCCAATGCTTACGGTGTGTATAATGAAGCTACTGCCAGCTATGCCAGTGCCTTTGGCTACGGCAATAAGGTCGGCGGCGAGCATGCTATCGCGTCTGGCTACAATAATAATATCGCCGGTAATTTTGCCAGCGCTTTCGGTACGGAGAATACGGTCAGCAATATTCGCAGTGCGGCCGTAGGTTCAAATAATACCGTCAGCGGCGAGATCAGTAATGCTTTTGGCTATAATAATACCGCCAGCGGCAATTATACTAACGCGATCGGCTATAATAACCAGGCGCAGGCTTTTGCCGCTTCGGCGATCGGCTATCAGAACAGGGCTACGGCCAGCGCGGTTTCGGCCAGCGCCGTGGGTCGTTCCAACGAAGTGAGCAACGAATATGCCAATGCTTTCGGTGCTTTGAACAAGGCGTCGGGTTCTTCCTCCAGCGCTTTCGGCGTCAACAATAACGCTTCGGGGTCCTTTGCCAGTGCTCTGGGCTATCAGAACACAACGGCCGGCTATCTCGGCAGTGCTGTGGGCGCCAGCAATAACGCGTCTGCTAATTATGCCAGTGCTTTTGGTTATGGCAATGCGGCCTCGGGCTATGTCGGCAACGCTATCGGCAGTATGAATACGGCTTCCGGCAGTTATGCCAGCGCCGTAGGCTATAAAAATACAGCCAGCGGCGTCAAATCCAACGCTATCGGCAATGAAAATACAGCATCAGAAGAATACACTAATGCTGTCGGCGCCGGCAACAGAGTCAGCGGCTACGCCTCCAGTGCCTTCGGCAACAATAACGAGGTGACTGCTGAATTCGCCAGCGCTTTTGGCCACAGCAATAATATCAGCGGCTATGTTTCCAATGCCCTGGGTTATGATAACGCTGTCAGCGGCGATTATTCAACGGCGGTAGGCCTTTTTAATAATGTAGGCGGCAATTCGTCCTATGCTTTTGGCTATGGCAATAATATTGCTGCTAATTCCAGTTCCGCTGTCGGCAACGGCAATACGATCAGCACCGGAGCTGATGATTCCTTCGCGCTTGGTAACGATACCAGTATCTCGCTGGCTAACAGCGTCGCTTTGGGCAGTAATTCCGCAGCGACGGCGATCAACAGCGTTACGGGCAACAGCAGCTATACTAAATGGGCCGGCGTCAGCGACGTCGTGGGCGTTGTCAGCGTAGGCAGCTCCGGGGCGACCCGTCAGATCCAGAATGTAGCGGCAGGGCAGGTCAGCGCCACTTCTACCGATGCCGTCAACGGCAGCCAGCTGTATGAAGTAGCGCAGAAAGCAGCGCAGCAGGCTACTGTTTCGGCAGGCGACAGCAACGTCGTCGTTACACCTACCACGAACAGCAGCGGCGGCACCGATTACGAAGTGAAGCTGGCCGACGAACTGGAGATCGGTACGGGCGTCAAAGTAGACGGCACCGGCGATGGCAAGATAGATGTGGGTAACGGCAATGTGGTCATCGACGGCAGCGACGGCTCGATAACTGCCGGCGGTGTGACGATCAATAAAGATGATGAAGGCACGATCAACGGCCTGACCAATACTACCTGGGACCCGGACAATTATGTATCCGGGCAGGCTGCGACCGAAGACCAGCTGAAAGCGATCCACGATAAAGCTGCGGAAGCGGCTGAGCTGGCAGCTAAGCATACAACGATGGAAGCTGTCGACAACAATATCCTGATCGAAAAAAGCACTAACGCTGACGGCGGCGACCATCACGAACTGAAATTGAATGATGTCGTTGAGATCGGCAGCGGCGCCAATAAAGTCACTATCGATGGTACAAATGGCACTGTCAGCACCGGTAATATCAATATGAACGGCACCAACGGCATGATAACTGCCGATAAGATCACTATCGACGGCGGTGCCGGCACGATCGGCGGTCTGACCAATACTACCTGGGACGCAGATAATTACGTTTCCGGGCAGGCTGCGTCGGAAGATCAGCTGAAAACCGTTTATGATACCGCAGTCAAATATGACGTGGACAGCGGCGGTAATATCAACACCGGTAAAATCACGCTGGAAGGCAGCAGCGGCACTACGATCGGCAATGTAGCGGCAGGCGAAGTCAGCGCTACCTCGATGGACGCCGTCAATGGCAGCCAGCTTTATCAGGTCAAGCAGGACATCAATAATATCAATCAGGATATCACCAAGCTGGGTGACGAGATCGATACGGTCGGCGCGCTGTCAGCAGCGATGGCAGGCCTGCATCCGCGCTTCCAGGACGGTAACAAGGGCGAGTTGGCCATGGCCTACGGCGGCTACGGCGGCAAAAGCGCATTAGCAGTCGGCGGCTTCTACGCCCCCAACGAAAAAGTAATGTTCTCACTGGGGCTGGGCATTTCCGAAGGCGGCAGTAAAATGGGCAACTTCGGCGTCAATTTTGCACTGGACCGCTCTAGAGACCGCAAGGCAGAACCGAGAGATATCATCTATACCCGTAAAGAAGTAGATAATTCTTTAGCGGCGCAGGATGAAAAGATCCAGCTGCTGCTGGCCAAGGTCGAAGAACAAAGCAGAGAAATGGAAAAACAAAGCCGTGAAATCGAATACCTGCGAGCACAGGTAGAAAAGTAAATACAGAAAATACTATACTTGCCCCGGCCTGCAAGGCTGGGGCAAACTTTCTGAGCAGAGGAGCAGTAAGTATGAAAAAGATCTGGAGCTTTATCCTATGTCTGGTCATAAGTCTGGCGATGACCAGCGTTTGCCTGGCCAGCGACGGCGCTGACCTGAACAAACAGCAGCAGGCAGTAGTTAAGGTATTTGCCGCCTTAAACGGTCAGAACGGGATGGAATATGCCGGCATACGCCAGCTGATGTCAGCGAAGCTGCAAACAGAGCTGGATGAAAAAACTTTCGGCAGTGTGAAAAATAATCTGCGCCGCAGCTACGGCGAGCAGCGCGAAAACAGGTTTCTGGCCTATCAGCGGTATGCTGACGGCGACCGCCTGACTTATCTGGCTAAATACAGTAAGGAGAAAGCTCTACTGTTTATATTCGTTTTCGATAAGCAGAACGATCTAGGGGCGTTTTCCTTTCAGCCCATAGGCGAACAACAGCAGTAACAGTACAGTTTTGCCCGTTTCACAGCATTTAAATAGAAAGCAGCAGCGATATTTTCAGCAGAAAGCTTGCTGATGCTCATCTGATTTCAAAAAATGATCCCTTTGCCACAGCGGCAGATAAGGGATCATTTTTTGAAATTTTAAATGTAACAGTTATAAAAATTATAAGAATTATAAAAAAGTGCTTAATTGTAATAAAAATATCTTGCAAGGTGCAAAGAAAATATGTTAATATAGCAAAAATAATCAATATAAATAATATTAAGTATTAAGGTTTATAAATTAATTAAACTAAAATTACTTAAATTATTACGAATGAAAAGACGATGGAGAAAGCAGAGGTCAGCCTAAAAAACAGAACAGCTTTATAAAAAATAGATGCGGGGCAGATTTATTGTTTCAGCATACTATACAAAGCAAGTAACTATTTAAGGAAAAGAGGTGGGGAATTGTCTAAATCCCGAAAAGTTCAGTTAGAGAAAAAAATTATGATTTTTTTAAGCAGCGGTGTCTTTATTTTTTCAGGCCTGTATGCGAGTAATGTGCAGGCGGCGCCCGTTTTTTCCAGTGGCAGTGCTTCTGATTCCACTGTTGCCGGTGTCAATAATACAGCTTCCGCTAATTCCAGCAGTGCTTTTGGTTATTTCAATACTGCCGGGGGCCTGGCATCCAGTGCTTTTGGCTGGAGCAATACTGCCAGCGCCGAAAATGCCAGCGCTTTTGGTTATGTCAACGAGGCGAGCGGCCTGGCGTCCAGCGCGCTCGGTTTCAGGAATAAAGCGGCCAATGAAAATGCCAGCGCTGTCGGTTATGGCAATAATGCCGGCGGTGTAGCGTCCAGTGCTTTTGGTTTCAGCAATGTTGCTAAAGTGGACTATGCCAGTGCTTTTGGCTATAGCAATGAGGCAAGCGGCCTGGCGTCCAGCGCAGTTGGTTTCAGGAATAAAGCGGCCAGTGAGAATGCCAGCGCTGTCGGCTATGGCAATAATGCTAATGCTCTGGCTGCCAGTGCAGTTGGCTACAATAATACAGCCGGCGGCGTAGGTTCCAGTACGATCGGCTATAATAATACGGCTACGAATGAAAATGCCAGTGCTTTTGGTTACGGTAATACTGCAGGCGGCCTGGCATCCAGCGCTTTTGGTTTCAGCAATACTGCTAGCGGCGATAATGCCAATGCTTTTGGCTATAATAATATTGCCAGCGGTTCCAAGAGCAATGTTTTCGGAACGGGAAATACTGTTTCCGGCAGCAGCAGTAACGCAGTCGGCACTGCTAATGAAGTTGCCGCTGAAAACAGCACTGCTATCGGCAATAACAATACGATCAGCTCCGGTGCAGAAAATTCGGCGGCGCTGGGAAATAATATCAGTATCAGCTTAAAAGACAGTGTAGCTTTGGGAAATAATTCTACAGCGACGGCGATCAACAGCGTTACGGGCAACAGCAGTTATACTAAATGGGCCGGTGTCAGCGATGTTGTGGGAGTTGTCAGCGTAGGCAGCTCCGGGGCGACCCGTCAGATCCAAAACGTAGCGGCAGGGCAGGTCAGCGCCACTTCTACCGATGCCGTCAACGGCAGCCAGCTGTATGAAGTAGCGCAGAAAGCGGCCGAGCAGGCTACTGTTTCGGCAGGCGACAGCAATGTCGTTGTTACGTCAACTACCAATAGCAGCGGCGGCACCGATTACGAAGTGAAGCTGGCTGATGAGCTGGAGATTGGTACGGGCGTCAAAGTAGACGGCACCGGCGACGGTAAGATCGAAGTCGGTAACGGCAATGTTGTCATCGACGGCAGCGACGGTTCGATAACTGCCGGCGGCGTGACGATCAATAAAGATGATGCAGGCACGGTCAACGGCCTGACCAATACTACATGGGACCCGGATAATATCACCAGCGGGCAGGCGGCAACGGAAGACCAGCTGAAAGCGATCTACGATACGGCGGCGGAAGCAGTCGAACTGGCCGCGCAGCAAAGCTCGGTATCGACAGGCGACAGTAACTTTATCGTCACAAAAACCACTAATGACAGCGGCGGCATCGATCACGAGCTGAAGCTGAATGAAGTAGTCGAGATCGGCAGCGGCGCCAATAAAGTCACTATCGACGGCAATAACGGTACGATCAGTACCGGTAATATCAATATGAACGGTATCAACGGCGTTATTACGGCCGATAAGATCACTATCGACGGCGGTGCAGGCACGATCGGCGGTCTGACCAATACTGCCTGGGACGCAGAGAATATCACCAGCGGCCAGGCGGCGACCGAAGACCAGCTGAAAATTGTTTCTGACAGCGCTATCAAATACGATGTGGACAGCGGCGGCACTATCAATAAAAACAAAATAACGCTGGAAGGCAGCAATGGCACCACGATCGGCAATGTAGCGGCGGGCGAAGTCAGCGCCACCTCGATGGACGCCATCAACGGCAGTCAGCTGTATGCAGTACAGCAGGATATAGGCAATATCCACAGAGATATCAATAAGCTGGGTGACGAGATCGATACGGTCGGCGCGCTGTCAGCAGCGATGGCAGGGCTGCATCCGCGCTTCCAGGACGGTAACAAGGGCGAGCTGGCCATGGCTTACGGCGGTTACGGCGGTAAAAGCGCATTAGCAGTCGGCGGCTTCTACGCCCCCAACGAAAAAGTAATGTTCTCACTGGGACTGGGTGTTTCTGAAGGCGGCAGCAAAATGGGCAACTTCGGCGTCAACTTTGCGCTGGATCGCTCTAGAGACCGTAAGGCAGAAGCACGAGATATAGTTTATACCCGTAAAGAGGTAGACAGCTCTTTGGCAGCGCAGGATGAAAAAATCAAACTGCTGCTGGCTAAGCTGGAAGAACAAAGCCGGGAAATAGAAGAACTGAAAGCAAAAGTAAATTAACAGCAAAACCCCTGTCTGCTTAGCAGACAGGGGTTTTATTCTGAGGATAGGAGCAGCACAGCACGGCTGATGATCTGCATAAAAGCAGTCAACAAAAAACAATGAAAAAGCTTTAAAATTTCAAAAAAATTTACTGGAAATCATCTTTTGAACAGAGTGGAGCTGTTTATATGTTTTAGGTTCAAAAGGCAGCCGCAGCAGGCCTTGACAGGTAATGCGGCTTTTAATCTGGTTTTAATCTTGGCGTTATAAAATAAAGACAAAGCAAAGGCCGGCGACGTAACGGCCGTTAAGGAGGTAAAGGATATGAAAAGAAAATCTATAGCTATGCTGGCAGCAGCTCTCTGCACATTGGCGATCACAGTTACAGCTTTAGCTGCCGAACTCATCAATGCGGAACAGGCGCGCAGTATTGCTGCTCAATGGGTACCGGCAGGCAGCACACATCTGGTGACTAATGACGAAAGCTTTGAATTCGTGCCTCATTATGACGTTAAATTCTATGATAATAAAACCAATACCGCCTATGAAATTGAGGTTTTAAGAAACGGCGGCAAGGTAAGAGAGTTTAAAATGGAAGCGCAGACCGCTTTAGGCAGCCATAACCACGGATCGAACTATACGCCAGTCCGCCGATAAAGCCCCCGTCAGCCCGGGTCAGAGTCTGCAGACGCG
>ENA-UEPW01001333-UEPW01001333.1-human-gut-metagenome-genome-assembly--contig:-NODE-1333-length-10553-cov-30.437763_pt1 | contig 10553 bp, 6 predicted proteins | sample MGYA00242935_ERZ507936 | MGnify/ENA primary metagenome ERZ507936 (study PRJEB26167, sample SAMN06115469) | human gut metagenome | host: Homo sapiens | place: China:Chongqing | collected 2016-06-23... | reverse complement strand
GCTTTCTGGATAACCGGTTTCATTTCACCGTGACGACGTTCCATGTTCATCATCATTGTGATAGGCACACCACCTGCAATCCATTCTGCAGCAGGAGCTGTTGTGTTACGAACAGAAGACATGTAACCAGTCTTTCCGTTAGCAATCAGCATAGATGCAGTGTAACCCAGAGAGTAGCAGTAGTCAGCATCGAAGTTTGACGGAGCAGCGCAACGTCCTTCGTAACCGAAGAAGTGATGCTGAGCGGCAAATTTACCTACATACTTGCCTTCTTCTTTCCACTGAGCCAATTTAACGGCTACCATATCAGACAACAGCTTTTCTGTTTCAATCAGTGATACCTGTACGTTTCCGTGCGGGTCACGATCCAAAGTAAGCTGACGTGCAACGCCTTCGGGCAGAGAAGCATAGATTTCCGAGTTTTCCTTAGAAAGCTTGGAGATGATATATTCACGTTGGTGAGATTTCTTGATCAATGCGAACTCTGATGCGTTAGCAGCCAGGAAGTCGTTCAATTCAGCGATCAATCTCTTCATTGCGGGGATGAATTCGATCAAACCTTCAGGTATCAACACTGTACCGAAGTTATTGCCTTGTGCGGCACGGTTAGCCACCACCTGAGCAATGTAAGTAACCACATCATCCAATGACATGTTCTTCTCTTCCACTTCTTCTGAAACGATACATACGTTAGGTTGAACCTGCAAAGCACATTCCAAAGCGATATGAGAAGCCGAACGTCCCATCAGCTTGATAAAGTGCCAGTATTTGCGGGCAGAGTTACAGTCACGCTGAATGTTACCGATTACTTCAGAGTAAGTCTTACAAGCCGTATCAAAACCGAAAGAAGTTTCAATCATCTCGTTCTTCAAGTCACCGTCGATAGTCTTCGGACAACCGATAACCTGAACACCGCAGTTCTTCGCAGCATAGTATTCTGCCAATACACAAGCGTTTGTGTTTGAGTCATCACCACCGATAATTACCAATGCCTTGATGCCCAATTCCTTGATGATTTCCAGACCTTTATCAAACTGTTCTACCTTTTCCAGTTTGGTACGTCCCGAACCGATGATATCGAAACCACCGGTATTGCGGTATTCGTCGATAATATCGGAAGTCAGTTCCATATAATTATGGTCTACCAAACCACCGGGGCCCAGAATGAAACCATACAGTTTGCTGTCCTTGTTCAATGCTTTGATACCGTCGAACAAACCGGAAATAACATTGTGTCCGCCGGGAGCCTGTCCACCAGACAAGATGACACCTACGTTGATGGCAGGCATATTGACAGCTTCGCCTTCAACGAACTGAATCAACGGCATGCCGTAAGTGTTAGGGAACAAGGCTTTGATAGCTTCCTGGTCAGCAACTGACTGTGTAGGTTCACCTTCCTTTACTTTTACAGCGCCTTTCAACGCTTTAGGAAGTTTGGGCTGATAAGCAGCTCTGGCAATTTGTAATGCACTTTTAGTCATATTCTATTATTCTATTTAAAGGTGTATAATTTCATTTATAATTCACGTGCAAATTTCGTTCTTTTTTCGCAAATATGAAAACGTATACAAATAAAAATATTACCTTTACCGCGAATTTAGAATTATGTATTAACTTAAAACATTACATTTATGGCAAGTAGAAGAAATTTAAAGAAAAAAATAACCAATATAGCAAGTGATTTGTTTTTAGTCAGTTTGATGGAAGGTGTTAACCGTGAAGTAGTTTGCAACTCTGTACACAATGTGATCAAACTGATTATACGCATCAGTCACACTGAACCGGGTAACGTAAAAGGTTTCTACAAGAAACTGAATGAGGATTTGAACAAAGAAATAAAAGTGGTTGCAGACGAACTGGCTAAAGCTACAAAAGCATAAGATTTAAGGAATGAAAAAAGCTATTTGTGGTTTTATCTACTACAAACTATTGGGATGGAAGACTAAAGTATCCGTTCCCGATTATGACAAATATATTATCTGTGCCGCACCGCATACCACCAATTGGGATTTGTTCATAGGCAAACTGTTTATGGGAGCTATAGGTCGCGAAACCGGTTTTATGATGAAAAAAGACTGGTTCTTCTGGCCTCTAGGCCCTATTTTCCGCTGGATGGGAGGGATTCCCGTAGACCGTAGCCGCAAGACTTCATTGGTGGACCAGATGATTAAAATTGCCAAATCGAGTCAAAAATTCCATCTGGCTATCACTCCGGAAGGAACACGCAAAGCCAATCCCAATTGGAAGAAAGGGTTTTACTATATTGCGCAAGGGGCTGGTCTGCCTATTATTCTGGTAGCTATCGACTACGAGAAGAAATGCATCACAGCCGAAAAGGTAATACATCCCAGCGGTGATTTGGACAAGGATATGCGTGAAATCAAATTGTATTATAAGAATTTCAAAGGCAAATATCCTGAAAACTTCAGCATTGGAAAAATAGAATAACCCTTCCGTTGTAGTTCTTCAGATATGAAAACACTGATTATGCGGATTGTATTTTCACCCGCATAATCAGTGTTATTTGTATCTATTCTCTTGCTATACTCTCATCCCCATCCTCAAAATTATTCTTCTCTATCTTCACATTCCGGGTGTGAAGCAAGCGGAAACGGGATTTGTTATGATGAAAAGCCGGATAATCCGTATTCTGGCGGATCACATTGTTTTTAAAGATCAATCCGTCAATGGATTTTGCAAAAAGTACAGGGCGGTCAAAGGTTTCAAAATAGTTATCTTCAATCACTACTCCTTTTTCTCCTTTTCCACCATGGAAATATTTTTTCTGATGCTCCAAATCGGGAATCTCCGGATAAATAGAGATAACAGCTTCCGTAAACTGGAACATATTAGTCAATGCGTTGATAAAACGATTGTTACGAATCAGCACATTCCGGCAAGCTCCCGTTTCAAACCAGCCGTTACAATCACCGCACAGCAATATGGCTGTTCCTGATGTATGATCAAACAGGTTACGCTCTACCACCGTTTTCAGGGGAGTGCTGAACAGCGTACCGCGTGCTCGATTATTACGAATGACATTATCCGCAAAATAAACTTCCGGACACCAGGACAGGTTTTCAATGCCGAAACCTTCTTTATCCGTAATCTCCGCATCCAAAGGCTCGGCAAAAGTGATACGATATTCTTTTGCACCTTTCACCGTATCTTTGTCATTGGGCAGGATTTCCTTCACCCGGTTCTTTCCACCGGTCAGTTCCATGGTGGCGGAACGTACAAATTGTACTTCATCGCCATTCACGCCCCATTCGAATCCGTATGCTTGCGGATGCATGTATCGGGCAATCACCGTATGGTCATCAAGGCGTTGCTTGATTTTCAAATAAGTACCATGTACATTAATCGCATCATCCATCATTCCTTCATACAACCCGTTGCGAGAATCAATCTTCCCCCGGCAACTGGAGAAATGGGTAGCATCCGCCTGCGTGGTAAAGTAACGCGGATCCTTATCGCCACGAAGACAAACGCTGAATTCATCCAACGTGATATTTTCACATAACTGGGCCAGCAGTCCCATACCTTCGGCATAATGCACTTTCACATTCTGCAAACGGGTGTCTTTATCATTGGACAAGAATATACCCGGAGCAGGACGATAATAAGTACGAAGAGCCACCACTGTCCCCGGTTTCAACCGGGCGTCTTTCCATTGAGGAGCATGGTAGACACGTGGAGAAACTTCTTTCACCCCTTCCATAGGACACCATAAGTCACTGGTGCGGTATACCAGACGCTTTGTCTTTTCTTCAAAAGCAATTCCTCCCTGGGGAGCACTGGACCAGCCTTCACCGTATGCTTCGAAAAAACCTTTCTCATTGATACGGCATTTCACCCATGCGGCAGGTTCAAAAGTAATTCCCTCCTCTCCGCTTTCCAATATCTTGACATGAGCAATATGAGGAGTCTCAAAATCTATGCTGAAATTACGCAAAGTACAATTCTCTGAACGAAGCAGAGAAAGTGGAAGCATACGTCCATGAAAGATAAAATCGGCGCCCTGTCCGTCCACCGTCAGCCCCTTCCAATCCTCCAAAGGGAAACCTACCGTTTTCGGATTGTCCTGATCATGATTGGAAATATAATACTCACGGACAGCCGCCCCTTCAGGATGGAAATCGTAACGTCCGGATTCAAAAAGCAGGGTGACCTTATCACCCAAAGCAACTTGAGACTTGATGTCTTGTAACGCCTTCTGCAATTTGGGTGAAAGATTCTCGTGTGTGTCCGGTACCAGACCATAATTTCGCATTTCGACTACCTTACTTCCGGCAAAAGCGGAAACAGCCAGCCATACGAAGCAGAAATTAAAGATAATTCGTTTCATTTAGGTTCATTATAGATTAGTTAGAATGACAAAACTAACAAAAATTCCTAACTTCGCAACCATAAATAAAGAAGAAAACAACATGAAAAAGATATTTTTGTCCTTCCTGCTGGTAATGGCAGGAATATCACACACTTTGGCACAAGGGTTAGATGGTAATGTGGAACAACGTCTAAAAGATTTTTTCACCCGGTACGAAACATCTTATGCCAACATAGGTAAATGTAAATTAGACCGTTATGAAGTAAATCATGACAAAAAAAGACTGAATGTATATGCCAGCCCCAGCTTCGGCTACCAACCGTTTACCCCCGAAAAGACAGAAGCTATCTACCGGTTACTTAGACAAAGCCTACCCGGTCCTGTAAATTATTACGATATAACCATCTATGCCGATGGCAAATCAATCGAAGACCTGATTCCCAACTATCTGAGAAAGAAACAGGACAAAAGCCGCTTATGGCAACGGACAGATTATAAAGGTGATCCATGGGTAAAAAATATTTCCCGCCCCTTTACTGCCAGCAAAGGACTGGAAGGCAGACACATCGCCCTTTGGCAAAGCCACGGAAAATATTATAAAAAGGACAAGGGATGTTGGGAATGGCAACGTCCCCGCCTGTTCTGTACCACAGAAGACTTGTTCACCCAATCATTCGTCATACCTTATATTATACCCATGCTGGAAAATGCGGGAGCCATAGTTTATACCCCTCGTGAACGTGACTGGCAACGCAATGAGGTGATTGTGGATAATGATACCCATCCCCAAGGTTGCATCTATCAGGAGATAAAAAGCCGGAAAGGTAAATGGAAAACCGCCCCCACCCCGGCATTCGCTCAAAAACGATTGGTTTACCGGGACGGACAAAATCCTTTTGAAGAAGGTACAGCCCGCTTTGCCTCCACCGAGAAAAAACCGGAAAAAGCCTTTGCACAATGGATTCCCCATATTCCCGAAACAGGAAAATATGCCGTCTATGTGACTTATCAGACTTTACCCGGAAGTGTGAGTGACGCTAAATATCTGGTTTTCCATAAAGGGGGTGTCACCGAATTTCTGGTCAACCAACAAATAGGGGGAGGAACCTGGGTTTATCTGGGCACTTTTGAATTCGACAAAGGAACCAACGATTACGGTATGGTGGTACTAAGTAATGAGAGCAGACAAAAAGGAGTGGTATGCGCCGATGCCGTCCGTTTTGGCGGAGGAATGGGAAACATATCGCGCGGTGGAAAAACCAGCGGCCTGCCCCGTTATCTGGAAGGGGCACGCTATGCCGCACAATGGTCGGGTTTTCCTTATTCGGTTTACAGTCCCAGCGAAGGTAAGAATGACTATACCGATGATATAAACGCCCGCAGCTGGATAATAAACTATCTCAGCGGAAATTCTGTGTACAATCCAAAGGAGAAGGGATTGGGCGTTCCTTTTGAAATGACCTTGGGAGTGCACAGCGATGCAGGTTTTTCCAAAGAAGATTATTTAATAGGCACGCTGGGTATCTATACCACCGATTATAATAATGGTGAACTGAACGCCGGTATCTCCCGTTATGCTTCCCGCGACTTGGCGGACATGGTACTGACCGGTCTGCAACAGGATATCTCCGCCCAATTCGGTATCCGGTGGCAACGCCGCAGCCTGTGGAACCGCAATTACAGCGAGACCCGTCTGCCTGCCGTTCCCTCGATGATTCTGGAACTCCTCTCCCACCAGAACTTCGCCGATTTGAAATTGGGGCACGATCCGCGTTTCAAGTTTACCGTAGGACGTTCTGTTTACAAATCCATACTAAAATACCTGAGTACCATGCATGGGACGGATTACGTAGTCCAACCTTTACCGGTAAATAACTTTGCCATTCACTCCGGAAGTAGGAAAAACACCTTCCAACTAACTTGGCAAGCGGTAGACGACCCGTTGGAACCGACTGCCAAAGCTCAACAATACATAGTCTATACCCGTCTGGGACATGGTGGATTTGACAATGGAACGTTAGTACGCGGTACTGAATATACCTTCGAAGCCGAACCGGGACTGGTATATAGTTTCAAAGTAACCGCAGTCAACAAGGGCGGAGAAAGTTTTCCTTCCGAAATCCTGTCAGCCTATCAGGCAAAGAAAAGTAAAGGAACAATCTTGATAGTCAACGGATTCGACCGTTTAAGCAGACCTGCTACCGTAGGATCTCCTTTCTTGCAAGGCTTTGACTTGAATACGGATCCGGGAATACCTTATATAAATACACCCGCCTTCTGCGGAACGCAACAAAGCTTCGACCGCAGCCGCATAGGACGGGAAACTAAAGACGGGCTGGGATATAGCGGCAGCGAACTGGAAGGAATGTTGATAGCCGGAAATACTTTCGATTATCCGTTCATTCATGGAAAAGCCATCCAGGCAGCCGGAGGATACTCTTTTGTATCGTGTAGTGATGAAGCCGTTGAAAATGGTTTTGTCCGGCTGGCAGATTACCCCATTACAGACCTGATATTCGGAGCCGACAGGCGTCCTTTCTCCCACACATTGCAACAGTTGCTCACAACCTATTGTCAAGGAGGCGGCAACCTGATGCTCAGCGGCTCGTATATAGGAAGCAACATGAACAGTCCCACAGCACTGAACTTCACCGAAAACATATTAAAATATAGTTTCGGAGGCAGCATGATAAATTCCACTTCGGGAGAAATATATGGAGCCAACACCCGTTTCAGTATTCCCCGCACTATCAACGAGCAAACATACGCCGTACCCGCTCCCGACTGTCTGACCCCGATAGCCCCTGCTTACTCCGCTTTTGTATATAATCCGGGCAGTTACAGTGCCGGTATCGCCTATAAAGGCAAATATCGGACTTTTGTCCTGGGTTTCCCCTTTGAAAGCATTCAGGGAGTGAAGGAAAGAGCACGGGTAATGAGTGCCATCCTGGGCTTCTTTGGCAGCAAGTGATATTTTTAAACGAAAATAAAAGGGCAAATAAGAGGTTATTTCATAAAAACGCCTAACTTTGTCCGTATAAACCATTAAAATAAAACGACTATGTACACTATACAGACTAATGCCTCCGGCACACGCAGCATGGAAATCTCAGAAGAGAACCTGCAAACTATTGAGAAATATGCTTTATTCCAGCATCTGATAGACAGCAACGGTATCGTGGACGAGTCGGTGCTGGAGAAACTGAAGTTGAATATCCGTTCACTGATAACCAGCGAGGAAGGAAACAATAAAGAGCTGCTCGACCTTTGTATCGATGTAATTTATCATAATAACATGAAAGCTTTCGGACTTCATCAACTCATTCTGCTTTATATCCAATGGGAGAAAGAGAAAAATAAAGATGAAGAAGAGATATAATAAACAATCTCTGTGTTCTCTGTAGCAAAACAAAAAAAACAGTATTTATCATTGAAAGAATACAAACTTACAGACTGGTTGCCGACAACCAAGAAAGAAGTAGAGATGCGCGGATGGAATGAACTGGACGTAATCTTGTTCAGCGGTGACGCCTACGTAGATCATCCTTCATTTGGTCCGGCAGTAATTGGACGATTATTAGAGGCGCAAGGTTTGAAAGTGGCCATTGTGCCTCAACCCAACTGGCGTGATGACCTGCGCGATTTTAAGAAGCTGGGACGTCCACGCCTCTTTTTCGGTGTGTCCGCCGGATGTATGGACAGCATGGTAAACAAATACACTGCCAACAAGCGTTTGCGCAGCGAGGATGCTTATACTCCCGACGGCCGCCACGACATGCGTCCCGAATATCCCAGCATCGTTTATACACAGATTTTAAAGAAAATCTATCCCGACGTACCTGTCATTCTGGGAGGTATAGAGGCATCTTTGCGCCGTGTCACCCATTATGACTACTGGCAGGACTGCCTGCGTAAATCAATTCTGATAGATTCCGGAGCCGATTTATTGATCTATGGAATGGGAGAGAAACCGATTACGGAACTTTGCAAGAGAATGAAAGAAGGCAAAGACAGTCAGGACGGAGCCCATTTACCCTTACAAAAGGATATTCCCCACGATATACCACAAACGGCTTATATTATCCGTAAGAAAGGATCAGTTCCGTCCGAGCACTCTGTAATTGAGTGTGTGAACGAAAAGCCAGACATCATCCTACACTCTCATGAAGCATGCCTGAAAGATAAAAAGAAACAAGCCGAGAACTTCCGCTTCATTGAAGAGGAAAGCAACAAGTACGAAGCCTCCCGCATCTTGCAAGATACAGGCAATGAAACAGTAGTAGTCAATCCGCCTTATCCTCCAATGAGCCAAGGCGAACTGGATCATTCTTTTGATTTGCCCTATACGCGTATGCCTCATCCTAAATATAAAGGAAAACGCATTCCCGCATTCGACATGATTAAATTCTCAGTCAATCTGCACCGTGGTTGTTTTGGCGGATGCGCCTTTTGTACCATTTCCGCCCATCAAGGGAAATTTATTGTAAGCCGAAGTAAAGAGAGTATCTTAAGAGAAGTGCGAGCCATAACTGAAATGCCTGATTTCAAAGGCTATCTGAGTGACTTGGGAGGACCTAGCGCCAACATGTATGCCATGCGTGGTAAAGATGAGAAAATTTGCCGGCGATGCAAACGGCCGTCATGTATCCATCCCAAAGTATGTCCCAATTTGAACACGGACCATCGCCCCTTATTGGATATTTATCATTCGGTAGACGCACTTCCCGGTATCAAGAAAAGCTTTATCGGAAGCGGTGTACGCTATGACCTGTTACAATATCAAAGCAAAGATCCGGCAGTAAACCGAAGTACAGCTGAATATACCCGCGAACTGATAGCCCATCATGTCAGTGGGCGCTTGAAAGTGGCTCCGGAACATACCAGCGACCAAGTGCTGCAAATCATGAGGAAACCTTCGTTTTCACAATTTTATGACTTCAAAAAGACTTTCGACAAAATAAATAAGGAGTTGAATATGCGGCAGCAGATTATACCTTATTTTATAAGCAGCCATCCCGGATGTACGGAAGAAGATATGGCAGAACTGGCAGTGATCACCAAGAAATTGGATTTCCATCTGGAACAAGTACAGGACTTTACTCCTACTCCGATGACTGTAGCCACTGAAACCTGGTACACAGGTTATCATCCATATACGTTGCAACCGGTATTTTCCGCTAAAACACCAAAAGAAAAACTGGCTCAACGGATGTTCTTTTTCTGGTATAAACCCGAAGAACGACGTGCTATCATCAATGAATTGCGCAAAATAGGACGCGCTGATCTGATAGATAAGCTGTATGGTAAATACAAAGCCTGAGTTTTAAATTCACCACAGATTATACAGATTTGATCTGTGGTGAAACTGTTTTTTAACGTCTTGTTTACCTTTCATCGTGTTTTGACGAAACACAGGAACAGGTACATGTGTTCCAAGTTACAGATATTGATATTTATTCCCCCCTAAACTTAATTAGAAAAGCACCGCAAATATTAATTGATAAAAATACGACCTATCCTATTGAATATCATTTATTTTTTGCTATCTTTGGGCAAAACCAACTTTTAAATCAATACTGCGTATGGAAACGTATCTATTCTGGATTGTGCCCATTGCCTCCCTCTTGGCATTGGTACTTGCATGGTATTTCTACAAACAAATGATGCTTGAAAGCGAAGGAACTCCGACGATGGAGAAAATCGCTTCTTATGTGCGCCAGGGCGCCATGTCCTATCTGAAACAACAATACAAGGTGGTAGGGCTGGTATTTCTGGGATTAGTTATTCTGTTTTCTATCATGGCATACGGCTTCAACTTACAAAATCCGTGGGTGCCCATTGCTTTTCTTACCGGCGGTTTCTTCTCCGGACTGTCCGGCTTTTTAGGAATGAAAACGGCTACATACGCTTCTGCACGTACCGCCAATGCCGCCCAACACTCCCTGAACAAAGGACTGCGTGTAGCTTTCCGTAGCGGAGCTGTTATGGGGTTGGTCGTTGTCGGCTTGGGACTACTCGATATTTCTTTCTGGTACATATTATTGGACTATTGCATTCCCACAGACGCCTTGAACCCTTCTGCTAAATTATGTGTCATCACAACCACCATGCTTACCTTTGGTATGGGAGCCAGCACACAAGCACTTTTCGCCCGTGTAGGAGGTGGAATCTATACCAAGGCAGCCGATGTAGGTGCCGACCTGGTAGGTAAAGTGGAAGCCGG
>ENA-UEPW01001323-UEPW01001323.1-human-gut-metagenome-genome-assembly--contig:-NODE-1323-length-10638-cov-3.732601_pt1 | contig 10638 bp, 9 predicted proteins | sample MGYA00242935_ERZ507936 | MGnify/ENA primary metagenome ERZ507936 (study PRJEB26167, sample SAMN06115469) | human gut metagenome | host: Homo sapiens | place: China:Chongqing | collected 2016-06-23... | reverse complement strand
GAAGAATGTAAAATACGCGCCCGCACATCAGTAAAATTCAAAGCCAGTGAAATACTGATTCAAAAACTGAATCCTGGAAAATAAAACAAAAAGAGTGCACCGAAATCCGGCGCACTCTTTTTGTTTTATCGTTTCGGGATATCTACCGATGTTTCCTGTTCACCCAATAAGTGGCGGGAGAAATAGTCGACCATACGCCAGTAGAAATATTCGTCCATATCGCCAAAACCGTGGCGTTGCTGCGGAAGGAGCAACATGTCAAAACGCTTTCCGGCACGGATCAGGGCATCTGCCACACGTAGCGTATTGCCCGGATGGACATTGTTGTCGATGTCACCATGTACGAGCATCAAATGACCTTTCAGCCGACTTGCGATCTCTTCGTTCGTCTTGATGTTGTAGACGAAAGTCGTATCACCCTTTTCGCTGACCACTTCCTTCACGCCATGATGCGTCTCGCTCCACCAACGGTTATAGATACGGTTATCATGGTTTCCGGCACACGAGACGGCTGCCTTGAAGAAGTCGGGATATTGCAGTATAGCAGCCGTAGACATGAAACCTCCACCCGAATGGCCGTGGATACCGACACGGTTGATGTCGATGAATGAATAGCGGTTGGCCAGTTGCTCGATAGCCGCTTTCTGATCCGCCAACCCATAATCACGCAAGTTGCCATAGCCGAAGTTATGATACCATTTCGAACGGCTCGGATGTCCGCCCCGGTTTCCGACCGTGATCACAATAAAGCCGGCCTGTGCCAGACGATCCGTGCGCACACTCATACGGCTGAACGGATAAACGGTTGCTTCGACTTGCGGGCCCGGATATACATAATCGATGATCGGATACAGGGCCGTCGAATCGAAATTAAACGGTTTATACATCACACCATAGAGGTCGGTCACGCCATCCGCAGCCTTCACCTTGAAAGGTTCGGGAAACTGGTAACCGGCAGCCAGCAACCCAGAGAAGTCGCTCTCTTCAAGCGTCATCAGCTTGCGGCCGTTACTATCCATCAAATCCGTACGCGGGATAGTGTTCACACGCGAATAATTATTGACCACAAAGGCCGCATTGTCATCCATGCTGACCGTGTGGAAATAGTCGCCCGGAGTGACTTGCTGCAAACCACTTCCATCGAGGCCCACACGATACAGGTGTTCGTAGTAGGGATTCTCATCTTTCTCTTTCCCGTTAGCCAGGAAGTAAACGACACGTTTGGCTTCGTCCACTTTCACGATCTGGTCTACATGCCAGGGGCCGCGTGTGATGCGGTTCTTCAGGTTACCTTCTCCGTCATAGAGGTACAGGTGCGCCCAGCCGTCACGTTCGCTCCACTGGATCAACTCCTTGCCATCACCTACGGCTGCCAACGGGCGGACTTCCTGATAAGTATTCATACGTTCCTCGATAATCGGACAGATCGAATCCTGTCCGACCGTATACGAACAGATGTCGATACGGTGCAGGTCGCGGCTCGAACGAGTAACGAAGAAACGGTTATTGTCGCCCAGCCAGACACTCGCCACCTCTTTCCGATCACGGTCTTTCTGCCTCCACGGCTTACGTGCCAAGCGCAATGTCTGATCTTTGAATGCAGATGTGCAGATTTCCTTGTAGCTGTTGTCGTTCATGTCGAACAAGAATAGATGCTGGACAGGCGCTTCCTTCTCACCGGGCATCTGGTATTTATAGGTTTCCAGCGTCGGACGAGGCGAAGCCATAGAGTTGATTACCCACAAGTCTTTCACGGCACGCTCGTCTTCAACCGTCACGGCAAAATAGCGGGAATCGGGTGACCAGACAATCCCCCAAACGCCTTTCCGCTTGCCGTTGCAAAGCGTGTCGGTGTTCAGCAAGCTATAGGGCTGGCCGAAACCAAAGTCTTTCACACCGAAAGTAGTGAGTTGTATATCCGTAACCGTACTATCCTTATCGTCTTTCTTCAACTTCTCGTAATCCTCGCGGGACATCCGATAGAGGTTCAGGTCTTTTGCATACACGACTGTTTTGCCGTCGGGCGAGAAAGAGGCCCAGTCGGGATATTCCGTTTCTTTCTTCTTTTCTTTGAGCCAAGTCAGCTTACGCGTGGGATAGTCATAAGAGAAAAAGAATATCTCTTTCTTCGGACCTTTATCCTTGTCGGTACTGTCTTTTTTAGCCTCTTGCGAAGAGGTGATCTGGAAAGTAAAAGTGCGACCGTCCTCTCCAGCTTCGAGCTTCTGGATGGGTAGTTGCTGGGCGGTGAACGGGTCTTTGACGATCTCGGTTATCTGTGCGGCAATATCGTCGAGGTCAAAAAGCGGACGTTTCGTCTTCGCCACCGGATCGACGACATACCAGACTTTGCCGTTGCCGGTTTTATATTCATACCAGAAACTACTGCCCTTCCGGAACCAGTGCGGATCGACAGATGTGGAGAAAAGCATCGTGTTCAGCTTCTCCTTCGTGAAACGTTCGGCCTGGACGTATCCGGATAGCCGCTCCGCTTCCTGCCCTTTCGCTTTCGTGCCACAGAACATCCCGGCACAAAGCATCACTAATAGTAGTTGTTTTTTCATTTGACGTTGTTTATATATAAGTTGTTATTGCAGATAAATCATCATTTAACTATGAATGATTACATAAATAAAAAGGCTGCATATAAAGTATTGACATTATATACAGCCTCTTTCGTTTGTTTATTTATATTATACCGGAAGAGTACCACCGATCAGGATAACAACCAGCAAAGCCAAAATTGCATACAATTCGGGGAATACGGCCATCACCATAGTAGCACCGAACACATTGTGGCCGGCTCCAACGCCTGCGATACCATTTGCACAAACCTCTGCCTGACGGATAGAAGAGAACAGACCTGCAAAACCCAACACCAGGCCTGCACCGAAGATAGCGGTTGCATTCAACATTGTGATGCTATCAACTAAAAATTTCTGCATCATGAAGTAACCTACAAATCCATACAATCCCTGAGAAGAGGGCAACGCGCTTAATGCGATGTAAGTACCCAGTGCATCGGGATTTTTCTTCATTGCTCCGACAACGGCATTACCCGCAATCGTTACCCCATAACTACTACCGATGAAAGTCAGACCTGTCATCAACGCAATACCCAGATAAGCTAATAAAATTGGTTCCATAATGATAATTGTTTTAATTTATTTTTTTGTTATTGTTTAATTTACTTTTAATAATAGATAAACATACCTCGTTTGCCTATGCTTTCTTAAAAGGCCGGTACTCTTTACCTCCTCCTTCAAATTCGGCATTTTTATAATATTCGACAAAGATAAGACGTAGAGGATGGACAAGCGAACTGATCGTACAAAGCCCGATGTTGATAGCATGGCCGACCAACAGGATCAGCAACATGCATACCGCACGCAACACGATGTTCATGCCCTCCGTCATATCTACGGCCAACTGGTTGAATACACCCCCCAAAATCGCACCTGTCAAACCGATTGCAAACAACCGGATATACGACAAGGTGTCACCCAGCAATCCGGAAGCCATGTTGTAGGTATTCCAAAGCCCTGTACCGAAATTCAGGAAGATATTCTTTCCCGGCGAATTATACAGGTAAGCTACAACCAAGCCGATAACCGCAATACCGATAAAGACCGTCTTGACGGTTTCGGGCAATTGCAAATTCAGCATCGGCAGCCCGAATGCCAGTGCCAATGCCGTAATAACAAAAACCCAGGCAAAAGGAGCAATACTATATTTGACACCTTTTTGCGCTTTCATCTTAAAAGCGGCAACCGTCTTTCCGAAGATAATCTGAACCAGACCGATAACGATTGAGAAGGTCATCAAATTGTCACTGCTTACAAAGTAGTCTTTCACTTTCGATAATGCCGGAACATCGGCCAATGCGATCCCAAAGAAAGAACCCGTACACGTACCGACGATTATCGCCGCCAAGCCCAAATACTGGAACAAGGTAAGATAAGGTTTGAAGTCCGGATTGACTTTCCGCTTGAAGAACGAGCAAGCCAATAACACTAACAAACCATATCCTCCGTCTCCGAAGCACAGTCCGAAGAAGAGCATGAAGAAGGGAGCAAAAAGAGGTGTCGGGTCGAACTCGGTGTAATTCGGCAAGGAGAACATCTTGGTGATCGGTTCGTACAACCGATTGAACTTATTATTTTTCAACTTGATCGGAACACGATCCCCATCCTGTATATCCAACTCCTGGAAATAGTAACCTTCTTTTTCAAGGGCGACCTCCATAGCCGGAGCCTCTTCCGTCGGAACAAAACCTTCCCGCAACATCAACTTATCGCCGGCTTCGCGATCCGTCTGCACCAGCGTATTGGAAAGATTGAATTCGTTTTGGATATTCTTTTCCAACTCTACCAATGTATTGTATTGCTTAGTTGCATACTCTTTCAACTGATTGTTCAATACCTTGATATTATCCAGCAATTGTTCCATCGCAAGATGAAGTTTTGCCAATCCCCGGTCGGGCATTTTCGGACGTTCAGCATCGATATCGATTGGCGTTCCCGTCTTGGTGACCGTCACGAAATAGGTAACCGACTGGAAATTATTGACAAGAAAAGCATTGTACTCTTCTCCCCATTTAGGTTCGTATTTGGAAGTCGGGCAACTAAAAAACGTCACGTCGAAGCCAGCCTTTTTCAACCGCCTGATATTTGCATAGCTGAACTCTCCCCAGATATCCATATAAGCGATATCCTTTTCCAGCGAAACTTTCGCTGCCTGTAACTGGGCCTGCTTTTCTTGCATTTCTTCCAGCTTGCCTACCAGCTTCAATCCTTCGGCTTTTGTCAGTCCGCGTGCCGGAGCAACAGTCACCTCTTTCGTCTGGGAATTCAAGTTCTTGCAATAGCGGATCGCTGTACTTACCTGTTTCCGTTCGGCCAGCAAAGCCTGTAGTTCCGCATTATCCAGAACAGAATTCGTTTCCTTCACATGCACAACACCCAATTCGCGGAGAGTCGTGAGGAATGCATCATATTCTCTATGATATACCATAAAGGCATACTTGCTCATCTTTACTATCATACTTCAGCCTCCTCTTTTTCTTCTTTCGCTTTACGCTTTTCCTGATTAGCCCGCATGATCTTTTGTGATGACTTGGAGAGACTTTCCTCGTCTTCCATGAATCGTTTCACTTTGCGGATCGCATCTTTATAACCCGGAATCTGTACCTTCTCAAAAAGATTCACTTTCTGAGTGGTTTTCTTCCGCGCATGCTCCAACAACTCCAACTTCATACCCGAAAACTCAGCTTCGATGCCGGTACGCGCCAACTTCTTCAACAGTTCGATACCGTCGGTAAACCAAGCAGGGGCATTGAACAGGCTGTAACGGCCGATCTCGAATTCGATCTCGTCCAACACAGGGACCACTACACCGGCTATCTTTTTGGTAGAAAGAGAAACATCCCGTACCGCAATCAGTTCGGGATTAAACTCGTTCCACAAAGCCATCATGTTTTCATAGCTCTGTATCTCCTGTTCAAGCTGAAGTTCCAATTTCGTCACTTCATCTTTGGTCCGCTTCACTTCGATACGCAGGGCGCTTTCCTTACTTTTGATCGTCGGCAGGGAACGCTCACGCATCTTCAGTTGCTTTTCCAATTGCTGAAGAGAGGTTTTATTATATTGAAACTTTATTGCCATTTTCTATACATTTATGATTTCTGATTCATAACTTATGAGTCGATGATAATTCATAAATTATGAATCAGAATTCTTTTATTTCTTCCAGTATTTGTCGACCAACGCCTGTTTGATGTTCACTTCGGCAGGTTCGAAATACTCACCGAACAAGTCCCATGCCACATCGAGCATTTCGGTCGTATCGAGATTGACATCGATAGCCAATAGCTTTTCGGAATAATCCTTTGCAAAAGCCAACGTACGGTTATCGTAGTCCGTCAGGTCGAAACCATTCTCCATCTTCGTCTTCGCATTGGCAGCATCGGCATATAGGCGAACGGCGGCATTCATCACCTGCGGATGGTCCTCGCGTGTCTTCTTCCCGGTCACCAATTGTTTCAGACGGGACAGGCTTCGGAACGGGTCGACGATTACCTTGCCGACATCGCTATCCTTACGGAGGTACAACTGCCCTTCGGTGATGTAACCTGTATTGTCAGGCACAGCATGCGTGATATCACCACCGGACAAAGTCGTCACGGCAATAATCGTGATCGAACCACCGGCAGGGAACTGAACTGCTTTTTCGTAAATCTTAGCCAAATCGGAATACAAGGAACCCGGCATGGAGTCCTTCGACGGGATCTGGTCCATACGGTTGGACACGATAGCCAAAGCATCCGCGTAGTTGGTCATGTCGGTAAGCAACACCAACACTTTTTCGTTCTTCTGCACGGCAAAATATTCGGCCGCACATAAGGCCATATCGGGGATCAGGATACGTTCTACAGAGGGGTCTTCCGTCGTATTGATAAAGCTGACGATACGATCCAGCGCACCGGCATTGCTAAACGTATTCTTAAAGAACAAATAGTCGTCATTCGTCATCCCCATACCGCCTAGGATAATCTTATCGGACTGGGCACGCAAGGCAACCATTGCCATTACCTGGTTGAACGGCTGGTCGGGGTCAGCAAAAAACGGGATCTTCTGTCCAGTTACCAACGTATTGTTCAAGTCGATACCGGCAATACCCGTAGCGATCAGTTCGGAAGGTTGCTGACGACGAACCGGATTCACAGACGGACCGCCGATTTCAACATCTTTGCCTTCGGGAACAGGACCGCCATCGATCGGATCACCATACGCGTTGAAGAAACGGCCGGCCAACTGGTCCCCGACTTTCAACGAAGGCGCTTTTCCCATGAACACGACTTCGGCATTCGTACGGATACCTTCCGTACCGGAAAAGACCTGCAAGGTCACTTCATCGCCGATAATCTTTACCACCTGAGCCAGCTTGCCGTCGACAGAGGCCAACTCGTCATACCCTACTCCCGTCGCTTTCAGCGAACAGGTAGCTTTTGTAATCTGGGTAATCTTTGTATATATCTTTTGAAATGCTTTTGTTGCCATAACTCTTTTAATTTTCGATTCTCTCCTTCAAAAGTTCATCCAGTTCCGTATTAAACTTCTTGAATTGGTCACTCTCATATTCCGAATAGTTCATCTGCTTAAAGATGTTGATCATCTTCTTAAAGTATTCCATTACTTCGAGGAAAGTGTTGAACTTGAACTCGGCATGACAAATCTTCACAACCTTGTTCAGCATAAACTCCTGACGCGCAAGAGGGGTTACCGCGTCGATCGCATCGAATGCATCCTGTTGCAGGATCACGAAGTCGATCAGTTCCGATTTCCAGAAAATCACGTGATATTCTACAGGTACGCCGTCGTCACCGAGGATATTGATCTGTTCGGAAATTTCCTTACCGCGCAACATACGAGTCTTGATCTCGTTCACCTTGTCGATCCAGGTCGGAGAGATATGACCCGCAATATATTCCTGGAATTCGGGATATTCCAGATACTTGGAATAACTGTCGATCGGATTCACGGCCGGATAACGTTTACGGTCGGCACGCTCCTGTTCCAAAGCATAGAAACAACGGGCCACTTTCTTCGTATTTTCCGTCACAGGCTCTTTCAGGTTACCACCGGCAGGCGATACCGTACCGATGAAAGTTACGGAACCCGTTTCACCATTATTCAAATGTACATAGCCGGCACGTGCATAGAAGTTAGCCACGATTGCAGACAAGTCCATCGGAAACGCGTCCGGTCCGGGAAGTTCTTCCAAGCGGTTGGACATCTCGCGCAAAGCCTGTGCCCAACGGGAAGTCGAGTCAGCCATTAAAAGCACCTTCAATCCCATGCTCCTGTAATACTCGGCGATCGTCATAGCCGTATATACGGATGCTTCACGGGCAGCCACAGGCATGTTTGACGTATTCGCGATAATGATGGTACGCTCCATCAACTTACGGCCCGTATGCGGGTCGATCAGTTCCGGGAACTCGGTAAAGATTTCCACTACCTCGTTCGCACGCTCGCCGCAGGCGGCAATGATTACGATATCTGCCTCAGCCTGTTTGGAGATAGCGTGCTGAAGCACGGTCTTTCCGGTTCCGAACGGTCCGGGGATAAATCCTGTACCACCTTCTACGATCGGATTTACCGTATCGATCGTACGGACACCCGTTTCGAGCAACTTATAAGGACGTGGTTTTTCTTTGTAACAGGTGATGGCACGTTTTACCGGCCAGCGTTGTATCATCGTCACCTCCACATCTTTGCCGGTTTCGTCCGTCAAGACGGCTATCACCTCTCCTATTGTATATTGTCCTGCTTCTTTCAGGCTCTTGACCGTATATTCTCCTTTGAAGGTAAAAGGAACCATGATCTTGTGAGGCTGGAAATTTTCGTCCACTTCACCCAACCAGCCACCAGCAGCCACCTTGTCACCCACTTTGGCAAGAGGTTTGAAATCCCACAACTTATCATTGTCCAACGGGAACGTATATTCTCCACGCCTGAGGAAAACGCCTTCCATCTTATCGAGGTCATTCTGCAAACCATCGTAGTTGCGTGACAACATACCCGGTCCCAACGTTACCTCCAACATATGTCCTTCAAACTCGGCTTCGTCACCCACCCGCATACCGCGAGTGCTCTCAAATACCTGTACAAAAGCATTCTTGCCTATTACCTTAATAACTTCCGCCATCAGCTTCACGCCTCCTACGGAAATGTAACAGATCTCATTTTGGGAAACCGGTCCATCCACCTCTACGGTAACAAGGTTGGAGACGATCCCTTTTACAATTCCTTTCGTAGCCATAACGTTTAATTAATTAAGAATTAAGAATTAAAAAATCAAGATTGTGCGTCGAACTCAATCCTTGAAAATTCCTTACTCCTTTATCCTTAACTCTTTTATTTTTTAATTTTTAATTCTTCATTTTTAATTTTCCAAATTCTTCCAGGGCATGCTCGCTGCCTTTCTTCATCGCTCCGACGATCTCACGGAAAGTCTTTTCACCGGTCGCCTTATCCAGCATCACCCAGCGTTCGATCATTTCCAACTTCAGCAGATAAGCAAATACACTCTCTATATCGAAAGGCTTAAAGAATGTATGTTCTTCGAGCCATTCCCACTTCAAAAGGTCCACTTTCTTCTCGCGAACCATCAAATCCGTTTCCTCAGCAATACGCCAGAGATCAGGCAAATAATCCACCGTGTCTCCCAACCCGAAATCACGGGCATTGGATGTACGAAGCGCCTGGGCTACTTCATTATCTCCGACGATATACCCGGCTTTATCGAAACCATGTTTACGGCAGGTAATAGCGGTCAACATATTGTTGATATTCAAGTTTAAGCAGAACCAATCGCTGACGAACTTATTCGCATTTTTCATGGCATACGCATAATAGAGGGCTGCCAGACGGTCTTCCCAGGGAATTTCCTGTTTGTTTTCTTTGCCTTGTGCTTCAAGATAAAGCTTGAAAAACTCTTTGAAATAAGGAGGTATCCGGTCATTCTTGGGTGGCTTTTCTTCTTCCTTCAACGCTTTGTAAAGAGCATCAAACTCATCATACGTTATACGTCCCCGCGGGTCCGGATCACGATCCGGTTGTTTGGCATGAGCAATCAGGTTCTTATTGTCGAATTTGAGAAAGAACAGATCGATCAACTTCTTATCGGCCTTCGTCAGTATACCGTCCAATTCCTGTCTGAATTGACTGATGGAATAGGTCAATTTACTATCATCGAGCGCAATATTGGGGAGTCCTGCGATTAAGCAATAATATTTACCCATATCAGAACAGCATTTCTACCAATCCTGGACGAAGGAATTCCTTGAAGAAAGCAACAAACTCGTCTTCTCCGAAACTTACTTTATACGAACCGTCTGCCGGGACGATTGTGAAAGAAGCATCATGGCCGCTCACTTTTTCAATCTTCACACCTCCGTCCAAGAGGCTTTTGGCATTGGCTTCAAAATATTTGGTGAGAGCATCGGCATCGGCCGTCCGGATCGTAATCGCCTCCTTCACAACCCATTCCTTTGCCATTTCTAAAATCACTTTCTGCATAAATGCAGTATCAGAAACGATCGCTTTCACATTGGAGGAGGTAATTTTTTCCGTACTTCGCTCTTCAGTGCTTCTACAGATTGGGTAGCAAACAGCTTCAACTCGGCTTCCGTATTCTTTTTCAACTCGGCGGCCTGCTTTTCAGCCTGTGCCACAATACGCTTTGCTTCTGCTTCTGCTTCAGTCAAAATAGCCTGTTTCTGAGCCTTTGCATCGGCAATGATTCGCCCTGCTTCTTCGTTGCCTTTCTCTTCACCTTCTTTGTAGATTTTGTCGGTCAGTTCCTGAATCTTTGTATCCATTTCTATATATTTTTTAAGTTGTTCCCACGTAAGTATTAAACGCCTACAAAGTTATTCTTTTCTTTGAATTAGCATTCAGTCTATCCTAAAAATTTGCGATTATACAATTTTTCACACCACTGGTTAGTCGGGATGGTCGCCACCAGCTTGTGATAGATAACAGATAAAATACCCTTTTCGCAAAACTTTTCCAAGTTTGAATTAAAAAGTATCAGAACCAGACCATATTTATCATATTTATATATTTTGAAAAA
>ENA-UEPW01001318-UEPW01001318.1-human-gut-metagenome-genome-assembly--contig:-NODE-1318-length-10664-cov-3.560971_pt1 | contig 10664 bp, 10 predicted proteins | sample MGYA00242935_ERZ507936 | MGnify/ENA primary metagenome ERZ507936 (study PRJEB26167, sample SAMN06115469) | human gut metagenome | host: Homo sapiens | place: China:Chongqing | collected 2016-06-23... | reverse complement strand
ATATGAACAAAAAGAAGGCTTCCATCACAGAGACCTTCTTTTTCTTAAACAAATGTGTCTAACCTAAATATGTTATAGTGTTATTGGTGTGCCGTTATAGAAGTCCAAGATTTTGGTGCGGAAAATGAAGTCATACTTGGCCTGAGCCTGTTCGGACAAGCTCTGGGCATACTTCGTTTTGGCTTCGCTGTATTCAAAAACCGTACTCTTACCGGCGGCATAACGGTCTTCGGCATAAGAGAAAGCTTCCTTGCTAGCGAGGACAGATTTGTCGGATGCGGTATATTTCTCCTGGGCAGCAGTCGCATTGTAGTAGGCTTGCTGGATTTCTTTATACAACACCTTCTTCGTATTCTCCATCATCAACTCCCGGTTCCGGATATTGATACGGGCGGAGCGGACACTGTTACGAACCTGAAAGCGGTTGAACAGCGGGATACTCAAGCTGAACCCGATCGTCTTACGCCCGTTATTCTTCAACTGGTCGCTAAAAGGAAGATTCGTATATTCGCCATCACCGGAATAATGGTAATAGCCGTTGCTGTAGCTGGCGCCGAAATTCAGTTTCGGATAATAACCTGCCCGAGCCACTTTCAGCATTTTCTTCTGGCTTTCCAAGAGAAATTCCTGCTCCTTGATCTGCGGCTTGAAAGCGACAGCATGATCATAGACATTGTCCGGAGGAAGGATGCTGCCTATATACTGTTCAACCGCATCTTCTATTTCAGGGACTACGATATCGAAATTTTCACCGTCGCGTTCTAGTTCGAGACTTTGCGTCAAGTCGAGCAATGCCAGTTTCACATTGTTACGCGCTTCGGTCAGCGAGACTTCGTCCTTCGCTAGCTGCGCTTTCATATCGTATAACTGGGAAAGGGGAACCTTCCCGTTCTTTACCAATGCTTCGGTTTTCACGACCTGCTCATTGCTCAGCGCAACCTGCAACTCGGCAATCTTTTGGACTTCCTTATTATACAAAACCTGCAAATAGTAGGAAGCAACATTAATCGACAAGTCTTCCTTCGCCTTATTCAAAGTCTCGACAGCCGCTTTCAAGTCCAGCTTACGGGCAGCGATATCGTTGGGAATACGCAAGCCATCGAATATCGGCATGCTCAAAGAGACAGATGCCGAAGTATTAGCCGAGTTCTGATCCACAATCACACCTGATTTGGAAGGAGAACGCCCGAAGTCGAAGTTCTGTCCGATATTGGCATTCAGATCGGGCAACCAACTGAATTTGCTGGTGTTCAATTCCACTTTCCGGCTTTCCTGGTCCTGCTCTCTCTGCTTCAGTTCGATGTTATGTTCGATCGCATAGCGGATACATTCTTCCAGAGACCATTGTTTGGCAGGTTCCTGTCCCCGAGCCAAAGAACCGGAAAGAAATAAAGCCGTAGCGATTATTAATCGTTTTCTCATCATTTTACTGTTTACAATTATTTCTTATTCGGATTGACAATCGCCCCGCGTACCTTTTCGTTTTCGGCGAGACCTTCCTTTATCTCGATCTTAATGCCATCGGACAAGCCTACTTTGACAGCCCGTTTCTCAAACACTTGTTCTGGCTTTTCCGCTTTTACTACTTGTACGAAAGTAGAATCACCGCTAAACTCGACACAGCTTTCGGGTACGGACAATACATTCTCCGCACGCTCCAACACAATCTCGGCGTTGGCACTGTAGCCGGCACGGATAAAGGCATCGCCTGGCATATGTACGGCTGCCTTCACCTCAAACAGCACAGCCCCGTTCTCTTCCACTCCCTTAGGAGCCACATACTCCAGTTCAGCATCAAACGTGCGGCTTTCCATAGCGCCAACCGTCAATTTGATCGGCATCCCTTCATGGATACGGCCGACTTCCGTCTCGTCTACTTTCCCCCTAAAGATCATATTGCTCATATCGGCAACAGTAGCGATCGTCGTACCGTCGTTGAAAGTATTCGATTGGATCACCGAGTTACCGACCTTGATAGGCACATCCAAGATCATACCGGTGATAGTAGAACGAACCTGTGTCGTACTGGAAGCGGCAGACCGTTTAGAGATACCTTCACGGATAATCTCAAGAGCATCCTGAGCGTTCTCTGCCTCTTCCTGCGCCTTTTTATAGTTGGCAAGAGATGTTTCGTAATCTTCTTTGGAGATAACCCCCTGTTTATGCAACTCTTTATCCCGCTTGAAGGTAGCACTGATCTGTTCGAGGTTGATCTTCGCCACCCGTACACGCGATTCGGCACTATTCAACTGAACCATTTCAGGAATAACCTTGATACGAGCAAAGATCTCCCCTTCTTTCACCATCTGTCCAGCTTCTTTCAGCAATTCGGAGATGATACCCGACATTTGTGGTTTGATAAGGACTTCATCACGAGGTTCGACCTTTCCGGTCGCCACGGTCTTCGTCTCAATCGTGTCACGTGCAGGGGTAACCAACTCATAGAGGGTAATGACAGGTTGCGCTTTCTTCCACAAGAAATAGAAAGTGCCGACAACAGCAACTCCCACAAATACCAAAAAGATGATCCGCAGGACTTTTTTTACGATACGATTCTTCATAACTATACTTTTTTATTAATTGACAATGGAAATATTTATGATTTATACGTAGACACAAATATAAATCATAAATCCAATTCACTCTTCCCTGATAGCATCTATCGCCTTGATCTGCATGGCACGCCAGGCCGGGATCAACCCGGCAAGGAGACCGCTGAACAGCAGAATTACGGTAGCTGCCACCGCTGTCCCGATATGGATTTCGGGATTGGAAAAAAACGTGTCGTTAGACACATCTCCGCCGCTTGCCATCGCATTGTTCACCACATCGAGCAGGAATACCCCCACGCTAAGCCCGATCAACCCGGCAAGGGATGTCAACAGCAGGCTCTCACTCATGATCTGCGATATAATATCGAAAGGCTTCGCACCAATCGCACGGCGCACTCCGATCTCGCGTGTCCGCTCCCGAACTGTCACCATCATAATATTACTAACCCCAATAATACCAGCCAGCAGAGTTCCGATACCGACAAGCCAAACCAGAATATTAATACCGGTGAACAACATATCGAATGTTTCGAACTGTTTGGCTATCGTAAAGCTGCTGATAGCATGTTCGTCCGTCGGGGAAATTTCGTTCTGCGAACGCAGGACCGTCTTTATGTCTTCCACCATCTTATCACAGGAATAACCGTCGTCGGCCGTCGCACAGAGGAACCAGAACTTGTCTCCCTGGTTGGAAGCCTGCTGGAGCGTCTTAAACGGGATCATTACGCTTTCCTCCGTACGCCCGCCAATCTGGGCACGGGGCTTCGGCTTGATCACACCGACTACCTGGTAATAGATGCCATTCACCCGTATATACTGTCCGATCGGATCTTCATCCGGGGCAAAAAGGACTTCGCACACGATATTACCGATCAGGCACACCTTACGCTTTTCGATCATGTCGATTTCATTTAACAAGCGTCCCGCCAAGATATGCTGCGTTTCGATATTGAAATATTCAGAATAGACGCCACGCACGTTATATGTACCAGCTTTCTGTCCTCTCACTACATTATTCTGTCCGCCCCATTGCATAATCATCGGCGAAAGATAGCGCACTCCTTTCACACGCTGGCGGATCGTCTCCAAGTCGCGGTTGCGCATCTGCCAGTAACGCCCTTTCTTATACCCTTTGTAGGGTTCGCCGGTCCGTTCGGAAAAGAAGAATGCGGAGTTCGTCGAAAAACCGTCGACGTTCTTCAACACGCCATTCTTAAAACCGTTGCCGGAACCCAACAGGATCACCAGCATCAGGATGCCCCAGAACACACCGAAGCCGGTCAGCAAGCTACGGGTTTTATTACGGGTGATCGTCACCCATATTTCCACCCAGCGATCTATATCAAATATGAACATAATCTTTCTATTTTCAATTACCAATTATTCATTGCGCATGGCCTCGATCGCCGTGATCTTGACCGCCTTGCGGGCAGGGAAATAGCCGGCCAGCACGCCTGCCCCGATGATCAGGGCCGTAGCGGACAACACCACACTGAGGTTCACCGTCGGATTCAGGAAGATGCTCATGTCATCCTGCGAAACATTCTTTCCGGCATTCATCATCTCCATAACCGAATTGATTCCTTCTGTCAGCCCGATCCCTAAGATCATGCCCAAATAACCGAACACTGCCGTGATCAGGATCGATTCGACAATGATCAGTTTCAGGATGGAGAACGGAGTCGCCCCTATCGCCTTCCGGATGCCGAACTCCCTCGTCCGCTCACGTACCGTTATCAGCATGATGTTGCTCACGCCTACGATCCCGGCAGTCAGTGTCCCGATGCCGATCACCCAGATAAAGAGGGCGATACCGTTCAGCATCCCGTTCAGCATCATGAAGTTTTCGAGCGTGCTCCACATACCGATCGCCCGCCGGTCTTCGGGGTCGAACTTATGCCGCGCTCCCATCTGCTGGCGGAAACGTTTCTCGAAAGCGTCAAATTCTTCCTGCGCGGAAATACCTTTCACCGTAAAGATAATCTCATCCAGTCCGTAGCCAGCGTTATACAAGGTCTGCGCCGTACTGAAAGGGATATAGGCCGGCGCGTTGTTGTCGTTGTCCTCCGCCTTATAGACACCGATAACCTGGTATGCGACACTTCCGGCATTCACATATTTGCCCAACGGGTCCTCGCCTTTGAAAAGGACTTCTTTCATGCGGGGGCTCAGGACAATCACCTTCCTTTTTTCCTTCACATCTATATCATTGATAAAACGGCCGTTCCCAACCGTCATTTCGATATTGTCGATCACCGCCTTCGAAGGGTGCACTCCGTTCAGGGAATAGGCGTTATATTCGTCTCCGTAGGAAAGCGTATCGCTCCGGCTGATACTCGCCGTGATCAAATCCACTTCGGGATTTTCGCGAGGGATGGCAATCAGATCTTCATCTTTGTATTCGATCCTCCGGTTCATCTGCATTCCCTTGTACGGCTTGCTCGTGTAGCGCGGCCATGTCTCCACCCGATTCAGGCTAAAGTTGCGAAAGTTCGACATGATCCCGTTCTTCATCCCGTTTCCTGCCCCCAAGAGGACAATCAACATGAAAATCCCCCATGCTACGGAAAAGCCGGTCAGGAAGGTACGGAGTTTATTCTTTTGGATCGTACTCCATATTTCTCGGAAATTATCAAAGTCAAACATGTCCCAATCCTTTTTCTATTGTTTCTATCAGACCGTCTTTCACGCGGATAATGCGGTCGGTTGCCTCAGCCACGGAAGGTTCGTGCGTCACGATCACCATCGTCAGCCCTTCGAGGTTTACTTTCCGGAGCAGCTCCATCACCTCAACCGTCGTCTTACTGTCCAACGCTCCGGTCGGTTCATCCGCCAAGATCACCTGCGGTTTGGCAATCAGGGCGCGGGCAATGGCAACACGCTGTTTCTGTCCACCGGACATTTCGTTCGGCATATGCTCCGCCCAGTCCTTCAGCCCGACCATATCCAGATATTCCAATGCCATAGCGTTTCGCTTCTTGCGACTTACTCCTTGGTAGTACAGGGGCAAGGCTACGTTCTCCACCGCATTTTTGAATGAAATCAGGTTAAAGGATTGGAAGATAAAACCGATCATCCGGTTACGCAGTTCCGCCGCACGGGTTTCGCTCAGATTGCGCCTCAACTGCCCGTTCAGGGTATAACTGCCCGTGTCGTACGTATCCAATATCCCCAAGATATTCAATAGGGTTGACTTCCCGGAACCGGACGCTCCCATGATAGATACCATCTCTCCCTTCTCTATATCCAAGTCTATGCCTTTCAAAACATGTAGCGGCGCACCGTTAAAATACGTTTTGTTAATTCCTTCCAGATGAATCATTATATTTGTTGTTACTTTTATCTATTAGACGAACATTTTGCAAAATCGTTACATAAATAGAAAAATATTTTGTCATTAACTGCCACAAATATATGCTTTACCAAGATACCTTGTATCACAAGGTACTTATATTTAACCCAAATTAACCTCACATAGGTATATATTTCTTTGTAGAAAACGACATTTACATCTGCATGGAAACCTAATCAGATTTGCATCTATTTTATTTTCTACAATGTCGAAAACAGATTACACTTGTATCCATTCGGAAATCCCCTATTGAGAACCACTTGTCAATTGCCAATATTACTGTACCTTTGCACCTATGAACAAAAGAAATATAATACATTCAATAAATATGGTAACAATAGGAACACCGAAGTCGGCTACCGCAACGAAAGTTTTGCTCTGCGGTTCTGGCGAATTAGGCAAAGAATTTGTAATTGAATTACAGCGTTATGGAGTGGAAGTAATCGCTTTGGACAAATATGCAGATGCTCCGGCCATGCAAGTCGCCCACCGTTCGTATGTCGTATCGATGTTGGACGGAGACGCTTTGCGCGAGATTGTAGAAAAAGAAAAACCAGATTATATCGTTCCCGAAGTGGAGGCCATCGCAACACAGACGTTGATGGAACTGGAAAAAGAAGGATTCCATGTCATCCCGACAGCCCGTGCCACCTGGTTGACTATGAATCGCGAAGGCATCCGCCGTTTGGCTGCCGAGGAATTGGGTTTGCCGACCTCTCCTTATCGTTTTGCCGAGACAGAAGAAGAATTTATCGAGGCTGTCAAAGTTATCGGAATGCCATGTGTCGTCAAGCCGATCATGAGCTCGAGCGGACACGGACAAAGCATTATCCGTAAAGAAGAAGATATCGACCGCTCCTGGCACTATGCACAGGAAGGCGGACGTGCCGGCGCCGGAAAAGTGATCGTGGAAGGGTTTGTCGATTTCGATTACGAAATCACCCAGTTGACCGTCCGTCATATTGGAGGCACATCATTCCTAGAACCGGTCGGACACGTACAGGTTGACGGCGACTATCGTGAATCCTGGCAACCACAGGCAATGAACCCGGTTGCCAAAGAAAAGGCACGCGAAATTGCAGGCAAAATCACGGAGGCGCTCGGCGGCCGCGGTATTTTCGGGGTCGAATTGTTTGTTAAGGGCGAAGATGTCATTTTCAGCGAAGTCTCTCCCCGTCCGCATGACACAGGAATGGTCACAATGATCACGCAGGATCTTTCGCAGTTCGCTTTGCATGCCCGTGCTATATTAGGCCTACCGATCCCGAACATAGCTTTTCACGGTGCAGGCGCTTCGCGTGCTGTTGTGGTCGAAGGGGACAGCAACCAACTTTCATTAGGCAACCTGGATAAGGTCTTGGAACAGCCGGACACCCAAATGCGCTTCTTCGGTAAACCGGAAGTCCACGGACATCGCCGTATGGCAGTGCTGCTGGCACGCGGATTGGATGTGGCCGATGCACGCCGAAAGACAGGGGTGATGATGGAGCAACTGGAAATAAAGTTGTAATATCGTAATCAGCATTGACCGGACGCAAACGAACGCTGATTTGCACAACAAGAATGCGACCTTCCGTGTTTTGTTTATAAAAAGAAAGGAAAATATACATGAGACTTACTTATATCTACCATAGTGGTTTTGCCATCGAGGCAGACGAATTTGCCATTTTGATCGATTATTATAAAGACACAGGGAGGTCACCGGAAAAAGGTTTCGTGCATGAGAAACTATTGAATCGTGCGGGTACATTATATGTATTGTCATCCCATTTCCATCCGGATCATTTCAATCCGGAGGTATTGAGATGGAAAACATACAAAAAAGATATCGTCTATCTTTTCGGCAAAGATATTTTGAAAAGGAACCGGGCGGGGAAAGAAGATGCGATCTATCTCAAAAAAGGAGATTTCTATGAAGATCATAACTTGCGGATCAAGGCATTCGGATCGACAGACTCCGGCATATCCTTCCTGATCGAAGCCGAAGGGAAACGCCTTTTCCATGCTGGCGACCTGAATAACTGGCACTGGAAAGACGAATCGACTCCCGAAGAAGCCGCAGAAGCAGAACAAAATTATCTGAAAGAATTAGACGATTTGGCAAAGGCGACCGACAAGCTGGATGCTACCATGTTTCCGGTCGATCCGCGTATCGGGACCGACTTCATGCGCGGTGCACAACAGTTTGTAGATCATATCAAAACCAATATCTTTGTACCGATGCATTTTTGGGATCGTCCGGCGGAGGTGGTTGCTTTCAGACCTTACGCGGAATCGCGTGGTTGCCGGTATGCGTTGATATCCGTTCCGGGAGAAGGGACAGACATTTGAAAATGGAAAATTAAAAAATAGAGAGAAAATGGAAATAAAGAGCAGATTTGATCATTTTAATATCAATGTCCTGGATCTGGACAGAAGTATTGCGTTTTATGGAAAAGCGCTTGGTTTGAAAGAACATCACCGCAAGGAAGCGACAGACGGTTCGTTCACCTTGGTTTATCTGACAGACAACGAGACAGGATTTCTGTTGGAACTGACCTGGCTTCGCGACCGGAAAGAAGCATACGAATTGGGAGACAATGAAAGCCATCTCTGTTTCCGTGTAGCCGGCGATTATGACAAGGTACGCGAATATCACCGAAAACTCGGATACATCTGTTTCGCAAATAACGAGATGGGCTTGTATTTCATCAATGATCCAGACGATTATTGGATTGAAATTTTACCTGCTAAATAACATATCGGGTAACATATTCACGTCCATTTCGGTTTTTTTTGAATAAAATCATTGTACCTTACCAGATTCCTCTTATATTTGCTTTCCAGAAAAAGCATTATTAATCTAAAATATAAAATCATGGAGAAGCCTTATGTAGTAGGTATCGATATAGGTGGTACCAATACTGTTTTTGGCGTAGTAGATGCAAGAGGAACGATCTTGTACAGTAGTTCAATTAAAACCGGAAAGTATACTGATGTCGACGATTATGTCAGCGAACTTGCAAATGGCCTGAAATTAGTGATCGACCAGGCAGGCGGTGTAGATAAAATAAAAGGTATAGGTGTAGGAGCTCCGAACGGTAACTTCTTTAACGGGTGTATCGACTTTGCACCAAACCTTCCTTGGAAAGGTAAAATTCCTTTGGCTCAGTTAATCAGCGAAAAGGTGGGTGGTGTGCCCGTGGCATTGACAAATGATGCGAATGCAGCTGCTATCGGTGAAATGACGTATGGTGCTGCCCGCGGTATGAAAGACTTTATCGTGATCACATTAGGTACAGGTGTCGGGAGCGGCATCGTAATCGGCGGTAACCTGGTTTACGGGCATGATGGATTTGCAGGCGAGCTAGGTCACGTGATCATGCGTCGTAATAACGGACGTCCTTGTGGTTGTGGTCGTCAAGGTTGTTTGGAAGCATATGCTTCTGCTACAGGAGTTGCCCGTACGGCACGCGAATTTCTGGAAATCCGTAAGGATGACAGCTTGCTTCGCGAATTGGATCCGGACGAAATCACATCCAAAGACGTGTATGACGCAGCAATGAAGAATGACAAGCTGGCTTTGGAAATCTTCGAATTCACAGGTAACATCCTGGGTGAAGCATTCGCTGATTTCGTTGCATTCTCCAGCCCAGAAGCGATCATCCTGTTCGGAGGCCTAACTAAAGCCGGAGATCTGATTATGAATCCGATCAAACGTTCAATGGAAAAAAACATGTTGAAAGTGTTCGAAGGCAAGACAAAATTATTATTCTCCCAATTGAAAGAAAGCGATGCAGCCGTATTGGGCGCAAGCGCACTGGGTTGGGAAGTGAAGTAATAAAAACACAAAGCTATTTCAGGCACGGATTTCGCGGATTGCACAGTTTGTTAGAACAGTGAAATCCGTGTAATCCGTGCCTGACTATTAAAAATAAAATATCATGTCCCATCCTTTACATCAATTTACGTATTGTCCGAAATGCGGAGCCAGGACATTTGTGGAACGCAACGAGAAAGCCAAACAATGCACAACTTGCGGGTTCGTCTATTATTTCAATCCTTCCTCGGCTGTCGCCTGCTTCATCCGCAATTCAAAAGGAGAACTGCTGTTGGTACGTCGTGCCAAAGAACCCGCTAAAGGGACACTCGACTTGCCGGGAGGCTTTGTTGATATGTATGAATCAGCCGAAGATGCAGCCCACCGGGAAGTGAAAGAGGAAACGGGACTTGACATCGCCGGCTGCCGTTATCTCTTTTCCATTCCCAATCTTTATCCCTATTCCGGCTTCGAGGTACATACGGTCGATATGTTCTTCGAATGTCTGACCGAATCCTTCGACGGAGCAAAAGCTGAAGACGATGCAGCCGAGATCATTATTCTGCCAGCCAACCAGTTGAATCCGGACGATTTCGGATTGCAATCTATCAAAAAAGCAGTAGACCGCTATATAAAGTAATATATTTCTTATATTTGCAACTTAGAACCAACATATACCGTTATATTTATATATATCTGTATTATAAAAGCTAAGGAGTGATGAAAAGAATACTTATTCCGCTGTGTCTGGTAGTAGGCAGCCACATGGCAAGCGGGCAGAGATCGTATCAATTTGATGCGCCGAACCGTTTGTTTGTCGAAGGCAAGGAGTTGTTTAGTTTGAAGAATTATTCAGGTTGCATCGATAAGCTGGAGGCGTATAAACAGCATTCCACGGATGCCGACTTGATTCAAGAAGCCGATTATATGTTGGTCTACTCCGCTTATGAGCAAGGCCGTC
>ENA-UEPW01001308-UEPW01001308.1-human-gut-metagenome-genome-assembly--contig:-NODE-1308-length-10744-cov-3.547014_pt1 | contig 10744 bp, 6 predicted proteins | sample MGYA00242935_ERZ507936 | MGnify/ENA primary metagenome ERZ507936 (study PRJEB26167, sample SAMN06115469) | human gut metagenome | host: Homo sapiens | place: China:Chongqing | collected 2016-06-23... | reverse complement strand
GAAGCTGAAAGTGTACGAGCAAGACATCGTCCCGTTCCTGAAAGAGATTTACCTGTCTTTTTATGAATATGCGTCCAGCCGTTCCATCACATACAATTTCACGGCTCCGCAAGAGAATGTTTTGTGTTATTTCGACCCGAAGCAAATGCAAAAAGTCTTCTATAAACTGCTATCCAATGCTTTCAAGTACACCAAACCTAATGCAGCCATTGAAATGATTTTGGAAAACAAAGAAAATGAAGTTACCATTAAAGTTATCGACAACGGTATCGGTATCAGCAAAGAAGATATAGACAAAATATTCGACCGATTCTATCAGGCTGAAAACGGTATCTCGAATATCACCAAGACTCCCAGCACGGGGATCGGACTTTCATTGACCAAAAGCATAATCGAGTTGCACCACGGAACGATACAAGTGGAAAGTACACCGGGCTACGGTAGTATTTTCATTGTCCATCTCCAGAAAGGCTACACGCATTTTACCGAGGAAGAACTGGCACAAAAGCAGCAAAAAAAGCAAACGGAAAGCCTGATTCCCGACACGGTCGCCTTTTCCGATCACATGGAAGAGTTTTCCGATACGGAACAAAAAGAGCTTTTGATCGAAGGAGACGATTCCCCTCATACGATCCTACTGGTCGAAGACAACGAAGAGTTACTCCAGATACTCAACTCCCTGTTCTCACCGACCTACCGCGTCCTGCTGGCACGAAACGGTAAAGAAGGATTGGAAAAGGCACGCGCAGAACGACCGGACATCATCGTTAGCGATGTCATGATGCCGGAAATGTCCGGAACAGAGATGTGCTTGAAGATCAAAAATGATTTTGATGTATGCCACATCCCGGTCGTACTGCTTACGGCACTCACTTCCGCCGAACAAAATATCGAAGGCTTACAACGAGGCGCCGACGACTATATAAACAAACCATTCAATGCAAAGGTATTACTGGCGCGTTGCAATAACCTGGTCCGTAACCGTATTATCCTGCAAAAGAAATTCAGCCAGCAGAAAGATTTCGATGCACAATCGCTGGCAAGCAACCCGATAGACCAAAAGTTCTTGGATACGGTCAACTCGATCATTGAAAAGAATCTTGATAATATCGACTTCGACATGAATATGATGGCCCGCGAGTTGGGACTCAGTCGAAGTTCATTGTATGCCAAATTCAAGGCACTGACAGGTATGACACCCAATGACTTTGTCCTCAACTGCAAACTGAAGCGGGCCGCAACCATGTTGACGGAAAACCCCGATCTACAGATCGCCGACATCTCCGACCGGCTGGGCTTCGGTTCTCCGCGTTATTTCACCCGCTGTTTCAAAGCCCAGTTTGAAATTACCCCGGCTGAATACAGAAAGAAAACGGTCATTTAAACACCTGGATCATCGGACGTCCGATCCAAACCTGCGGCTGTTTCAACCCGAAGATATAAGCGATTGTCGAAGCACAGTCGAACTGCATCATGCTTTCCTGGAATTCATATCCTTTCTTGATTCCCTTGCCGGCAATAATAAAGGCAGTCTCCATTTCTTCCATGGTCTTGCCGCCATGCCCTTTCTTGATACCACCATGATCGGCTGTGACGATAAAGATAGTCTCATCCAACATACCTGCATGATTTGGCCGATATAGCCGTCGAGCTCTTTCAGCTTTTCATAGTAGGCAGGTGTGTCATGACCTTCAGCATGACCGACATGATCGGGTTCGTCGAAAACGATATTGACCAATGCCGGACGTGCACGCTTGATATATTCAACCGCACATTTGGCAGTGGCCGGATTCTGCGGCTTTTCCGTAATATTTTTATCATAACTCAAAGCTAACGTATCGACAACGTAACGGATTCCCGCCCATTCACAGATACAGCCGATTTCAGCTTTCGGATCAGACTCGCGAAGCAAGCTGAACACAGTCGGGAAAATACCGTGCTTATTCACTACACGGGAAGGCAGTTCCGGAGTTTGCGATCCCCATTCCGTGTAACCATGAAGTTCCGGGCCCGCTCCGATATACATGGAAGCCCAGTTTACGGCACTGGAAGACGGAAGTACAGAGCGTTTTTTCAACGTATAAGATCCTTCTTCCATCAACTTCTTCACATTCGGCATTTCGGCCTTGTTCACACTATAAGCGCCCCAGCCGTCCAGACCGATCAAAACTACATGTTTGGCTTTCCACTTGGCAGCCATCGAAGCATCGGCAAACAACATCAGAAATACCAATGCGAAAATCAACTTTCCTGTTTTCATGCTATCTTAAATTAAATATATCAATCCTTCCTATAATATCGTACCCGCCCCACTTTCATCTCCACCGGAAAAGCCAAAGAATCGACTTCGCCAATACAAGCTCCACCCAACAACATATCGATCAGCAAATAATAGGGTTTATCGAACGGAAACTCTCCTTGCCGGTTCCGATACGCGCGGATAAGCAAAGTTATGAATATTATATAAAAAAGAAAAATGATAAGGGAAATAGATATTTAAGCATAATGCATACTCATTAATTAAAGACCTTTCTCGATATCCCGTTTACGTTTTAATGCTTCCAGATAATAGTAATCGGCATAGTTCAATGGGACGTCTATTTCCGAATTGTGAGGAATGCTGCCAACAGAATGCATCAGCAGGAAGTTTCCATTCGTGCCCAATGCAGCCCGATAGGCCGGAGAAGAAAGTGAAACCATGATACTGTCGGCATACATTTTATAGCCGGCTGCATCCGGTACATCCATCGTACTGATCTCATAAAGCGCGGAAGCGATACAGGAAGCCGTCGATACATCGCGTGGTTCGTTCGGGATATTCGGAGCCGACATATCCCAGTAAGGAATCAGATCTTCCGGCATATTCTCCAGATTCTTCATCATATTGAACGTTTTCAAGGCCTGATCCAGATATTTACGGTCCTTGGTTTCACGATAGCATACCGCATAACCGTAGATAGCCCATGCCTGCCCGCGACTCCAGATAGATTCGTCGGCATATCCTTGTGCCGTCTGGCGATGGCGCACTTTACCATCCTTGATACTGTAGTCAATCACATGGTAACAACTTCCATCCGGGCGAAAATGTTCCTCCATGGTACGATCGGCATGCGACACCGCAATCTTATAGAAAGAAGAGTCGCCGGACAGACGCGTCGCTTCGAACATCAGTTCCAGATTCATCATGTTGTCAATGATAACCGGACATTCCCAACCCCGTTCGGACTGCCATCCGCGTTCCACATCCCACGACTGGATAATCCCGGCAGCCGGACGGAAGCGGGTAGACAACGACTTGGCAGCCTGTACCATCACATCTTTATAAGAAGGCGTCCCTGCCAGTCTCAAGCCATTCCCGAAACTGCAATTTACAATAAATCCGATATCATGATGCCAAGTCAGGTTTTTGGCTTCCTCTATGGCATCCGTATATTTGGCGGCCAACGGCAGCAACGTGCTGTCGCCCGTCAGTTCATACAAATACCAGACAGATCCGGGGAAAAAGCCGCTCCGCCAATCCGCATAACCACAATAATAGACAGAACTGTCTGTCTTAAGCGTCACCGGATTCAAGCATTTCCCACTCGCTTCGATCACACCGATCTCATTCCCTATTTGTGCACGGGCAAAATCGATATTCTCGTCAATAAAACTTTTTTCCTCTGTTTTAGGGGCACCTACACAAGATAGCAGAAATGCCGAAAAAGCAAATGCAATCAAATTTTTCATCATGTACCAATTATTTTATTGTTGTTATTGTATAAGTATAGGAGCCGGAAAGCGGCTGCTTATTAGCGTTCAACGATATCCGGCAGACCTGTTCGCCCCAAACATTCGACAAGCGAGGATCGTCCAGCCGGATCGTTTCGACAGTCGGTGTAAAGGTGCTCTTATTATACGTCATCCGGACTTTCTCGCCATTCACTTCAACCGTGACTACTCCCGGAACCGACACATCCACCTTCCCCCAAGTGAGGAAATTGACTTGATTCGGTTTATCCGCCTTGTCCAAAGAGAACGAATCTTCTATTTTCAGGGAGTTCTTTCCCAACTGGTACGAACGGACCCATTTTTTTACATTTGCCTCTGCCGGATAAGCTGTCGCAATATTTGCAGAGAAATACATACGTCTCGGATCAAAGTGCACATCCGTAGCCCTAAATTCCGAACCGAACTGCTGTGGCACACCGTTCACCATAGGCAGGTTGTGATAATTACTCTGCATTGTCCAGATTGAATAGCGTTCGGAACTGAAGGTCTGACGGGTATAGGTCCCGACTCCGGCATCGATAAAAATAGGCGTCGTATTCAAGTAAAGGGAGAAGGTCCCTGCATCGTTATGATTATGGCTTTCATTATTATAGCCTCCTTTCGTTGCCACGAAAAAGCCATTCTTGTTGGTCATATAGCAAAATTCGGTTTCCGGATACCAGGAATAGCCGGGAGCCTGATAATCGGCACTCATTCCTTCCAGTTCTTCACGGGAGAGCAAGGTTTGGAACAGACGGAAAGGGTCACCGGAAGGAATACCGTCCTTATCAGAAAGACTCTTGAGATAAGCAGCATAGTTCATCATAAGAGGGCTTTCGACTGCTTTCCCATACCTGAAAATGAGATCGGCATCCCCTCCTCCTTTGGCAGAAGCATCGGCAAAGTTGACCACCCAGCCGTTCCCCACATAAGAGCGGACAATATATTCACCCATATTCTTAATGATAGGCTGATCGAATATGGAGACTTTACCACCTGTCCCGTCAGAAAGCATCTGCAGATAATCGTACATCTTTCCAGCAGCGTGTCCCCAATAGGAAGGACCTTCTTCGCAACCTCCGTCTCCATGCGTATAATTAATGAAATGGTCCACGGAAGTCATCGTCCGGTAAACCGCTTTTGCCAATTTATCCCGATCATTCTCAAGCAGGAAGAAACATTGCAGCACATTGAAGTTACACCACGGATTCCAGTTATTCACCAATCCGCCAGGCTTCAGGTTGAACGCCATCCACCAGAAATGATCTTCATTCATATAGGTATCGAGGATGCGGACCTGTAATTCATGCCGCAGCCTTTTTGAAATCAAAGGATTTACCTTATCGAAAGAAGGTTTCAGGTAATAATAAATCCAAGACAACTGGGAAGCAAGATTTCCTGAACCCAAATCAATCACATGTTCTTCATAGCTCGGAAAGCATCCTCCGACCTTCTGTAATCCCAAATGGGCCGACAATGCCCAGCTCGTCATTTCACAACTTGCAAAAACACCATTGATAATCTGATCGACAAAGCGTCCCTTCCCTTCAGCCATCTCTGCCATGAACAGACTTCCGAGTGCGGAATTGTTTTTACCGAACGGACTCTCCATAATCGCCCGGTCACCACTTCGTCCGAACTCCAGATAATCGGTCGCTTTCACAACCTTCCACTCATAATCCAGATAACTTTCTCCTTTCCGGATATACTTTTCTTTATAATCACCGAGGAGTTTATCCCAACCGGCCCGGTCAGAATAATCAGGATACGGCACCCACTTCTGCTCCATTATCAACGCGGATTTGACTTTCTCAAAATCGACCTCTTTCTGCAACAAGTCGCGTTTTTCATACGCGTGCAAGTGTGCGACTGTCCAAAGCAACAGGCACACGATTGTGATGAATCGTTGTGTTCTCATAGGTATTATTTTTCAATATCGCAAAAATAGAGGTCCCCTCTATGAGAAAGAGACATATTCATCCAATTCATGTGCACGGATTGTCCAAAAGCGGAAATTTAAGGTGTTTCCTGCCACATTATAATTCTCATCCTCCAAAACCGGAACCTTGCATTTTTCTATATGCACCTTTCACAAAAGAGTATTTTTATCGTAGTTCTTCAAGGACTATGGCGTTTCGCCATCATCCGCGAATTGCCTTCACCGCTTATGTTTGCCTTCATCAGAGACCAGGTCGGCCTCGGAAGATTCTATATTAAGTGACAATGGGTATGTTTCTGTTGTCAAACAGCCTGGTCATAGACCTTTTGCCTTTAGTCGAATACCTTTTCGACCAAGGTCAAAAGCCTTTTCGACACTGGTCAAAAACCTTTTCGCCCTTAGTCAAAAAGGTAAGGAGTGGTAGTAATAGCTGTTAATGCCTGTGTATTTGTTGATTAATTGATATTGTAGCCTCCTTGTTTTTTACTTAAATGTGTGGATGTGAAACCGGGGAGGCGTGGCCAACCTATTTCAGGACGAGACAATCAGACTCTTCCTAAATACTCATCCACCGTATAATTCAAGAATTGGTTGAACGGATATAAAAGTTTGAAATCTTCAACGGCCTTATCCATCCAATCCGGTTCGAAAAAGAATTCATCCGGTTTATAGGAGACGACACTGAAATCTTTGTGACGTAGGATTTCGTCATATTTGAAATCGGAAGGATAGCCGGCAGGCATACGTTTCAGGACTTCGCCCTCCATTGTCGGATATGTCTTCTTGAAAAACGGCTTTTCCATGATGGCGACAAAATCTTCTATATTTTCATAAATGTCTTTACGGAGTGCTTTCAGCAAGGCAGGCGGCGGACACCAAACGCCCCCCGAAAGCAGGCAGCCACTCGGTTCAAGATGAATATAATAGCCGGCACGCTCGCTGCCTCGTCCCCCACAGGAAGCCATATAGGCTGCAAAATGAATCTTATACGGAGTCTTGTCCGGTGAAAAACGAATATCCCGGTAAATGCGGAACAGGCAATCTTTCGCCTCCAATCCGGCTATTTCCGGATCGAAGAGGGCGATCCGGTCAATCAGTTGTTGTACTTCGTCAATAAAGCCCTTGCGAAGGGAATCGTAACGGCTTTTATTGGCCTGAAACCATTCCCGGTTATTGTTCTGACGCAGTTCCGTCAGGAATTGTATTATTTCTGCATTCATCCTTTGATATATTATTTAAAACATAAATCCCAAATTCATATAAAACTGCAAATGCGAATTACGGTTGGACATGCCGAACGTTGCACTCAAAGGACCGGCAATACTGTTATAGGCATATCCCAGGCTGCCTCCCCAAAGGCTTTTCCCCTCCAGCAGATGAAAAAAATCGTCGTTATGAATGCCATAGTTGCCGGTCAGCGTGATATAATTGTTCCCCGCAATACGTTGCCGGAGCTGGAGACGGGCCACCACAACCGAATTATCCAGGATTTCCACATGATTGATCCCGGCAAAAGGCAATTGCTGAGACAAATAACGTCCGAACGTCTCCCCACCGATCGCATTTAAGAACGGAAAAGCCGTATTTCCCCCGATCAGGACACGCCCGTAAAACGCAGGCAACAAACTCAAACGTGAACTAATGGGACAAACCGTCATAAACTTCAAACCGATAGCCGAGAAAGGAGAGCGACCGTTATATTTCACAAAGTTGTCCGTATAGAGTGAATAGTCCGCCTCCAAAGAAACTCCCCTATTTGGGAAATACCGCCGGTCCAATGTTTCGAGATGTGCCGATGCGAAATAACTAAAAAAACCCTCCGGTTTCACAGTATACAATTCATCACTCCCTGTGTAAAGAAAGGAATTATAATTAAAATATTCATAACGCAGTCCGGCCTTCACCTTGAAGCTCAACCAGTTCATATCCGAATAAGCGAATTCTGCAAGATGGTGTGTATAGGTGGTGTTAAACCGTTTATCTCCCTTCTCATAAATGTCCAAATTATTATAACTGAACTTATACGACAAATTGAAATTGCGCAGCGGAGAACGTTCTATCGAGTAATCCAGCATAGCAGAGGATATCTTACTCCCCACACGCCCGGTAAAAGCAAAACGGGAATGATTCCGTTTCCCCTTATGATAGGTGGCATTCACCAACACTCCGATGATTTCCTCCGAATCGAAACGTATACCTAAATTCACAGAACTTTCCGATTTAGGCTGCAAGGTCAAGACCAGATCCTGCTGGCTCTCGCCGGTCAGTTTGTAGTTTACATAAGCATAGGCATTTGTCCCGACCAGAATAGACATGGATTTGCGCAGTTCCTTCAACGTAATATGGCTGTTCTCCTTTAGCGCACAGATACGATGCAACCAGTTCAGGTCGCGCGGATCGGCTCCATCGAAACGAATATGACGGACATAGAATGTATCGGCAGGCAAAACAGGACGATGCGCCAGGCGCCGCGACTGTATAGAAAAGGTATCGGTATCCGAAAGACCGATCCTACGCTTCAAAGCCATGATTTCGTTCCAACGACGGCGAGCATCAGCTTCTCCCCTGTGTAACATCGTATCAAGAGCTGCAGGAGCAAAACTGGAAGAACGGTAAGGTTCCATATCCGGACGAAACAGCAGGTCGGTCCGGTCACGGTTCCGCTCATATTTGTCATGGCCATGCAAAGCGATGATCTGCGTTGCGATATCACCGGGAGAATGCAGGCGGTCGTAACTACGCAGATCGCTCGTTGCCAAATCCACGCCGATAACGATATCCGCTCCCATAGCAAGTGCGACATCCACCGGATAGTTATTGTTCAACCCGCCATCGACAAGCACCATACTGTCCAACCGGACAGGGGTAAACACCGCCGGAATCGCCATACTGGCACGCATGGCAAGCGGAAGGCTGCCTTTGTGGAATACATAGTCTTTACCACTAACCATATCGACCGCCACACAAGCAAACGGGATCAGAAAAGAATTAAAATCGACCGAATCGTGATAACCGATCGTCAGGTCCGAAAAGAGGTTTTGCAAGTTCTGGCCTTTCACAACTCCATCGATCACCCGGTCTTTCTTCTCCAACCCGAAAGGCAAGGAAACTATATAACGCTCCGCCTTCTCTTTTTCAGGAAAGAGGAGATGACTACGTTTCACTTTGTCGCTCAACAACATATCCCAGTCTTGCAACTCTACCATTCTTTTGATCTCATCCGGGCTGTAACCGATAGCATACAAACCTCCGACAATCGCCCCCATACTGGTCCCAGCCACGATATCGATCGGTATACTGGCTTCCTCCAACACTTTCAATACCCCGATATGCGCCACACCTTTTGCACCGCCACCGCCCAACACGACTGCGACTTTCTTGCGTTCTCCCGCCATCCCAGGCCAGGCAAGCAAGCATATAAGCAAAAGAGACAGGTATTTCTTCATCATCACAATCCCTTTTTTAGTTGTTATCCACAGATATATTCTTCTACGAGCAGACTCTTATCAATCGTTACTACTTCATAACGAATACCTTATTTATATCCAATGGCAAAGATATATTTTGTTATCACCTCACGCAATAAAAGGATTGAAAAAACATAGCATGTGCCGTCTACTTTCCAACAAACAACAGCTCGAACCAGATATATTCTTTCATATCAAAAGCCTTATGCCACTCTTGCGGCGACAGTTTGGCATTCCGTACATCGCAATAGCTGCCGCCCTGTAGTAATTTTCCGTCTACCAGTATTTCGCGCAAAGCACCACTGGTGTAGGAAGTAAGCGGGATCGTATCTGAAGTAGAAAAAGGGCGGTCGGGATAGGTTTCCAATAAGATACAGTGCAGGACATCTTCCAGTTCTATCTCCTTGGTTATTTGTAAAGAATCGACATTCAATGTAAAACGTGCCGTATGTTTGTGGACTGGCTCGACTGCCATCTGTAGACGCAAAACCGTATCTTGCATAATGCAAGGCGTCTCGTTCAATATTTTATAACTCACCTTCCCGTTTTGGGAATATGCCATTCGTAACTGATACGGCCGGCCCTGGAAAGCACCGGTTATTTCCACACACTGGCTACTTGACGGAACATCCGTTTCCACATAACCAATACGGACCGGGACCGGTTGCTTAGGCGAACAGCCGGCAACCAGCCCGATCAATAGTACTATTCCAACAAAACGCACCATAGCTTATTTCATATAAACGACCATCAATACCGGATTATCATCTTCTGTCAATTTTTTCAATTGGGGATGTTCCAGGACTTCCGGATTCTTTTCTGCTTCTTTCATAATATCACCGACCTCCCAGACAGAGACCAGAGTGTTCCGGTCCAAAGAAGTCGCCGGACGCAAAGGCAAAGCACCGGGGAAGTCGTTCTTGATATAACCTCCCGGAACGGAAAAACATTCCTTTGCTTTTTTGTCGTAAAGCACCATATGACGCTCCCGTTGTTTTTCTCCCGCCCAATAATTATAAGGCATAAAAAGCAATGAATCGGTTTCTATCACCTGGTTGCGGATATATGGAGCAGCAATCGTGTTGTAGGTCTTCCAGTCACCATCGCAGGCTTCCATGCGACAGTCAATGGGGATGGAATATTTGCCTAAATCGAAGATATAACGGGGTTGGAGCTCCTTTTCCGTCACAACGAACAAAGTATCATTGTAAAACTCTTTGTAGCAAATCAAATCTTTATAGCGGAACATGTATCTGTCTATGCCACTCATCATCAGCCACCTAGTTCCGCTTTTGACTTCAAACAGGTCCGAACGATAAAAGGTATTCAATATATTCTCTTTTTGGCTGGAGATATAGATACGTTCTTTTTGTTGCCCACTGCTATTCAACATGAAGGTCGCCACCAAGGTATCATTCAACATGGCAAATTGTGCCGTTTCCTTATCCGGTATCTTTATGTCATAAAGGAATTTTCCGGTTTCCATCTCATAGACATTGATCTTCCCGGAAGTTGTCAGCATAAAGATCAATCCCGTATCCTCGTTCACATCTATCTGTTGGAAATAGTTGAATTGTCCGGGACCACC
>ENA-UEPW01001291-UEPW01001291.1-human-gut-metagenome-genome-assembly--contig:-NODE-1291-length-10845-cov-3.017366_pt1 | contig 10845 bp, 8 predicted proteins | sample MGYA00242935_ERZ507936 | MGnify/ENA primary metagenome ERZ507936 (study PRJEB26167, sample SAMN06115469) | human gut metagenome | host: Homo sapiens | place: China:Chongqing | collected 2016-06-23... | reverse complement strand
TCCACCGCCTCCACCCGCAGGTCGTGCAGCAAGTCCAGCCCCGTGCGCCGGGCATATTTGTAGAGCGCCTCCTTGGCGCACCAGACAGCGGCAGGCAGCAACGGATCGCCGGACAGCGCCAGCTCGGAGGGGGACATGTAACGCGGCGCGGCACGGCTGAAATCCCGCGTCTCGGGTTCGATGTCGACCGCGCAGGGGACATCGGACAGACAGACGGCCACACGCCCCCTGCAGTGCGAAACCCCGACGTATACCCCGTCCCTGTCGACGACCGGGGCCCCGGCGGCATCATAGGCAATCCGCACATCCGCCCCCAGTTCCCGGCGGACGACGGCTCGCCACGTGAGGTATTCCCGGCGCCGGCCCTCCCGCACAAAACGCCCGGCCTCGGCCAATTCGTCGGATGTCACCCACCCGGCTACTCCGGCCTCGTCCATCGGCGGCTCTATGAAGAGTGCCTTTCCCATCGTTCACTGCAAGTCCACACGGATTTTATCGACACGGTGCCCGTCCATCTCCTGCACCGTAAAACGGATGTCGTGCGACGTAAAGACATCGCCCTTGCGGGGGAAGTCGCGTTTGAGTTCGAGCATCAGCCCGGCGAGGGTCTCGGCATCGCCCTTTACGTCGGCAAAGGTCTCCTCGTCGATTCCCAGCACCCGTTCGAAATCGCCCAGGTGGCTCTTGCCGTCGAAGAGGTAACTCTTCTCGTCGAGACGCGTGAAGAAACTCTCGTCGGCATCGCTTTCGTCCGAAATCTCGCCCACGATCTCTTCGATGATATCCTCCAGCGACACCAGTCCCAGCGTCGAGCCGTACTCGTCGACGACGATGGCCATGTGGACCTTGTTCGACTGGAAGTCGCCCAGCAGGTCGTTGATCTTCTTATGCTCGGGCACGAAATAGGGCTTGCGCACCAACTGCTGCCAGCCGAATTCGTTGCCGTGGTTGATATAGGGGAGCAGATCCTTGACATAGAGCGTCCCCCTGATATTGTCGATATCCTCTTCGTATACCGGGATACGCGAAAAACCCGACCGGATGATCGTCTGCTTGACGGTCTCGTAATCGTCCGTCACCGAGAGCGCCGTAATGTCCACGCGGGGTTTCATGATCTCCTGCACCTCGGTATTCACGAAGTTGACGATCCCCGACAGCATCACATGCTCCTCGGGGCTCGAACTCTGGGTCATATCCACGGCGTCGGCCAGTTCGTCGAGCGAAATCTCGCTCTTGTGCGCCGCCTTTTCGCTGATGCGGCTGCTCGTGCGCACCAGGATGTAGGAGAGCGGATAGAAAATCCACCGCAACACCCTGAGCGGCCGTGCCGCGAACTGCGCGAAACGCACCGGCATGGTCTGCGCCAATACTTTGGGCAGTATCTCGCCGAACAGCAGCAGCAGGAAAGTCACCAGTACGGTCTTGAACAGGAACTCGAAACGCAGGAACGTAAAAACCGAGTCGATGATACCCGACACGAGGATGACGATGCAGATATTCACCAGGTTGTTGACCACCAGAATCGTCGCCAGCAGCACGTCGACATTCGTCAGCAAGTGCAACACCGCCTCCGCCGAAGCGGTCGTGCGCGTCTGCAGGCGGCGGATATCCTTATGCGACAGGGAGAAAAACGAAGTTTCAGCCCCCGATACGAGCGCTGAAACGCACAGCAGTCCCAACGTCACCGCGCACAGCACGGCGATATGGCCCGAAAACCCGTTGAATGCGATCCATGAAGCGGTACTCTCCAAACTTGCGCGGATTTAGTTAGTCAAAAAGCGATCCGCCCTGCGAATCGGCAGCCTGCTGGCTGTTTTCGGACTCCTCGCGCAGCACCTCCTTGCGTCCGCCGGGCATCTGCACGATGAACTTCGAGTTGCGCGACTGGTAGGCCGGTTTGGCCAGCAGCAGTTCGATGTTGTTGTAGCGGGTTGACTTGGCGCCGAGCATCACCTGCTCGGGCGGCCGCTGCGGCGGCGCAACGGGCTTGATCGGCTCCAGCACGGGAGCCACAGGCTCCTTCACCGGTTCCGTGATACGCGCCGGGGGGATGATCTGCTTCATCACGTCGACGGACGCATCGCCCGAGAACCCCGTGGCCACCACCACCAGTTCGATGGCGTTGCCCAGCTGGGGCTTCTCGCTCGTACCCCAGATAATATTGGCGTTGTGTATCACGCCGTTGTCGTCCTGCACGCTGGCATGCGCCTGGATATACTCCAGAATGCGCACCACCTCCTCGTACATCAGGGCGTCGGCGTCCGACACCGAAATATTCAGCAGGATGTTCTTGGCGCCCGAAATCAGGTTGTGATCCAGCAGCGGGGAGCGCAGCGACGCTTCGGCCACCGCCTCGGCGCGCTTGTCGCCGTCGGCCGTAGCCACGGCCATATGCGCCCGGCCGCTGTTGCGCATCACCTTCGAGACATCGGCGAAGTCGACGTTCACCAGGTCGCTTTCGACCGTGATGATCTCGGCGATGCCCTTCGCCGCCGAACACAGGATGTCGTCGGCCTTGCCGAACGCCTGCTTGAGCGACAGGCGCCCGTATATTTCGAGAATATTCTCATTGTTGATAATCAGCAGCGAATCGACATTCTGGCGCAGTTCCTCGATCCCGCGGAAAGCCTGTTCGTAGCGGATCTTACCCTCGACGGCCAGCGGCGAGGTAACGATCGCCACAGTCAGCAGCCCCATCTCCTTGGCCAGCTTGGCGATGACGGGCGAAGCGCCCGTACCCGTACCGCCGCCCATGCCGGCCGTGATGAACAGCATCCGAGTCCCGGCCTCTTCGAGGTGCTGGCGGATTTCAGGCAGCGACTCGACTGCGGCACGGCGGCCGTTCTCCGGGTCGTTCCCCGCACCGAGACCTTCGGCTCCGAGCCGTATCTTCTGCTCCACGGGACTCTTGTCCAACGCCTGCTGGTCGGTATTGCAAACCATGAACGTCACGCCCCGTATACCCAGGTTCCACATATGGTTCACGGCATTCCCGCCGGCACCGCCGACACCTACCACCATAATGATCGACCCGTCCGTCTTCGGGGCTTTGATTTCCGACATCAATTCGTCTGTCATATCTCTTTACTCCTTTCTTCTGATTAATTCCCACGCGGGGCGAACGCCCGCAAATCCTCCTCACGCCCGGCCGTTTAAAAGGCCGGTTTCAGCCCCCCAGGATCAAATCTCCTCGTCCTCGGCGGCCGTAAAGCTCTTGTTGATCTTGTCGAAGGTCTTCTGGAAGATCGACCCCCAGTCGCGCTTGCGCTTGGGTTCGATCACGGGGGCCTTCAGCTGCTCATCTTCCCGCTCCTGCCCCCTTGCCGCGGCATCCTCATCGGACGCAGGCTGTGCCGCCGCGGAAGCCGGCCCCTGTGCGGGCTGCTGGAACCGCGGCATATGACGGAACTCGGGTACGTCCTGGGGCTGCCGGGGCTGGAATCCCGGGCGGGGTTCCGCAGACCGGGACGCCGGCGAGGCCGGACGCTCGATCACCGCGCAGGCACCCTGTTCGGCGCCCTTGAGCAAAATACCGACCGCCGTGGCATAGGCCGGGTCTACGACCTTTTCCCTCGACTCCTCCGCAACGCCGGTTTCGGCCGATGCGATGCGCACGTCCATGCCCGTCACGCGGCGGAACAACTCGTCCACATCCTTCAGCTTGGCCGAACCTCCCGTCAGGACAATGCCGTAAGCCAGCTTGCCGGCATACCCCGAATCCCGGATTTCCTGCAATACGAACTCCGCAATGTCCGTGGCACGGGCTTCGATCACCGTCGCCAAGTTGCGCAGCAGGATGTCCTTCGCTTCGCGGGCCGTGCGGCCGTTGACGCGAATCAGTTTGTCCTCCGGGGCCAGGTCGGCCACCGCCGAACCGTATTTCTGCTTGAGGCTCTCGACGTGTTTCTCGGGAACGCTCATCGTGCGGATGTCGCGGTTGATGGCCGATGCGCCCATCGGGATCGAAGCGACGTAACGCACCACGTTGCGGTAATAAACGGCCACTTCCGTCGCGCCGCCGCCGATGCTGTCCCCCGCTACGGCCTCCTCCTTCTCGTCGGGCAGCAGCACGGCCTCGGCCGTGGCGATGGCGTTCGACGTCACGCCCAGCATCTTTATGCCGAGCCGCTTGAGCGCCATATCGAGCCGCTGCATCGGCGTGCGCAGGCAAAGGATGAAGTTGAACGTCGACGAGAGTTTCTTGCCGAACGACCCCACGGGGTTCTTGACCTCCTGGTTGTCGTCGACCACATAGTTCTGGGGCACACGCTCCATGATGGTCTCGTCGTCGGGCGCCTGCACGTTGCGCATGCGGTCGAACAGCGCATCGACGTCCTTCTGGTTGACGCCGTTCTGGGGATCGTAGACGAAAACATGATCCGTATGGCGCGCACAGCGCACGAAATCGCCCGAAATACCGGCATAGGCCTCCGTGATCCGGATCCCCAGCTGCTCTTCGGCTTCGGACATGGCTTCGCGGATGGCGCGGCTCACCAGTTCGATATTCTCGATCTTGCCCGCGTTGACCCCCTCAACGGGCTTCGACACGATCGACGCCACCTCCATCTGCCCTTCGGCGGCCTTCTCGCCGACAGCCACCACGACGTTCGACGAACCCAGATCGACGGCAACGGTATAATTCTTTCTTTCCACGGTATAATCCTTTTATTTCTTGCAAACCACCTGATCCTTGTATCTGATATCTATCGTCCTGTACGCATCCCAGCCGATGTTCTGCAACCCGTTGCGGTAGAAGCGCAGCAACTTGTCGAACTTACGCTCCACCTGCTCGATGCGCCCGAAAAGAATGGTGTGGCGTCCGCTCCGCGGCACCAGCTCCACCTCCAACGCTCCGCTGGGGGTCGTCCGAGCCGCAATCTGCACCACTTCCGACCTCCAGAAATCGTCCTCTTCGACGAACTCTACAAAGGTAAGGAGTTTCATGAAATCTTCGTAGCTTTTCTCCAACTTTTTTTGTTTCAGCCGCTCGGCCTCCTGCTGCCGTGCGATACGGTCGATCCCCTGCTGGATCATACGCGCCTCGTAGCGGTATTTGCGGCGCATTTCGACCTTGTGGCGGCGCAGTTCGCCGACCCGTTTGTCGAACTCGGCCGAGCTTTCCAGCCGCCACCACTGTTTCTTGACCCGCATACGGCGCAGCGCCGACAGGTTGCGGTCGTTCTGCAGTTCGCGTCTGTAAAGCGGGTACTTCTCCCGCTCCAGCTCCGCGATCCGTTTGTCCACCTTCGCCGACTCGATGTCGATATGCGCCCGCACGGGGCCCTCATACGCCGCAGGAAACGGCGGGCGGTAGCTGCCCGTCACGACCGGCACGTAAAGCGACGATGCCCGCGGCGCGGCGAAGACATAGCCCTCCGCCGTGACGTACGAATCCACGCCGTTCACCAGCAGCCGCACGAGCGGCCTTCGCTGGCTGATATCCACGTGCAGCACCCCGTCATAGGAGACATAGGCGTCCACCCGCTCCACGAACCCGTTCCTGGCGATCATCTCCTCGATCTGCGTCAAGGGCACCTTATCAACTGCCGTGCCTTTCGTCTTGATCCCGCTCTGCGCGATCCACCCGCGCACCATGCGCCCCGACACCAGATAACCCATCGACGAACTGTCGACGACCTCGATCTCGACCTTGCAGACCGTCCTCGCGGCACGCAGACGCTGCGCCGTGGTGCCCGCATAGAGGATATATGCGGCCACGGCACTCCACAAAAGGGCCAGCAATGCGTATCGGAGGTAGCGGTTCATCGCACGTCAGCTTTTCGCTCCGAGTTTTTCGGCCAGCGCCTCGCAGCAGGCGTCGATATTGCCCGCCCCGAAGCTCACCACCACGTCCGTATCCATCGCCGCGACCGTATCGGCCAGCGCCTCCCTGCCGACGATGCGGCACGGCACGGCCACGTGCCGGGCGATGAGCTCCGACGTGACGCCGGGGATCGGCTCCTCGCGCGCCGGGTAAATCGGCAGCAGCACCACCTCGTCGGCATGCGACAGCGACTCGGCGAACTCTTCGTAGAGGTCGCGCGTGCGGGTGTAGAGGTGGGGCTGGAACAGCGCCGTAATGCGCCGTCCCGGAAACATCTTCTGCACGGAGGTCAGTGTCGCCGCCAGTTCGCGCGGATGGTGCGCGTAATCGTCCATGTAGACCTGCCTGGGGGTGTTGACATAGAATTCGAACCGGCGCTTCACGCCCGAGAACGACGCCAGCGCCCCGCGCAGGGCGTCCGCATCCAACGCAACCCCTTCGGCCCTGGCCGCGCACCATACCGAGGCCACGGCCGCCACCGAATTTTCAATGTTGACCCAGCCCGGAATGCCCAGCGTGCAGCCTTCGACCACACCGCCCGGCACTACGATGTCATATCGGTAATGGCCTCCCTCGAGCAGCTGCACGTTACGGGCATAGAAGTCGCACGGCACGTCGTACGAATAGCGGTACACCGTAATCTGCGGATTGTCCACCACAATGTCGACCCCTTGCTTGATGACGAGGAATCCGCCGGGGCGTATCTGCCGCACGAACTGCGCGAAAGCCTCCTTCACCGCCTCGTGCGTCCCGTAAATGTCGAGGTGGTCGGCGTCGGCCGACGTAACCACCGCCACATCGGGATAGAGCCGCAGGAACGAACGGTCGAACTCGTCGGCCTCGACGGCCAGCCGCCCGCCCGGAAGGCGTGATCCGGCAGCGGCGCATCCCTTCCCCGCGGGGGGGCGCATCCCCTGCACCCCGCAGCCGTCCAGCACCAGGTTGCCGCCGAAATTCTTCGAGATACCGCCCAGAAAGGCACTGCCGCCACCCGTCAGGGCGCGGTTGAGCCATGCCACGAGCGTCGACGTCGTAGTCTTGCCGTGCGTCCCCGCCACGGCCATCACGTACTTGCCTTCGGCGAGGTGCCCCAACATCTGCGAGCGCTTCTCGATACGGAACCCGTGGTCGGCGAAATAGCGGTACTCGCCGTGCTCCTGCGGCACGGCCGGGGTATACACCACCATCGTCGCCGCCGGGTCGAGGAACTCCGCGGGGATCAGCCGCACGTCGTCCTCGAAATGGATCGCCGCCCCCTCGGCCGACAACTCGTCCGTCAGGTGCGAAGGAGTACGGTCGTAGCCGGCCACCTTTTTCCCCTCGTGCAGGAAATAGCGGGCCAGGGCGCTCATGCCGATGCCGCCGATACCCAGAAAATATACTTTTTGAAACTCCATCTGCTCGATTTTTGATTTTCACACCTCCGCCCGCCGTGCAGGTGCAGCCCGTCCCGTGAAGACAGGTGCCGCCTGCGCCCTGCGGCTTCACGGCCGTGCGGTCACTTCATTACCTTTTCGATTTCATCCACGATCCGCTCCGCCGCGTCGGGTCGCGCCAGCTTCTCGAGGTTTTCGCTCATCCTGCGCAATGCCTCCCCGTCGGCGAGCAGCGCCATCGCCCGCGCCATCGCCCGCGTGCGGGCCTCGGCATCGGGCACCACCACCGCAGCCCCCTTGGCCTCCAGCGCCCGGGCGTTCTTCGTCTGGTGATCCTCGGCCACGTTGGGCGAAGGCACGAACAACACGGGCCTGGCCACCAGACACAACTCCGAGACCGTTCCGGCGCCGCTGCGCGACACGACCAGGTCGGCCGCCGCATAGGCGTAGTCCATGCGGTCGATGAAAGCGCCCTGCCAGATATTCCCCGTCGGGTGCGCCGCCAGAAAAGCCTGCATCTCGCGCTCGTAGTATTTCCCCGTCTGCCAGATCACCTGCACCGGAGCGTCGGCGCCCCCGAGCGAGAGTATCCACGCCTTCATCATCTCGTTGAGCGACCGCGTCCCGAGCGACCCGCCCACTACCAGCACCACCGGGAGCTCCGCCCTAAAGCCGTAATAGGCCAACGCCTCGCCGCGGTCGGCACCCTCTTTCGAGAAACGCCCCCGCAGGGGGTTGCCCGTCATCGTGATCTTACCGGGCGCGAAGAACCGATCCATGCCCTCATAGGCGACGCAGATCCGCTGCGCCCTCCGGGCCAGGATCTTGTTCGTCAGCCCCGCGTAGGAGTTCTGCTCCTGGATCACGGTCGGTACCCCCAGCCGCTGTGCGGCCCACAATACCGGGGCGCTGGCGTAGCCCCCGAAGCCCACCACCGCATCGGCCCCGGAATCGCGGATGGTCTTTTTCGCCATCCGGATGCTCCGGAGCACCTTCAGCGGCACCGCGAGGTTGTGCCAGTCCATGCGCCGCTGCAACCCCGCAATCGGCAGGCCCACGATGCGGTAGCCCAGCGCCGGCACCTTTTCCATCTCCATTTTGCCCTCGGCGCCGACGAACAACAGTTCCACATCGCCGCCGAACCGCCGCTTGAGCGCCTCGGCCACCGCCACGGCCGGATAGATATGTCCGCCCGTTCCGCCGCCCGAAAGTATGATCTTCTTCATATCCCGTTATTTTCCTATTTCGACGGGTTCCCCGAGGAATTTCGGGGTTTTTCCCGTCCATAAATCCATGAACATCCTGACCCGCGCCAGCTTTTCCCGGAGCCTGGTCTTCATGCCAGCGTACGCCGCCACGTCTGCGGCATTGTACCCTACGGCATCGAGCCCCAACGCCTGCGCGATGTAAACCGCACGGCGGTTATGGAACTCCTGCGAGATTACCGTGAAGCTCTCCTGCCCGAATATCTTTTCCATGCGGACGACCGAATCGTACGTCCGGAACCCGGCATAGTCGAGGTATATCGCCTCCGCCGGCACGCCCCGCCCGACGAGCGCCTCCTTCATGTCCTGCGGCTCGTTGTAACCCTTGCGGCCGTTGTCGCCGCTGATGACCAAGTACTCCACTTTGCCGGCATGATACAGTGCCGCGGCCGCATCGACCCGGTTGTAGAAATACGCATTCGGACGTCCCGAACGCACCGTCCGCGAAGTCCCGAGCAGCAACCCCGCCCGGTTGGCGGGCACCTCCCCGGGCGAGGCGTATACCCGGCCGTCTGTCGCCCGCTGCACGGCATACCCGGCGGCGGATACCGCCACGGTAGCCAGCACCGCCCCGGCGGCCGCCGCCCATGCCATTGTCTTCAGCCATTTTTTCATCACCGCCCCCAGTTACCCCGATCCAGCGACCGGTAATTGATCGCCTCGGCCACGTCGGCCGCCGCGACCGTGTCGCGCCCCGCCAGGTCGGCGATCGTACGCGCCACCTTCAGAATACGGTCGTAAGCCCGCGCCGAAAGGTTCAGCCGTTCCATCGCCCGCTCCAGCAACGCCGCCGAAGCGGCATCCGGGCGGCAGTATTCGCGCAGCATGGCCGCATTCATCATCGCATTGGTATGCACCCCCTGCGCACAGCGGAACCGCGCGGCCTGCACCTCCCGCGCCCGCACGACCCGCGCACGAATCGCAGCGCTGGACTCCCCGGGCGCCGCCGCCGAAAGCTCCGCCGCACTGACGGGCGTCACCTCGACATGCATGTCGATCCTGTCCATCAGCGGCCCTGAAATCCGGCTCATGTAGCGGTGCACCGACCCCGGCGAGCAGACGCACTCCCGGGCCGGGTGGTTGTAATACCCGCACGGACAGGGGTTCATCGCCGCCACGAGCGTAAAGTTCGCCGGGTATTCCACGCTGTATTTGGCCCGCGACACGGTTATTTTCTTCTCTTCCAACGGCTGTCGCAACACCTCCAGCACACTGCGCCCGAACTCGGGCAGTTCGTCGAGAAACAGCACCCCGTTGTGCGCCAGCGACACCTCGCCCGGCCGCGGCGACTGCCCGCCGCCGATCAGCGCCACCTGCGAGATGGTGTGGTGCGGAGCCCTGTAAGGCCTGCGCGCCATCAGCCCGCCGGCAACCCCGGCCTTCCCGGCCACGGAGTGTATCTTGGTCGTCTCCAGCGCCTCCCCGGGCGACAGCGGCGGCAGGATCGTCGGCATACGCCGCGCCAGCATCGTCTTTCCCGAACCCGGTGCGCCGATCATCAGCACGTTGTGCCCTCCCGCCGCAGCGATCTCCAGCGCCCGCTTGGCGAGCGCCTGTCCCTTCACGTCTGCGAAATCCTCCTCGTATCGCCCCGCGGCGACTTCGAACGGCTCCGCCGCCCCGGGCACGGCGGGCACGATCTCAGCCTCGCCGTTCAGCAGCGCCATCACCTCCTTCAGGCTCCCGGCGCCCAGCACGTCGATACCCTCCACCACGGCCGCCTCCCGGGCATTGTCCGCCGGCAGCACCAGCCTCCGCAACCCTTCGCCGCGGGCCCGCACGGCCATCGGCAGCACGCCCCGCACGGGTTTCAGCGTCCCGTCGAGCGACAGCTCGCCCGCGAACATCGTCCCGCCGAGCGCCCCGGCATCCACGCGCCCCATCGCCGCGAGTATCCCCACGGCGATCGGCAGGTCGAACGAAGCGCCTTCCTTGCGCAGGTCGGCCGGGGCGAGGCTCACGACCACCTTGCGGCCGGACATCCGCTCCCCCGAGTTCTCGAACGCCGCACGTATGCGCTGCTCGCTCTCCTTGACGGCATTGTCCGGCAGTCCCACCAGGTACATGCCGAGCCCGCCGCCCGCGATGTTGACCTCGACGGTCACCGCCACGGCGTCGATCCCCACGATCGCACCCGCATAAGTCCGGACAAACATATATCGGAAATTTATCAGTTCGTTTCACATAATCCCCGCCCGTCTTCCGGCGTGGCAGGGGCTCCCTTTCGGCCGCATCGCGCCGCCACTCAGAACGGCGCCTCGTCGTCCAGCGCCCGGGGCGTCAGGTCGAACTCCCCGCCGCCGATCCCCGAACCCAGCGCGGCGGCAGCCCCCGTGGTGCCGTTCGAACCGCTGGCGTAATCGTCGTAGGCCTGCTGACT
>ENA-UEPW01001289-UEPW01001289.1-human-gut-metagenome-genome-assembly--contig:-NODE-1289-length-10884-cov-520.299065_pt1 | contig 10884 bp, 10 predicted proteins | sample MGYA00242935_ERZ507936 | MGnify/ENA primary metagenome ERZ507936 (study PRJEB26167, sample SAMN06115469) | human gut metagenome | host: Homo sapiens | place: China:Chongqing | collected 2016-06-23... | reverse complement strand
GATGAGGCCATCTACGCCGGTTACGAGCTCACCCGCATGGAGGGCATCATTCCGGCTATTGAGAGTGCGCACGCCGTGGCAGCCCTGAAGAAGATGAAGTTCAAGAAGGATGATGTGGTGGTGCTCACCGTATCAGGCCGTGGCGACAAGGATGTAGAAACATATTTGAGCCATAAGGAAATGGCAGGAGAGTATGGCAATTTTTAAATAGTTAATAGTTTATAGTTAATAGTTAACAGAGGCAGCGCCGTTGAGCACGATTGTCAAAGCGGTTCATGCTATAAACTGTAAACTATATACAGTAAATCATAAATTAAATGAAGTTTAATTACAAGACAGTTACCCGCAAGATTCTCGCCGACCTCTATACGCCGGTGGGAGTCTACATGCGACTGAGAGATATTTATCCGCAGTCGGCTCTGATGGAGAGTTCCGACTATCATGGTTCCGAGAATTCGCGCTCCTTCATCGGTGTGCATCCGCTGGCAAGCATCGCCGTGACTCATGGTGAGGTCATCAAGACCTATCCCGACGGAAGAGTAGAGAAAGAACAGCTTCCTGCCTTCGGTGCCGGTCAGGGCGAGGAGTGCAAACTCGCCATCTCAAAGAGTATCAACGACTTCATCTCTTCCTTCCATGTAGAGGGCGAGAGCAAGGAGTTCTGCGGACTCTATGGATTCACCACCTTCAATGCGGTGAGATATTTTGAGAACATCCCTGTCAAGGATACCACCATGGAGAAGAATGATGCGCCCGACATCTATTACATCATGTATAAGGACATCATCGTCTTCGACCATTTCAACAACACCATGGAGCTCATTGCGCTCCAGGAAAGTGAAGATCCTCACTCTTCACTTCCAGAGCTCGACGAACTGCTCAAGGCGGTGAACAAGGCAAATGTGAAACCTTATGATTTCCACCCGGTGGGCGAAACCACCTCTACGCTCACCGATGAGGAGCACAAGGCAAACATACGCCGATGCATACAGCACTGCCTGCGCGGAGATGTATTCCAGATTGTGGTGAGTCGCCGCTTCGTACAGAAATATGAAGGTGATGATTTCAAACTCTACCGTGCGCTGCGCAGCATCAACCCTTCGCCTTACCTCTTCTATTTCGACTTCGGCGGTTTCCGCATCTTCGGTTCTTCGCCTGAAACCCATAACCGCATCGTGGGCAACAAGGCGTTCATTGACCCGATTGCCGGAACCACCCGACGCACAGGAGATATGGAGCAGGACCGCAAGGCTGCCGAATTCCTGCGCAACGACCCGAAGGAGAATGCCGAGCACGTGATGCTGGTAGACCTGGCGCGCAATGATCTGAGCCGCAACTGTCATGGGGTGAAAGTAGATTTCTACAAGGACATGCAGTTCTACAGTCATGTTATCCATCTCGTGAGCCGTGTGAGCGGAGAGTTGGATGAGCATGCCGACCACATCAAGGAGTTTATTGATACCTTCCCTGCCGGCACGCTGAGCGGTGCGCCTAAGGTGAGAGCGATGCAGATTATCTCAGAGCTGGAGCCTCACAACCGCGGTGCCTACGGAGGCTGTATCGGCTTCATCGGTCTGAACGGCGACCTGAATCAGGCCATCGTGATACGTACCTTCATTAGCCGAAACGGCGAACTCTGGTTCCAGGCGGGTAGTGGAGTAGTGGCAAAGAGCAATGATGAGTATGAGCTAGAAGAGTGTAATAACAAGCTCGGTGCGCTGACCAAGGCGATTCACATTGCTGAAAAGTTGTAATAGTGATTAATTATTAGTGATTAGTGATTATTTCTCGCTGATTGTACTCACTACTCACTAATCAATAATAAAATAACAAAAGATGAAAGTAGTAATCATAGATAATTACGATTCCTTTACCTATAATCTGGGCCATCTGGTAAAGGAGTTGGGAGCTGACGTTACGGTGTTCCGCAACGACCAGTTCCAGTTGCCGGAGCTGGAATGCTTCAACAAGATCATTCTGAGTCCGGGTCCGGGCATTCCGTCGGAGGCGGGACAGCTGATGGATGTTATCCGCATGTATGCAGGCCGCAAGCCGATGCTGGGCGTATGCCTGGGTCATCAGGCTATAGGCGAGGCGTTTGGAGCCAAGCTTACCAATCTTTCTGAGGTGTATCATGGAGTGGCAACCCCTTGCACCCAGTTTGGCAACGATGTTATTTTCGACGGGTTGGACAAGCGCATAGAGATTGGCAGATACCACTCTTGGGTGGTAGACCGCTCGGGATTCCCTGACTGCCTGGACGTTACGGCGGTAAGCGATGATGGTTGCATCATGGGTCTGAAGCATAAGAACTATGATATTCATGGTATCCAGTTTCATCCGGAAAGCGTGCTGACGCCAGACGGCAAGATGATGGTGAGAAACTGGTTAGAAAAAGCTTAATGACCTTAATGACCAATGACCTTAATGACCACCATGACCGCATGGTGGTTGTTGAGTTTTTATTGTTTTATGATAAGAAAAAGCAAAGCCTGACGCTCTCTCGAGTGCCAGGCTTTTCCTAACAATCTTAACCCTCGCTACAATCCTCTCACGAGTTTCGCGAAGCATATTACCTAAACTGATTTTTCCAAAAATGGAAAATTAAACCTTTTTGTTTTTACAACCCTTTACATATCCCAAGCCACTGCACTCGCACCGAGTACGGCAGCAGAACTGCCATCAAGGGTAGAAACAAGGAATTTAGCCTTACCCTTGAAGGTGCGGAGCACGTGCTCATCATAAGCCTTCTGGATAGGTTTCATGATGAGGTCGCCAGCCTTGGTCAGACCACCGAAGAAGACGAAAGCCTCTGGTGAAGAGAAGGCTGCGAAATCAGCACAAGCCTCACCGAGCATCTTGCCAGTAAACTCGTATACACGCAGTGCCAGCTTGTCGCCCTTGCCTGCAGCAACGCTCACATCATAAGATGTAATATCCTCAGGGTTCATCTCGCGGAGCAATGAAGGCTCATCGCTCTTCTCGAGGAACTCGCGTGCTGTGCGAGCCACACCAGTGGCAGAGCAGTAAGCTTCGAGACATCCTGTACGGCCGCATCCGCAGGTACGGCCCTCTTTGCCACGTACCATGGTAACGTGACCCAATTCGCCTGCGAATCCGTCGCAGCCGTAAACCATCTGTCCGTTGATAACGATACCAGAGCCAACGCCTGTACCGAGTGTAACGTCGATGAAGTTTTTCATGCCTCTTGCTACACCGTAGGTCATTTCGCCGAGCGCAGCAGCGTTGGCATCATTTGTCATACCTACAGGCAGGCCGCCGAGGGCTTTGCTGAACAAGTCGGCCAATGGTACCACTCCGTCGTGTGCCCAAGGAAGATTTGGAGCGAATTCAATGGTTCCATTATAATAGTTTGCGTTTGGCGCACCGATACCCATTGCCTTAATCTTGTCAATGCCGCCTACCGTATCAATGATAGGCTGGAGAGCTTCTACGGCTGCCTTCACATAGTCTTCAACTTTTTCGTAACCGCCTGTCTTGATGGCAGTTGTTGCTTTGATCTCTCCGCGAGCATCTACGATGCCGAAAACTGAATTTGTACCGCCGAGGTCAAGGCCTATTACGTACGGTTTAAGTGTATTATCTGTCATGTTAATTATTTAAAATTAGTTAGAATTATTTTATTTCTCGGCAAAGATACTGAAAACTTTTGAATCTCGTTTATTTTTAAATATAAAAAATTTTAATTTCCTTTTTTTTTCTGCCAGACGATTTGCTGTCCGAAGTCTCTCTGTTGCCCTAAATCCTGTTTATATTCATGCAGAACATCCGCATAATCCGTGTAATCCGTGTCCGAAAATATAAAAAACGGATATAAAATGAACTTTTAGGCGAAAAAATTGTGCTTTGTGCCCGAAATTTTGTAACTTTGCCGACTGTTAGAAATTGTAACGATACTAAGATGAATTTAGCATTTCCAATTGAGATAAACATCCTTGACTTCATATTCAAAGGAATTGTCATCGGTGTTCTTGCCTCAGCCCCTATGGGGCCGGTAGGCATCCTTTGCATCCAGCGTACACTCAACAAGGGTCGCTGGTATGGGTTTGTAACAGGTGTGGGTGCCGCATGCAGCGACATTGTATATGCTCTGTTTACAGGCTTAGGCATGAGTTTTGTGATGGATTTTGTGAGCAACTCCGAGAACAAGTTCTATCTTCAGATTTTCGGCAGTCTGATGCTCCTCGTGTTTGGAATCTACTGCTTCAAAAGCGACCCGATGAAGAACATGCACAAGTCGAGTAACAAGCAGGGGACCCTGATGCACAACGGCATCACGGCGTTCCTCGTAACACTCTCCAATCCGCTCATCGTGTTCCTCTTCATGGCCACCTTCGCGCAGTTTGCTTTCGTCGTACCGGATATGCCGGTAGAAATGGGAGTAGGGTATCTCAGCATCGTCTTCGGAGCCCTGCTGTGGTGGTTCGGACTCACCTGGCTCGTCGACAAGATTAGGAACAAGTTTGATACCAACGGCATCGTCATTATCAATAAGGTAATAGGCAGCGTGGTCATCATCTTCTCCATGATCGCTCTCTTCGGCACGATTTTCAATCTGTATCATCTGCCGGAATTTTAAAAGTCCTTAAACAGGTCTTTAAACACCCCTTCAATCAGAAGAAGGCAAAGCATAAAGTTCAAAAGTTAACAGTTCAAAGTTTATGTTTGTAGCACAAGAATTAAGAAAGAAAAGTATCGCAGAATACTTATTATATATGTGGCAGATTGAGGACATCATCCGAGCTTACGGATGCTCGCTGCCTGTCATCAAGAAAAATTATGTAGACCGGTTCGACTTTACACCTGAGCAGCGCGAGGAAGAACTCGACTGGTTTGGCAACCTGATTCGCATGATGAACGAGGAGGGAAAGCGCGAGGGAGGACACCTTAATATTAATAAGGTGATACTCAAGGACGTCATTGACCTGCACGGCATGCTGCTGCAGAGCACCAAGTTTCCTATCTACAATGCCGAATATTACAAGGTGCTGCCTTTCATCGTAGAGTTGCGCCAGCGGGGCGACAAGGGTCTCAACGAGATTGAAACCTGCCTCGATGCCCTCTATGGTGTGATGATGCTGCGCCTGCAGAAGAAGGAAATTACGCCCGAAACCGAAAGGGCCATCAAGGAGATTACCGTCTTCATAGGTCTGCTCAGCGATTATTACATCAAAGACCGAACCGAGGGACTCAAGTTTGATGATGACGACATGTAGTGATTAGTTATTAGTGATTACTTTTTAGAATATACATTATTATATATATATACAACAGGATGAACGAAATAGAAAGAAGAAGAACATTTGCCATTATCTCTCACCCGGATGCTGGTAAGACAACATTGACCGAGAAGTTTCTGCTTTTCGGTGGACAGATTCAGGTGGCAGGTGCCGTAAAAAATAACAAGATTCGCAAAACTGCGACTTCTGACTGGATGGATATTGAGAAACAGCGTGGTATCTCGGTATCTACATCTGTAATGGAATTTGATTATCTCCCTGCCGGACAGGAGGGAGAACCTTATAAGGTGAATATTCTGGATACTCCAGGTCACCAGGACTTCTGCGAGGATACCTACCGCACACTTACAGCCGTAGATTCAGCCATCATCGTGGTTGACTCTGCCAAGGGTGTGGAGGCACAGACCCGCAAACTCATGGAGGTGTGCCGCATGAGAAATACCCCGGTAATCATCTTCATCAACAAGATGGACCGTGAGGGACGCGACCCGTTTGATGTGCTCGACGAGTTGGAAGAAGAGCTCAAAATCAAGGTTCGCCCGCTGAGCTGGCCTATCGGTCAGGGCGCCCGTTTCAAGGGCGTTTACAACATCTACGAGCATCAGTTGAACCTCTTTACCCCTAACAAACAGCGAGTTACCGAGAAGGTAGAGGTAGATATCCAAAGTTCAGAACTCGACGAGCGGGTTGGTGAACGTGAGGCTGCACAACTGCGTGAGGAACTGGAACTGGTAGATGGTGTTTACCCTGAGTTTGAGGAAGAAACCTATCGTTCGGCCGAAGTAGCACCTGTGTTCTTCGGTTCGGCACTGAACAATTTTGGTGTTCAGGAACTCCTCGACTGTTTTGTTCATATTGCTCCATCTCCTAGACCCACCCAGGCAGAGGAGCGACTGGTGAAGCCTGAAGAACCTAAGTTCAGTGGTTTCATCTTCAAGATTACAGCCAATATTGATCCAAACCACCGCTCCTGCATCGCTTTCTGTAAAATATGCTCGGGCAAATTTGTGAGAAATCAGCCATATTACCACGTGCGCTTGGATAAGAACGTACGTTTCTCTTCGCCTACCCAGTTCATGGCACAGCGCAAGAGTACCATTGACGAGGCTTATCCGGGTGACATTGTAGGTTTGCCAGACAACGGTATTTTCAAGATAGGAGATACGTTGACGGAGGGAGAGAAGATGCATTTTCGCGGTTTGCCAAGCTTCTCTCCACTCCTTTTCAAGTACATCGAGAATGATGACCCGATGAAGAGCAAGCAGTTCCAGAAGGGATTGGAGCAGCTCATGAACGAGGGTGTGGCGCAGCTCTTCGTCAACCAGTTCAACGGCCGCCGCATCGTGGGCACCGTGGGGCAGCTGCAGTTCGAGGTTATCCAGTACCGCCTGGAGAACGAGTACAACGCCAAGTGCCGCTGGGAGCCCGTGCATCTTCACAAGGCTTGCTGGATAGAGGCAGATGACGAGAAGGAACTCGAGAACTTCAAGAAGCGCAAGTACCAGTACATGGCCAAGGATATTGAGGGGCGCGATGTCTTTCTTGCCGATTCGGGCTACGTGTTGAGCATGGCGCAGCAGGATTTTGAACACATCAAGTTCCATTTCACATCGGAATTCTAAATCAATGTAAAAAAGATGGATGAAGAAATTCTAGATTATAACGAGCAGAAAGAGGGATGGGTCAGTAAGATGGTGGATTGGCAGAAAAAACATATTTCTGACCGCCAGATGACCCTTATCCTGGCTTTTATCATCGGCCTTCTGGCGTCGGTGGCAGGATATTTCCTGCACGGCATTGTGCACGAAATACAGTTGTTGCTCACTTCGGGATTTAACAAGGGCACCTATAACCTGCTCTTCCTGCTCTTCCCGATTGTTGGCATTTACCTCACCATGCTCTTTATTAAATATGTGGTCAGAGATAATATTTCCCACGGTATCACCCGTGTGCTTTACGCCATTTCTACCAAAAATTCCAAGCTCAAGGCCCACAACTGCTGGTCATCGGTGGTGGCATCAGGTATCACCATCGGTTTCGGTGGTTCCGTGGGAGCCGAGGCACCTATTGTGCTCACGGGTTCGGCCATCGGGTCAAACCTGGGGCAAATCTTCCGTATGGACAAGAAAACCATGATTCTGCTGGTGGGCTGTGGCGCCTCTGCAGCCATTGCTGGAATCTTTAAGGCGCCTATTGCCGGACTCGTGTTTACGCTTGAGGTGCTGATGGTAGACTTGAGCATGGCTTCCTTGCTGCCTATCCTTATCAGTTGTGTAACAGCTACTTGCTTTACCTACATCCTGATGGGATCCAAGAGCCTTTTCGATTTTACGCTTACTAGTCCGTGGGCGCTCGACCGCGTGCCTGCCTGCTTGTTATTGGGCATCTTTTGCGGTTTGGTGAGCCTTTATTTCATGCGCACCATGTCGGCATGCGAGGGCTTCTTTGCCAAGCTTTCGCCTTATCCATACGTAAAGCTGCTCTTTGGTGGACTGATTCTGAGTTCGCTCATCTTCCTCTTCCCTTCGCTCTATGGCGAGGGATATTCGGCTGTCAACGTGCTGCTGAAGGGACAGAATGTGGAAGACTGGGGGCAGGTGATGAGCCGTTCGCTCTTCTACGGGCACAACCAGCTGCTCATCCTCTACATCGCCTTGGTAACCTTTACCAAGGTTTTTGCCACCTCGGCCACCAATGGTAGTGGCGGATGCGGTGGTACCTTTGCTCCTTCGCTCATTATCGGAGGTTTTGCCGGTTTCCTCTTTGCGCGTCTCTGGAATGTGAATCAGGTAGGTGTCTATGTTCCTGAACAGAACTTTACACTGATGGGCATGGCGGGCCTCATTACGGGCGTGATGCATGCCCCGCTTACGGGCATCTTCCTCATCGCCGAACTCACGGGCGGCTACCAGCTCTTTATGCCGCTGATGATAGTGTGCATCTCTTCGCTGCTCACCATCAGTATCTTCGAGAGTCACAGCATCTACGCCCTGCGTCTGGCTAGAGAGGGCAAGCTGCTCACCCACCATATTGACAAGGCTGCGCTCACCCTGCTGGGCATGCAGGATGTCATTGAGAAAGATTATCATCCGGTAGGTCCGGATCTGCCGATGAGCAAGCTGGTGAGTGAGATAAGTCGCAGCAACAACAACTTTCTGCCTGTTTTGGATCAGGCGGGTGTGCTGTTGGGAGTAATAGATATTACGAAGATTCGCCACATCATCTTCCGCACCGAACTGTATCAGCATTTCACCGTGCGTCAGCTGATGATGCAGCCTTCTGCCGTTCTTACCGAACATGACAGTATGGACGAGGTGATGCAGAAATTTGATAAAACCGATGCCGCCCAGCTGCCAGTGGTTGATGTGGCAGGCGTACTGAAGGGTTACATCAGCCGTACTAGAATCTATTCCATGTACAGGCAGATCGTAGCGGATATGTCGGCAGAGTAGGAGTTTTAAGTGAAGAGTGAAGAACGAAGAGTGAAAAATTCAACGGCTTTGCTGGTTTTATTTTAAAATATTAGTGTTTTATGGAGAAGAAGGATTTGAGAATTGTTTTCATGGGAACACCGGAGTTTGCGGTGGAATCCCTCAAGTGCCTTGTAGAGGGCGGATACAATGTTGTGGCTGTGGTTACGCAGCCTGATAAACCGGTGGGCAGACATCAGGATACGCTTCAACCTTCGCAGGTTAAGCAGTATGCTGTAGAGCATGGTTTACCGGTGCTGCAGCCTGTAAAGATGAAGGACCCTGACTTTGTGGAGCAGTTGCGTTCTTATCAGGCTGACTTGCAGGTGGTAGTTGCTTTCCGCATGCTGCCAGAGGTGGTTTGGGCGATGCCGAAATATGGTACTTTTAATGTACATGCAGCCCTCCTTCCGCAGTATCGCGGTGCGGCGCCTATCAACTGGGCAGTGATTAATGGCGAGAAGGAGACGGGTGTTACCACCTTCTTCCTCGACCACGATATTGATACCGGTCGCATCATCCTGCAGAAACGTTTTCCTATTCCGGAGACGGCAAATGTGGAGTATGTTTACGACGGGTTGATGCATCTTGGTGCTGAATTGGCGCTGGAAACCATTGATGCGCTCATCGCTGCCGATGGTAATATCGGTTCCATTCCTCAGAGCGAAATGATAGGACAGGGTGCCGAACTCAAGCCGGCTCCGAAAATCTTCAAGGATACCTGCCGCATCGACTTCCACAAGTCTGCCAAGCAGGTGTATGATTTCATCCGCGGTCTTTCTCCATACCCTGGTGCATGGACTGAAATTAAGAAGAAGGAGACAGTAGTATTCTTTGACGATCCTAAGGGAGATGATGATTACGTGAGGTTCCCTGAGCCTACTACTCATCCATCCCATAAGCAGAGTACACAGAAAATTCAGGTACTTAAGATATTTTCTACCCGTCTTTCATGTATGAAGCGTGGTGATGCGCCTGTGGGATCGCTCCGCGTTGAGGGGAAGTCGTTACAAGTAGCCTGCCTTGACGAATGGCTCATTATTCAGGAGTTGCAGCTCAGTGGCAAGAAACGCATGGATGCTTCTGCTTTTCTCAATGGTATGAAGGACATAGCTTATTATGAGTGTTTGAAGAAAGATGTTAGTGACGATTTTTAAGATTCAAAAGATTTTTGATTTTTTAGTTTTATAGTATTATGACTGTAGAAGAAGACATCAAGCGTGCTGTAGAGTGCATGCGAAAGGGTGGAGTGATACTCTATCCTACAGATACCGTATGGGGCATAGGATGCGACGCCACCAACCCTGAAGCGGTAAAGAAAGTTTATGAAATAAAGAAACGTGACGATTCTAAGGCGCTTATCTGCCTGATAGATTCTGCTGACCGCATGGCGCGTTATTTCCGCAATGTGCCACAGGTAGCATGGGATTTCATCGATGCTGCCATGCCTGTAAAGCCTACTACGGTTATTCTTGATGATGCGAGTGGAGTGGCTAATAATCTGGTAGCAGAGGATGGAAGTCTGGCGATGCGTATAACCTATGAGCCTTTCTCCAAACAACTCTGTTATCGTTTTCAGAAGCCTATTGTAAGTACAAGTGCTAATGTGAGTGGTGAGCCTGCTGCACAGAATTATCGCGACATCTCCGAGGAAATCCTCAATGCTGTAGATTATGTTTGCTGGAGCCGCCGTCAGGAGCATAAACCTCATCAGCCTTCCAGCATCGTTAAGATTGCTAAGGATGGTGAAGTGAAAGTAATCAGATAAGTTTTCAATTCATCCTTATAAGAATGCCTGCTAGAGGGATATTTTCTTCCCTTAGCAGGCTTTTTTGTATGTTTTCAGTCTATAATATACTTAAAGAAATACTATTGCAATTCGTTTATATGACAAAAAAAGAATTTCCGCTCAATACGGATATATAACAAGAAACCCTGCAAGAAATGATTCTTGCAGGGTTTATCCTGGGTGGAAGGTGGGACTCGAACCCACGACATTCAGAACCACAATCTGACGCTCTAACCAACTGAACTACGTCCACCATATTGGTTATGTTTTGCTTTTTCAAAAATAGTTGGGTGGAAGGTGGGACTCGAACCCACGACATTCAGAACCACAATCTGACGCTCTAACCAACTGAACTACGTCCACC
>ENA-UEPW01001285-UEPW01001285.1-human-gut-metagenome-genome-assembly--contig:-NODE-1285-length-10907-cov-273.768513_pt1 | contig 10907 bp, 10 predicted proteins | sample MGYA00242935_ERZ507936 | MGnify/ENA primary metagenome ERZ507936 (study PRJEB26167, sample SAMN06115469) | human gut metagenome | host: Homo sapiens | place: China:Chongqing | collected 2016-06-23... | reverse complement strand
CTTGATTGTTCATGGCACAAAGGTATAAATTTTCTATAGAATCAAAAAGCTTTCCCCTAGATATATCGGGTGAGCCATAATATTCACCCGCACTTTACGGGAAACGACAAGGGTCTATATGCCACGATGAACAGGTGGCGTATAGACCCTTGGTTATATGGTGATATTTGTTGTACAAAAAGGTATAACACTAACACCGCAAGTAGGCAAATTTGAGTTGTTAAAGATAGAGAGAGGTAAACTCACGTGGAGTAAGAACCTTAATGTCAGAATAAGTAAAATCCTTGGTATTTCGTGTGATAATGTAATCAGCCTTCACCGATTTTGCAGAGTAATATTGTAGGGCATCCTCGAAATTCATTTGTATTTTTCAAGTAGATAGTTCAACTTTTCATCATCATCGTCAGAAACATCAGAAAGGCATCCTGCCAATTTCTCCAAATGATCGGGAAGTGCCAATGCTGCATTATCTTTGGCACTTGGTGTTTGAAGTTTCATGAGAAACTTCTCTATGAGGTGCGACAAATTGATATTGTTCAACTTGGCATATCTCTCAGCTTTTTGATAGATATCGCTGTTTATGGTAATCGTACTCATATTCATATAATATTCCTCCTGTTAAATCAAATAATATGCAAAAATAGTGAAAAGATTGCATATAAACAATATATTTCCAACGTTTTAACATTTTAATGATGGCTTCATTAAGACGGTGGATGTTGGTGGTTTGTGGGCGGATTGCGTTCGCCGTCTGATTGGATTGCGTTCGCCGTCTGATCGGATTGCGTCCGCCGTCTGATCGGATTGCGTTCGCCATCCGATGATTTTTTTAATGATAAAGTTCGTAAATGTTCGGCTTTTATGGGAAAGTCTTTGTATCTTTGTGCGATATATGTACTTTGTAACCAATAATAATTAGGAGTATGAAGAATCAGAAAATGTACGAGGCAGGCGATAAGATGATATCGCTTATTCGTGATAACTATAACTTGCTGCAGTGTTTGGGTAGTTTCGGCATCAGTCTGGGCTTCGGCGACAAGACGGTGAAGCAGGTGTGTGAGGACCAGGGAGTGGATACGTACACGTTCCTGGCTGTGGTGAACTTCATGATAAACGGCTATCGGGAGATGGACGACGTGTCGCGTCTGTCGGTGGCTACGTTGCTGCAGTATCTGAAGGCGAGCCACAACTATTTCCTCGGCTTCCAGTTGCCGTTTATACGCAAGGAACTTGTAGACGCGCTTGACGAAAACGACAACCTCGCTCGACTCATACTGAAACTTTACGACGAATATTCGCGTGCGGTTACGCAGCACATGAGGTATGAGGAGAAGACGGTTTTCCCGTATGTGGAGTCGCTAATCGGGGGGAAGCCGTTGGCTAATTATGCTATTGACATGTACTCGAAGCATCATGGTCAGGAGAGTTCGAAGCTGAGGGAGTTGAAGAGTATCATCATCAAGTACTTCCCGGGTGACAGTCTGCGTAACAACCAGCTTTCGGCTACGCTTTATGATATATATAATAATGAGGAGTGGCTTGCGCTGCACGCTGAGGTGGAGGATAATATTTTTATTCCGGCCATCAGGTCGCTGGAGGAGAGGTCGCGGCAGAGTGATGTGTCGGCTAAGATTTCGAATATGATTGGCAGGAACCAGGAGGGGGCTGACGCTTTGGGCGAACGTGAGAAGGATGTTATAGTCGCGTTGGTGCAGGGTATGAGCAACAAGGAGATAGCCGAGCACTTGTGCATTTCGGTGAACACTGTAATCACTCATCGACGCAACATCGCGCGCAAATTGCAGATACATAGTGCGGCTGGTTTGACGATATATGCTATTGTGAATAATCTGATTGATATTAGTGCGGTGAAACTCTGAAAGTTACATTGTTTACGTTAGACTAATGGTGTACGTGGCGTTTAAATTTGTTGGAATTTTTCCATTGTTTTGATGCTCTGTTGTCGTTTTTTTTGTATACCTTTGCAAGCGTAACAAAAACATAAATCAGAAAACTTTTCATTGCACGGAACTAACAAAAGTTTTCCAAAACGGAAAACTTTTCGATTTCTAAAATTGAAAAAGTTATCTCAAACGGAAAACTTAAATATGAAAGATTTTGCAATTGTCAAACGCGACGGGTCTAAAGATCGCTTCTCTTTAGACAAGATTATGAACGCCATACTTAAGGCGTTCGAGTCAGTGAACGAGGATATAGATTTGGCTTCTGTATCGAAGATTGTCAGCCACATTGATGTTTTTGACGGCATCTCGGTGGAGGATATCCAGAACCAGGTGGAGAAGGCTCTGATGAGTGAGGGCTACTTCAAGGTGGCTAAGTCGTTCATCATATATCGTCAGCTTCACTCGGAGGATCGCGAGACGCTCGAAAAACTCAAGTTCCTTACCGACTATTGTCACGCAGCGAACGCAGCCACAGGCTCTAAGTACGATGCCAATGCCAACGTGGAGCACAAGAACATCGCTACGCTCATCGGCGAACTCCCGAAGTCGAGCTTCATCCGCTTGAACCGTCGCCTGCTCACCGACCGTATCAAGAAGATGTACGGCAAGAGACTTGCTGATGAATACATAGACAAGCTTAACCACCACTTTATATATAAGAACGACGAGACCTCGCTCGCCAACTATTGTGCTTCAATCACGATGTACCCATGGCTCATCGGCGGCACAACGAGCATAGGCGGCAACTCGACGGCTCCTACAAATCTGAAGTCGTTCTGCGGCGGATTTGTCAATATGGTGTTCATGGTGTCGAGTATGCTGAGCGGCGCTTGCGCAACACCGGAGTTCCTCATGTACCTCAACTACTTCATCGGTAAAGAGTACGGACTCGACTATTGGGAGCACGCCGACAAAGTAGTCGACCTCTCTGCAAAGCAGCGCACTATCGACAAGGTGATTACCGACTGCTTCGAGCAGATCGTCTACTCAATCAACCAGCCGACCGGCGCACGCAACTATCAGGCAGTGTTCTGGAACGTGGCTTATTATGACAAACCATACTTTGAGAGCTTGTTCGGCGAGTTCATCTTCCCCGACGGTTCAAAACCCGATTGGAACGGACTCTCATGGCTGCAGAAACGCTTCATGAAGTGGTTCAACAACGAGCGTACAAAGACGGTGCTGACTTTCCCGGTAGAGACAATGGCACTGCTCGCAAAGGACGGCGACGTGATAGACAAGGAGTGGGGCGACTTCACGGCGGAGATGTACTCGGAGGGTCACTCGTTCTTCACATACATGAGCGACAATGCCGACTCGCTCAGTTCTTGCTGTCGTCTGCGCAACGAGATTCAGGACAACGGCTTCAGCTATACGCTCGGTGCGGGCGGTGTGTCTACCGGCTCGAAGAGCGTGCTCACCATCAACCTCAACCGTTGCATACAATACGCCGTAAAGAACGGACTCGACTATGCCGACTATCTCTCGGAGGTGATTGAACTCTGCCATAAAGTGCAGCTTGCTTACAACGAGAACCTGAAGGAACTGCAGGCGCAAGGCATGCTGCCACTGTTTGACGCAGGATACATCAATATGGGCCGCCAGTATCTCACCATCGGTGTGAACGGACTCGTGGAGGCTGCCGAATTCATGGGCTTGAAGATTAGCGACAATCCCGACTATCTGCACTTCGTACAGAAAGTGCTCGGGCTGGTTGAGAAGTATAACAAGAAGTATCGCACAAAGGATGTGCTGTTCAACTGCGAGATGATTCCGGCTGAGAACGTGGGCGTGAAACACGCCAAGTGGGATCGTGAAGACGGCTACTTCGTGCCACGCGACTGCTACAACAGCTACTTCTACATTGTGGAGGACGACTCGCTCAACGTGGTTGACAAGTTCAAGATGCACGGCGCACCATACATTGAGCACCTCACCGGTGGCTCGGCGCTCCACATGAACCTCGACGAGCACCTCTCGAAGGCGCAGTACCGTCAGCTCCTGCGCATTGCTGCCAAGGAGGGATGCAACTACTTCACATTCAATATCCCGAACACTATCTGCAACGAGTGTGGACATATCGACAAACGTTATCTGAAGAAGTGTCCGCATTGCGGAAGTGAGAATGTTGACTACATGACACGTATCATCGGCTATCTGAAGCGTGTGAGCAACTTCTCTGAGGCTCGTCAGAAAGAGGCAGCACGTCGCTTCTATGCCAACGGAACAAACGAAGTAAAGGATTGAACTTTCGCTTGCGAAACTAAAAAAAACGTATAAAACAATGCTAAATTATCTCAATACTGGCATAGTGTTCCAGGAAATCCCCGATGAGGTGACGCTGTCTATCAACATCACGGGTTGTCCGTGTCGTTGTCCGGGCTGCCACAGTCAGTATCTGTGGGAGAACATCGGCGAACCACTGACACCAATGGTGCTCGACAAACTCGTTGCCGACTATAATGACGAGATAACCTGCATCTGCTTTATGGGTGGCGATGCTGACCCGAAGTACGTTAGCCAACTCTCGCAGTATCTGCATCGTGAACACCCCAAGCTGAAGGTGGCATGGTATAGCGGTCGTCAGCTGTTCCCAAGAACAATACGCAAAAGCGACTTCGACTATATAAAGCTCGGTCCGTATATCGAACATCTTGGCTGTCTGAAGGAGCGCACCACTAATCAACGACTCTACAAGCGTGCTGTGGGTGACGACTTTACAGATATTACATCACGCTTTTGGAAGTAGACAAACTACGCTAATGTTATAATTCCGAATATTCTATTGGTCGACCCTAACACTCTTTGTGGTGTTAGGGTCGAAACTGAATTACTAAAAACCAAACATTCGAATGACTAAATTCACGCTTTCAGCCATCATCATGCTACTCTCTTTGGTGCCAATCGGAGTGGACGCACAAAACGCAACCGCAAAATATATGCACATATCCGACCCCTCGTTTCTGCGCGATGGCGACGAGATAATTATCGTCAGCAAGGATAATGGCGTGGCTATGAGTAGGTATCAGAATGCGAAAAAGGACTATATGCTGCCATGCTTGATAAAGTTGAGCAAGGAGGACGAGCTGGAGTTGGCTGCGTGCGAAACGGACAGTATGGCGGTGTTCAAAGTGAAGAAAATAACTGGCGGCTGGAGGTTGAAGGATAGTAGGTGTGGTTGGCTTAGCGCAGGCACGAAGGCTTCATATTCGTTGATGTTCCAGGAGAGAGAAACGGAAAAGACTAATGAGATTGATATAAAATTCTCAGACAAGGGCAATGCCCGTATCAGTTTTGTAAAGTTTAAAAATGGAGGATATCTTGATTATAAACCAGACTCGGAACGCTTCGCACGCTATGTTAAGAATGACGGCTATGGTAAGGTGCAGATATATCGCCGTCTTGTAAATGCGGTTGTTGTAGAGAGTCTTGCGTTTGGTGAGTCGGGTGGCAATACAGACATTGCTTCGTACTATCAAGATGCTTATGTGCACAACGTAACTATCGACCGCACGTTCCGTGCCGACGGCGGATGCTATACGCTTTGTCTGCCATTCGGTCTTACAGAAAGCGATATTCGCACAGCTTTCCCGGGTATGCAGTTCAAACAACTTCAGAATGTGGAGGTAGACGATGATAATGTGGTGTATCACTTCCTCACTGTAAAGTCGACAGTTGCTGGCGAGCCCTATCTTGTGCAATTTTTGAATGGGGTGACGAAAGATGTGGTTAAGCCGGTTGTGAAGAATAAGTTCATCCTCGCTGCCAAGCCTGCGACATTGACAGGTAAGCTCTCTTCAGGCAACTTCCTGTTTGTGGGTACCTACGATCCGCTCCTTCTACCTGCTGACGGGCACTATAGGTTTGTTGGTGCTGATGGCAAGCAACTTGTAACGCCGAATGCAGAAGGCAACTTGAAAGGATTGCGTGCATACTTCTTTATGCCCAGTCTTTACGATAATTGTAAATATGATTCTAATGGAAAGCCTCGTTCTGTGAGAATAAGTACGGATAGGGGCAAAACTTCATCAAAATAAGAGTAGATTATGGATTTATTAAGTAAGATTGGAAGCTACGACTTCCTTGTGGAGCCATTCCACTGCGATTTTTCTAACCATATATTTCTTGGACATCTTGGCAACCATCTGCTGAATGCAGCCGACTTCCATAGCAACGAGCGTGGTTATGGCATGGACTATCTCAACACGGTGCACAAGACATGGGTGCTCTCGCGCTTCGTTATGGAGCTTGACGAAATGCCCCTTGCTTACGACCGCATCACGGTGGACACGTGGGTGGAGAACGTGATGAAGTTCTTCACGAGTCGTAACTATGCTATTCGTGATAAGAGCGGCAAGCACTACGGCTATGGTCGCAGCATTTGGGCAATGATTGACACCGATACGCGTCAGCCGGTGGATATTCTTGCGGAGCGCGACGGACTGATTACGAAGTACATCGAGACCGATGAACCGTGCCCGATTGAGCCGTTCAAGCGTGTGAAGCTATCGAAAGCAGCTGAGTGTCGACGCATTGTTGAGACACGTTACAGCGATGTGGATGTCAACGGACACATCAATAGCGTGAAATACATAGAGCATATTCTCGACCTTTGGACGCTCGACTTCTATCGCACGAATCGTCTGCAGCGCTTCGATATAGCTTATGTTGCAGAGTCGCATTGTGGTGATCGCTTGCATCTGTTTGTTGAAGAGGTGGCAGATGGTGAGTTCTGTGTGCAAGTGATGAAGCAGACACCAGAGAGTGATGCCGGACAGAAGGCGGATGCCGAGCTTAAGGAAGTGTGTCGTTGTAAGATAAAATTTGTTGCGAAGTAAAACGAATTGATGCGAAAAATCCCAGTGCAATGGTTGAGTCATTACACTGGGATTTGTTTTTTATGTTGCTTGAGCAGCATGGGCACTCAAGCAATTTCGGATTATTTGTTAGGTGAACAATTAGTCCTTTGTGATGTCGTTGAATGTAGCAACGCGGTTGAACTCTACCTGCTCGAAGAGCTTGTCAGTAGCACCCATACCAGTAGCCTTCAGACGATTCTCCGAAATCTTGTACTTCTTAACGAGGATAGCCTTAACAGCGTCAGCACGCTGCTGAGAGATGCGCTCGTTGATTTCCTTAGAACCCTCTGGAGAAGCGTAGCCCTTGATTTCTACCTTCGACTCCTTGTGGTTCTTCATGTAGTTGGCGATGAGCTCGATAGAAGCTACCTGAGCCGGGTCTACAGAAGTCTTGCCCTGGCGGAAGATAACTGTCGGCTGGAGGTTAGTTGCTGTCTCTGCCTTAGGAGCAGGACGGTTGTTGCACTCCTCGAGAGCCTGCTTGAGGTTGTTGATCTCTGTGTCCTTAGCGGTGAGGTTCTTCTTGTTCTGCTCGTCCTTGCTTGTGAGAGCAGCGTTCTCCTCGCGGAGGCTGTTAATCTGAGCGTTGAGAGCGTCAACCTCTGCCTGGTCACGACCCGAAGCAATTGTGAAGTTATGTGTGCCGTTAGAGTTCTTGAACTTATAGTTGAAGCCAACATTAACCTGGAACATTGAGCGGTTGATGTTGTACTCAACACCCTCGTAACCGAGACCATTGAGCGACCAGTTCATAGAAGGCTCAACATAGAACTGCCATGCCTTTGTCTTGCCAAGGTTGAAGGCAAAGTTGAGGCCTGCCTTAGAAGTGAGCATATTAGTGTTGTCTTTGTAAGAAGCTGCGTTAGAGAAAACATGACCCCAACCGAGACCATATACAGCTGATACTTCGAAGAGACGTGGCTCACCCTTGTAACCACCTACCCAGTTGGTGATGTTTGCAGTACCAAGGAGTGAGGTGTTGATGCCGTTTACGGCAGTGCCTGTCTTGTGCAGGAAGCCCTGCTTAGAGCCAACTTCCTTGAAGTAAATGTTGCTCTCAACTGCGAGACCGAATACAGGTGTGAAGTTGCGACCGAGACGTACGCCAAGGTTTGGACGGAAGTCCTGAAGCCAATGGTGACCCTTAGAAGCTGTTGACACACCGGTATTTACACCGACATACATGTTGTCAAAAGTCTTACTTTCTGTAACAGTTTGAGCCGAAGCTGTAGCTGCCATCACAGCAGCTGCAAAAAGAATTGAAATCTTTTTCATAAAATTACTTTTTAATATAGTCTATTGTTATCTCTCTATAATTATTTGCTGCAAAGTAAAGCAAAATAAATGAAAAAGCCAAATAACTTCCAAGTTATTTGGCTTTTTTGATGATATAAAGGGAAAAATCTACCATTATTATTCATTAGTAGGACAAAAAAGACTTCTTTTTGAACTTCTTTTAGTATTTATCGTGCTTTTTTGTACTACACATCTTATATACTAATGTGCCACCTTGCATGATTGTGTTGTGCGAAATGGATGTTTTGTTGTACTTTTTGCCGTTGAGCAGGATGTAGTCTACGTATTTGTTCTCGGCAGAAATGCCATCGGCTACAATGGTGAATGTCTTGCCTTCGGGCAGATGAAGCACAATCTTTGGCATCTGTGGAGCACCGAATACATACTCGCCACTGACAGGGTTCACAGGATAGAAACCCATTGCCGAGAGCATGTACCATGCCGACATCTGTCCGCAGTCGTCGTTGCCGCAGAGTCCGTCAACGGTGGGGTGGTACTGTGTGTCGAAAATCTCGCGTATGAGTTCTTGCGTGCGCGATGGTCTGCCTGCTAAGGCGTAGAGATAAGCCACATGATGGCTCGGCTCGTTGCCGTGTGCGTACTGTCCGATAAGTCCGGTCACGTCGTTCTGCGAGGTGACGAGTTCGAGTGTGAAGAACTCGTCGAGCTTCTTGAGGAACGGTTTCGGTCCGCCGAAGAGCTTAATGAGTCCGGGAATGTCGTGCTGCACCTGCCATGTGTACTGCCATGCGTTGCCCTCGGTGTAGTCGCCACCTACGGTTTCGGCGTGAGCCACGTCGCTCGGGTTGAACGGACTTCTCCATGAGCCGTCGGTAAGGCGCGGACGCATGAAGTTGGTCTGCTTGTCGAAGAGATTCTTATAGAAGTTGGCGCGGCGTGCGAAGTACTGCTGATCCTGTTTCTTGCCCATGAGACGAGCCATGTCGGCTGCGGCATAGTCGTCGTACATACACTCGAGTGAGTTGGATACCGATTCAGACGCGACAAGGTCGGTTGGCCAATAGCCGTACTTCATGTATGTCTCCCAGTCGTACTTCTCGCCGTGGCTCACGGTCTGTGTACGTTTGATGGCGTTGAAAGCGCGCTCTGCATCGAAGCCGCGGAAACCCTTGTGGTAAGCTTCGGCTACGATAGACACGGCGTGGTTGCCAATCATGCAGAAGTTTTCCTTGCCCCAGAGTCCCCAGATTGGCAGGAAGCCCTGCACCTCGGCTTGTTCAACGAGCGAGTTGACCAAGCCGTCGACGCGCTCCGGAATGACCATAGTGTAGAATGGGTGAGCGGCGCGGTAGGTGTCCCAGCAGGAGAAGGTGGAGTAGAACTCGCCATTGCTTGAGCAGACCACCTTGTTGTCGGCGTTGCGGTATTTGCCGTCAACGTCAGCAATCTGGTTAGGCTGGATAAGTGCGTGGTAGAATGCCGTGTAATAGTTCTGCTTATCGGTGTCGGTGCCGGTCACATCGATGCGACTCAAGTAAGAGTTCCACTCGTTGTGAGCGGTGCGTGTCACCTCGGCAAAGTTCCAGTCAGGCACTTCTGTTTCGAGGTTCAGGCGTGCGCCCTCAACGCTTGTCGTAGACATTGCCACCTTAACGAGTAGTTGCTCGCCACGCGGTATGTCGAACGTAGCCACGATGCGTTGTCCGCGTTCTGTGTCAACAGCCTTCGGCAGTTGGATATGGCTGACAACGGGGCGGTTGAACTTCATCACGAAGAAGTAGTCCTGGTCCACCCACACCTTGTTGCGCACGTGTCCGGTCAGAGTCTGCGCATCCTCCCATTTCGTCTCGCACGAGATGCACTGCGAGTGGTACTGCTCATCGCGCCAAGCCGGAGCGTGCTGCAGGTCGATAAATACGGAAGTGGAGTCGGGGTTGTCGAATGTGTAGCGGTGGAAGGCAACGTGTGGCGCAGCTGTCAGTTCGGCTTTCACCTTCGCATCGGTGAGGTAGACCGAGTAGTAGCCGGGTGTGGCAAACTCCTGCTGCTTAGAGTAGCGAGAGCGATAACCATCCCAAGCACGTGTGCGTTTGCCGCTTGTGGGCATCACGAGTATGTCGCCAAGGTCCATGCAGCCCGTGCCGTTGAGGTGGGTCTGCGTAAATCCCCAGATGAGAGAGTCGCTATAAACGTACTCTGAGCAGTAGCGCCAGCCCACAGCACCCGTCACCGGACTGGTCTGTATCATGCCGAACGGGCGGCACGCCCCCGGGAAAGTGTGTCCGTTGTCAGCGTTGCCGACGAACGGATTAACGTACTGTGTGTAGTCGGTGGTGTCTGCGAGCGCTGTTGTAGCCATTGTCGGCAGAAGACCGAGCGCAGCAAACGCCAGCTTGCAGAAAAGTCTTTTGGATTTGTTCATATAGGTGGTTTTTAATTTCATAGACAAAGGTAGTGTTTTTATGTCGCTTTACAAAGCAAACCTGCTTATTTATTGCAGACTATATAATATAATTAAGGTGTAAGCACTTGTCGTTTCGTGGTCTGGAACGATGTGTGCCTCGGTTCTTATCGCTTCAACGAACCATCCACGTCGACCGACGCAGACATCCGCATCGACCGGCGCAGACATCCGCATCGACCGACGCAGACATCCGCATCGACCGACGCAGACATCCGCATCGACCGGCGCAGACATCCGCACCGACCGGCGTGGATGCTAAAAGTGTTGCAACTGTGTTATAATAATATTGGATCAAATAATATTGTTGTGTTTTTAACAATCCAATATTATTGTTTATCTTTGCGTCATGAATAGAACTCAGCC
>ENA-UEPW01001279-UEPW01001279.1-human-gut-metagenome-genome-assembly--contig:-NODE-1279-length-10963-cov-6.865332_pt1 | contig 10963 bp, 4 predicted proteins | sample MGYA00242935_ERZ507936 | MGnify/ENA primary metagenome ERZ507936 (study PRJEB26167, sample SAMN06115469) | human gut metagenome | host: Homo sapiens | place: China:Chongqing | collected 2016-06-23... | reverse complement strand
ATTTGTTTATTCGATTATTTTATATGCTTTTTCAAAAGCAAAAGAAGGCAATACACTGGTTTCCAATCATATGATAAAACACCATGTTTTAGAAGTGATAGAGAATTGATCATGCGCAGTATGGACCTGCTTCGCGGGAAAAACCCGAATCCATTTACTAACTATGTGAAGAAAGACTGCTATATTTGCCTTGTAACAATCGTTGCTGGGCAAATTATCGTATATACAGAAGCATATGAACATACAAAAATTAAAATTACTATTAGCAACAGCCTGTCTGGCTCCCCTGCCACTCACCGCCCAAATCACGGAAAGAGAACGGCCGGCAGAATGGAAACACCTCATTACAGGCGGACGCTACATGGACCGTTTCGAAGCAATGCCCGATGGCACGCTCTCCGGAGAGACGTGGGGAGCGGACAGCGTACGCCCCCGGTATATCGACAACGGTATCGAACATCCCGACATCTCGTTCTGGGGAGGCAATATCCTCCAAACGCCGGACCGGAAATACCATCTGTTCGTATGCGGATGGCCGGAAAGCGCACCCAAAGGGCATATGGAATGGCCCAATTCAACCGTTTATCATGCAACCGGCGATCATCTGCATGGGCCTTTCACCATCCAAGACACAATCGGGAAAGGGCATAACCCGGAGGCTTTCGTCCTCAACGACGGCCGGATCGTCGTATATGTCATCGACGGATATTATATAGCCGACCAGGTCAACGGCCCCTGGCAATACGGAAAGTTTACGTTCAATCCCCGCGACCGGAAGATCATCGAAGGACTGAGCAACCTCAGCTTTGCCAAAAGGCAGGATGGTTCTTATCTGATGGTTTGCCGGGGAGGAGGCATCTGGATCAGCAAAGACGGCATCGCCCCTTACGAACAGATCACGGACAAGCGGGTTTATCCGCCTGTCAAAGGAGAGTTCGAGGACCCGATCATCTGGCGGGACTCCCTGCAATATCACCTGATCGTGAATGACTGGCTGGGACGTATCGCCTTCTACCAACGTTCCAAAGACGGCATCCACTGGGTGACGGAACAAGGGGAAGCTTATGTGCCCGGCATCTCCTTCCATCGGGACGGGCATGTCGAGCATTGGTTCAAATACGAACGTCCTAAAGTATTCCAGGACAAACAAGGACGTGTAGAGCAGATGAACTTTGCCGTCATCGATACCGTCAAATGGGATGATCATGGCAATGACAACCACAGTTCGAAGAATATCTGTATCCCGATGAACAAGGGGATGTTATTGTCCGTCCTGAACCGAACACCGATAACAGCCTCCACTGAAATCATCCAGGTCAAGATCCTAGCGGAAGAAGGCTTCGACCCGCTCCGCGAGATCGATGTGCCGTCCCTGCGGTTCGGTTCATACAACGAAGTGAACTTCGGACGGGGAAGCCAAGTGATCCGGACCGAAAGCTCCGGAAAAGACCTGATCCTCACGTTCGACGGACGGGGAAGCGGTATCACACCGGATGAGTTCGCCCCGAAGATGATCGGGAAAGACAAGCAAGGAAAGATGCTGTTCGGTTATGCGAGCCTGCCGTATGCCGATTATACACCGGCTCTGCTGTCCAGCTTGCGTCCCGTCTACCGGAAAGACAAAAACGAAGTCAGAGTCGAGATCCGGAACTTCGGGCTTTCGGCTTCCGGAGAGACAACCATCGAGGTCAAACAGAACGGGATGCTATTGGGCAGCCGAAAAATAAAGGCGCTAAAACCGTATGAGAAAACGGAACTGGCCTTTACCCCCAAGAAGGGAGAATGGACGGACAAGGCCGGTTATCAGGTCGTGTTCCTCCGGGACGGACAAGTCGTAGAAACAAACAATTTCACTATTCAATAATAATCGCTTATAAACATGAAACACACCTTTATCCTCCTGCTCGGAGCCATGCTGTCCCTACAGGGGCAAGCCCAGGACAAGCAGATGCAATTTCAGAACACGATCAAGGTCGAAGCTGGCGACAGCCATGCGGACATCATCGCGAAAGCGGCCCATGTCGTGCCTTCGCCCAACCAGTTGGCGGCATTGCAAAACGAGTTTATCGCCTTCATCCATTTCGGGCCGAACAGTTTTACCCGCCTGGAATGGGGAAGCGGAAAGGAAGACCCGAAAGTCTTCGACCTGAAAGAGCTCGACACGGACCAGTGGTGCGAGGCCATGAAAGCAGCCGGCATGAAGATGGTGATCCTGACGGTCAAGCACCATGACGGGTTCGTCCTGTGGCAAAGCCGTTACACAAAACACGGCATCATGTCCACCGGTTTCCGCGGCGGCAAAGGCGACATCCTGAAAGACCTGTCGGAATCCTGCCGCAAGTACGGGCTGAAGTTAGGCGTCTATCTGTCACCGGCAGACCTGTACCATATCGAAAACCCGGAAGGACTGTACGGCAACCTCAGCCCATACACCAAACGGACCATCCCGCGTGAAGTCCCCGGACGGCCTTTTGCCAACAAGACCCGTTTCGAATTCGTAGTGGACGACTACAACGAGTACTTCCTCAACCAACTCTTCGAGATCCTGACCGAATACGGCCCGATCCACGAAGTATGGTTCGACGGGGCACATCCCAAGCGGAAAGGCGGACAGACCTACAATTACCCCGCCTGGAAAAAACTGATCAAGGCACTTGCCCCCAACGTCGTTATCTTCGGACGGGAAGATGTCCGGTGGTGCGGCAATGAAGCCGGCGGCACACGGTCGACCGAATGGAACGTGATCCCCTACCAGGCAAATCCGGACACGATGTCGAACTTCGCCGATATGACCGACAAAGACCTCGGAAGCCGTGAACAGCTCTATAAAGCCCGCTACCTGCATTACCAGCAGGCCGAAACCAACACTTCCATCCGCGAAGGCTGGTTCTACCGGGACGACACGCACCAGAAAGTACGAAGCACCGACGATGTGTTCGACATCTATGAACGCGCCGTAGGAGGCAACTCCACTTTCCTGTTGAACATCCCGCCCAACCGGGACGGCAAATTCTCTCCGACAGATGTAGCCGTGCTGAAGGAAACCGGCCAGCGAATCCGGGAAACCTACGGGACCGACCTGTTCCGTCAGGCAAAAGGCCCGAAAGAGGTGCTCGACCAAAATGCAGACACCTATGTGACGGCCGATAAGGACGGGGCGGGAATCGTCATCTCCACTCCCCAACCTGTCACCCTCAACCGTCTGGTTCTCCAGGAAGCGATTGCCACCAACGGGGAACGGGTAGAGAAACACGCCGTGGATGCCTGGATCGACGGAGGATGGAAAGAGATCGCCCATGCCACCAACATCGGCTACAAACGAATCCTGCGTTTCCCGGATGTCACGACGGACAAGATACGGGTCCGCATACTCGAATCCCGCCTCACACCCGCCATCTGCACCATCTCCGCCCACCACTACAAAGCCCGTCCGCCCCGGTTGAGCGCACAGAGAAGCATGGACGGATTGGTTACCATCGAACCGATGGCACAAGAATTCGGCTGGAAAGCGCACGGTGAGAACATTGCCGAGAACCTGAACGCAGGTTTCAAGATCTACTATACGACAGACGGAACGGAACCATCGGCAGGCTCTACCGAATATAAAGCACCTTTCCTGATGGGAAACAGCGAACTGAAAGCGGTAGCCATCCTGAACGGAGAAAAGGGAGCCATCTTACAAGAACGGTTTGGGCTGGTCAAGAAGGGATGGAAGATAGCCGACAAGACCGCGCAATCCCTTGCCATCGACCTCGGCAGCCAGCAAACGGTAAGCGGCTTTGCCTTCACCCCGCAAAAACAAGGCGGTAAGGGCACAGTAGCCGGTATCATCCGGATCAGCAACGACGGGAAGAACTGGAAAGAGGTGGAACGCTTCGAATTCGGCAACCTGATCAACGATCCGTCCAAACGCTACCATCATTTCAAGCAAACGGTAAAAGCCCGCTACGTCCAAGTGGAAGCAGCGGAAATCGCCGCCCGTACGGAGGCTGCCGCCCTTGCTGGAATAGACATCTTCTAAGGCTCGTCTACAAACAGTATATACCTTGTAAGGTAAAGTCATATACGTTATAAAGTAAAAGAAAAAAGGTTATAGGGAATTTTATTTTACCCTATAACCTTTTTTCTTTTATTCGTTCCTGTGCTAGCCCGGAAGAGCAAAGACAGAACTACATCGCAAAAGGTGTAGCTTTCACATACGCCTTATATCCTTTAATCATGCCGGGGAATCCTTCTTCTGCACGGGGCAGGTAGCGGAAACCGGATATCGTCTGCTCTTCCTTCAAATCGATCACGACCTGGTGCGGATATTTGTCTCCCTGCTTCGTGCTCCAATAGGTAGATTCCTGCAAATCATAGATCTTATCGGCAGTAAAGTTACCCCACTGCGTGCTTTCGCTGTCCGCATAAGAGATGTTCCAATGCTGGCGGGGGAGCGGCTTGCCGTCTTCGTCCAACAGATAGAACTCGGCCATAGCGGCATTGTCCTTGCCATCCTGTGCATCCAATGCCTCGAGGCAGAAATAGCGGCCCTTGACAGTCCGGCCGAACTTCACTTCCTGCCAGCCGTTTCCGGGTTTCAGCGCACCGTTGGCAACCGGTTTCTCACCTTTCAGGTTCAGCGTCTGCCCCTCTTCACGGTGGGTAGCCGGGGCTTCAGCCCGCAACATATCCAAGATCGGTTCCTTCCGGCCTTCCACTACAGCCTTTTCCGGGCCTAACAGGTCGAGGATGATGATCTCGTTCTTTCCCTTCTTCAACCAGCATCCGGGCATAAACAAAGTCTGCTGAGGTCCGATCTCCCAGAAGCGGCCCATCGCCTTTCCGTTTACCCAAACCATGCCTTTTCCCCAGGTCTGCATGTCGAGGAACACGTCTCCGACTTCATCCAGCTCGAAAGTAGTCCGGTAATAAGCCGGTCCGTCGAGTTTGTCTCCCGCTGCATACTTCTTGTCCTGTACGAAAGCGTAATCGACCGGGAAGCTGTAAACCTGCCAGTCTTCCAGTTCCTGTCTGCCGGTGTCGCTGATCAGTTCCACCTTATCCGTAATCCCCTTACGGTCGTGGATGGCAACATCGAAGTTGACACGTCCCATCGCCTCCACCAGGATATCCAGGCGCGTTCCTGCTGCCAAAGCCGGCAGCACCACCGTGTTTTCACCTCTGCGACGATCCAGACGGCCCAACAGTTTGCCATCGGCAAAGACCTGTGCCCAGTCATGCACCTCATCGATCAACAGGGTCGTTCCTTCCTTTACGGCAGGCAGAGTCGTCCGGTAAAGGATCGTTCCCCAACCCTGGTCGAACTGCTCCATCGGTTTAATCTCTTTCGAAGCCTGGGGAGCAGGCAGATTGTCGAACAGCGGAGCCACTTCGCCGACGGTGAACGCCGGGATCTCGATCAAAGGATAAGCTGCCGGGACATCGGGTATGACCTGACCGGAATCGGCATATTGTGTCAGCAGTTCACGTAACTTGTAGTATTTGGGAGTCGCCCACCCCGCCTCGCTGATCGGGGCGTCATAGTCGTAGGAGCTGCACATGGCGGAATAGGCCGGGCTGTTCGCACCGCCCCAATGTCCGAAAGTCGTCCCCCCGTGCGCCATATAGAGCGAGAAGGAGATATGGCGGTCCAGCATGTCCTTGATACCGGAAACCATCACCCCGGCATCGCGCGTCTCGTGCTTGCGTCCCCAATGGTCGAACCATCCGCTCCAGAACTCGCTGCACATCAGCGGAGCATCGGGGCGTGCCTCTTTCAACTTCTTGAACTGGGCATCGATATTAGCTCCTGTCCCGAAGTTGATCGTCCAGACCAGATCATCCAAACCGTTCAACTGGAAAGTAGAGCTCCAGTCACACTGGAACAACGGGACATCCGTAAAGCCTGCCGCCTTCACCGCATCGCGGATATTGGCGATATACGCCTTGTCGGTAGCATATGCCCCATACTCGTTCTCGACCTGTACCATGATGATATTCCCGCCCCGGGTCACCTGCAAGTCAGCCAACTGCTTGCCGATCTCGTTCATGAACAGCTTCGTCCGTTCGAGGAAATAGGGATCGTTGGTACGGAGCTTGATATCCTCCTTCTTCAACAACCACCAGGGCAGTCCGCCCATCTCCCACTCAGAGCAGACATAAGGGCCGGGACGCAACATGATATACATGCCTTCTTTCTGGGCCAGCCGGCAAAAAGCGGCAATATCGTTCTGCCCCTTGAAATCGAACTCGCCCGGTTTCTGCTCATGGATATTCCAGAACGCATAGATACAGATCGTATTCATGCCGAGTGCCTTGCACATCTGAATACGATGTTGCCAGTATTCGGCGGGGATACGGGTATAATGTATCTCCGCCGCCTTAATCACAAATGGTTTGCCATCCAGCAGGAAGGTTCCCTTCCCGATAGAAAAATCGTGCTTCTCCCCTTGTCTGGGACTGCATCCTGAGAGCAGGAGGATAACGCAGCAGGTTATCAATCCTGCTAAAATCTTGTTTACGTGTTTCATATAAGTTAATTGTATTGTACTGTCACTGTTTTATCTTTCTCTGTTTCCAGAATCAGGACTCCCTCCTTCTCCAGTTTATCTCCCTTGTTGCCCGTTACGGAAGCGACTTTGCATCCTTCAGGGATAGCCAGACGCAACGTCCCGCCCTGTTCGGGCAAGATACGGACTTGCCGCACCTGCCCCGCCACCTTTTCGGCCGAGACAAGGAAAGCGCCCATGGCACGCAGTTTGTCGAAAGATACATCCTGCCAGGCAACCGGTACAGCCGGGAACACCCGGATAACGCCCGTATGGCTCTGGAGCAGCATCTCCTGGATACCGGCGGCAAAGGCGAAGTTTCCTTCCAAAGTAAACGGACGGTAGGTGAATTTCGACTTTCCGCTTTTCGTCTGGTCGCCGTTCGCATGGAACGTATTCGGGAGGCAGAAACATTCGGCAAAGGTGCGCAGTGCATCGGCAGCCCCTTCCCCGTCGAAGGCACGAGCTTTCATATTCCCGAACCAGCTATAGGAATAGCCGCACCAGTAATCAGGCCCGAAATCTTGTAGCTTCTTCAAGGTCGCTTTTATAATCTCCTGGGATTTCTCGCCCTGGCTCCAATCAACAAGGCCGAGCGGATGGATCGACATGGCGTGGGAGAAATGACGGTGCGACTGGTCGTAAGGGAAACCTTTTGCAAAGGTCAAAGCCCGGTCTTCATCCAGGTTCAGATCGGGCAGTTGAGCACCGATCGCTTTCCAGTGGGCAGCCTCGTCTGCCAACCCCAATTCGGAAGCCAGCTCGGAAGCGGCATTGAAAGCAAAGTGCATCAAGGAAAGGTCATAGTTTGTCATATCCTTGAACCACGCATTGATCGAGTTGTCGAAAATTTCCGGGCTGGAACTCAGCGGCAACCGGCGTACTCCGTCAGCATCGACTGTGGAGATCTGTTCGAGATAAGTCGCCACGTCCTTCAGAAACGGGTAGGCCCGCTCTTTCAGGAAAATGCGGTCGGCCGAATACTTCCAATGCAGATAGAAATGCTGTCCCAGCCATGCGCTGACCGTCGGCGACATGGAGTACTGTACCCATCCGCCCATCGGCTCGCCGGTCAGGGTGCAAACGCCGGGAACATTCATCCCGTCCGTCCCGAAATACTCTCGGGTATATTTTTTATACACATCACGCTGTTCCCAGAGGGTATTCAGATAGCCCATCCCCTCCTGCAAATGGTTGCCGGTATAGGCAGGCCAATAACTCAACTGTGTGTTCAGGTCATGATGGTAGTCTCCTTTCCAGGGCGGCAACATCCCGTTATCGGCTGTCCAGACTGCCTGAAGGGAAATCGGATAAGAGTCCTCGCGGGCAGCCGACCCGAACTTGTACATCTCGTTGTCGTACTGTTTCTGCAGGAGCGTATCCGGCAGCGAGACGGACGACTGTGCCCAATAGCCTTTCCAGAAGTCCATATGCGAGCGGTAGTCTGCCTCCACGCCACGCTCCATCGCTTCTGCCGTTTCCTGGTCGGCCCGGTCGGCGGCCAAAGAAGAAGTCAGGCTCCATACGCCGCTGAGCGTGCCGCCTTTCTGCTGCCAACGGACGACCACATCGTACGAAAAGCCTCCCCACCCTTCCTGATGGAAAGTGGTCGTACCGGCTTCCTTCTGTATCGTCCCCTGTTTATATCCGAGGCGTCCCAGGGCCGGACCGGCATGCGAGTTGTCGCCTGCGACCTCGTCCGGATTGCTGTAGCGGGGTGCAATGATCTCCGGCGAAACCGTATCCGGCAGGTTCTCGAAGACAAACCATCCGACCGGTTCGTCGGCATGCACGAACGTTTTCAACTTCGTCCCGTTCTCCCAAAGCACCTCACAAAGGGCATTATTGAGGAAAAGATGTACGGAAGAAACCTTCCCGATATTCAACGGGAACTCCAAAGCCGCCCCCGGTATCTTAGACGGGGCAGGCAAGGCGTTATAAGGGTGGTCGAACTTCTTCTGCACCGGCAGATAATCCCCTTTCCTCACCTGCTCACAGACCCAGGCAAAACGATTGTTCGGTCCTGCAATACTATCCATCGGGCGCAAGTCCCAGAGATCCGTCCGATCCAGCGAAAAACGTAGCACAGAATCGCGTTGCCAGACTAATGTTCCTACTGTGGCATTTCCCAACGGAATTCCTTCATCCCAAGTCTTGGCCAAGTGACCAAACTGCAAGTCACTGCTTGTCGGTGTGACAGGCAGTGACTCCTTTTCGCAACAGGCAGCCAATAGGCATGCGCTTATGCAAGTTAGCCAAAATTCCTTTTTCATTCGTATTAAATCGATATTATTCTTTCTTTGTCTCCTGCAAAGATACGGTTTATTGATTTAATAACTGCTTGACAGCTTCGTCCGAACGAGTTTCCGTCTCCTGGATTTTTTATAGTCGAACAAAGCATCGAGTTCGTAAAGTTGCAGGGTAACAGTCGGGGCAAAACGGTCGGAAGCGACATAGTTGCGGGCTGATGTCAGCAATTGCTGCATGGCCGGGCGTTTCTCTATATCCTTAACCGGATCGACCACAAGGACAAACAGCTTGCCGCTTGCCGCAATCTCTCCGCTTTCGCTTTCGAGCTGCCAAGTCAACTGCCCTTTACGGATCGCTTCGGGACCGAAATGATAGATGCCATCTTCGCAGTAAAGGTCTCCGCATTTGTGTAAGCACGCTTCTGAAGGCGCGCCAGCAGGACGATCGGAGCACATGATTCACGGTATTTCTCAGGGGTTACCAACCCTTTGCTTTCCCAAAAGGCATCCAAGATACCGACTACTTCTCCCGCCTCTTCAGCAAGATCATGGGGATGCCGCCGCTGGAGTACAAGAAGATGAAGAAAGGATGATTACCAATAATACTCATCCATAATCTCCTGCATCCGGGGCGTTGCGGCATCGGTATCGCCAACCTCGCGACGGAGTTTCAGCAGCTCGCGCTTCATCTTTTCGATTTCACCGGCATAGGCGGGGGAATTGTAGACGTTATGGTCTTCGTGGGGGTCGGACAGCAGATCGTAGAACTCCCACGACGGCGTGACGGGAGCCTTATCCGATCCGGTCGCATTCAGCGGATCGCCGTAGAGGAACATCAGTTTGTAGCGATGGTTGCGGATGCCCATGTGGGCGGGACGGATCTTGTGGTGCGTCCAGTAGCGGTAGTACATGGACTGCCGCCAGTCGCGCGGAGTCTCGCCCTTCAGGTTGTCGCGAAAGCTGCGGCCTTCGCTGCACGACGGGGCGTCCACCCCGGCATAGTCGGCCAACGTAGCGGCAAAATCAATATTGAGGATGATGTCGGAATTGCGCGTCCCGGCCGGGATCTCCTTCGGGTAGCGGATAACAAACGGCATGCGAAGCGGCTCCTCGTACATCATGCGCTTGTCGAAAAAGCCATGCTCGCCGAGGAAATAACCCTGGTCGGAGACATAGACTACGATCGTATTCTCGGACAGCCCCTCTTCATCGAGGAAACGCAGCAGGCGGCCGATATTGTCATCGATGGCCGCTCCGCAACGCAAGTAGTCGCGAATCAACTTCTGATAGATTTTCCGGCGCGCATCTTCCTTGCCCATTCCTTCTACGGAGAAAGGCAGTTCCGGATACTTGCACCACCAGGAATCCGGGTCTTTCGAGGCGATCCCCCATCGGCGGGCCATATCTTCCAACGGTTGTCCGGGGAACGTACGCCCGGATTCTTCCGGCCCGAACTCCATCATGTTTGCCGGTTCGGGGAACGTGACTCCGTCATAAATATGTTTCAACCGTTCGGGGAAATCCCACGGTTCGTGCGTCGCCTTGAAATGGCAACACATCATGAAGGGTCGGTCCTTATCGCGCGAACGGATCCACCGGATCGTCTTGTCGGTCACCAGGTCGGTCGAGAAGCCCTTCTCCACCTTGCCGCTTTTCCCTTTATCATCGTCTATCCAGCCCTCCGCGGTCTTGAAAAGCGGGTCCCAATATTCCCCCTGGTCATGGAAAACCGAAAAGGTGTCGAAACCCGACGGCTGCGTCTTGAGATGCCATTTGCCGAAAAGGGCCGTCTGATACCCTCCCTCCTGCATGCGTTTCGCAATATTGTCCAAAGCCGGATCGAGCCTGTCTTCAAGCGTATAGACCCCGTTATGATGGCTATAGGCGCCTGTCATGATAGCCGCGCGGCTGGGCACGGAGATCGAGTTCGTGCAAAAGCAGTTGTCAAGCACGCACCCCTCGGCCGCCAGGCGGCGGATATTCTCGTTCTTCACGTATTCGCTCAGTATTCCTCCATAGATTCCCCACGCCTGCGAGGTATGATCGTCGGAAAGGATGAAAAGGATGTTCGGGCGTCCAGAGTCGGCTTCCGGCTTTTCGTCTGCCATCGCAGGAGAGGCAGACGCCAAAAAGCCGGTCGTGATGATTAGTTGATCGAATGTTTTCATGACATTTTTTGTTTTT
>ENA-UEPW01001249-UEPW01001249.1-human-gut-metagenome-genome-assembly--contig:-NODE-1249-length-11257-cov-10.217263_pt1 | contig 11257 bp, 9 predicted proteins | sample MGYA00242935_ERZ507936 | MGnify/ENA primary metagenome ERZ507936 (study PRJEB26167, sample SAMN06115469) | human gut metagenome | host: Homo sapiens | place: China:Chongqing | collected 2016-06-23... | reverse complement strand
GGGAGCAGGGGGCTTCATGATACGCTTTTTCGATGCCCTCACGCCTGGGGCTTTTCAAACTCCTTGGCCACGTCCGCCAACAGCTGCCGGATGGGCAGGTGCTGGGGACAGATGCGCTCACACTGGCCGCAGCGGATGCAGTCCGATGCCTTGCGGCCCGGCCTGGTGTGGACATCCTCATAGTAAAAGTCGGCGTTCCAGTCGTGGTAGAGTTGCTTGGTGTTCATCAGGGCGAACAAATTGGGGATGGCGATGTGCTGGGGACATCCATCCACGCAGTAGCGGCAGGAGGTGCAGGGGATCAGGTGCATCCCATGGAAGATCGCCTGTACCCGATCCACGGCGGCCCGCTCCTGCGGATCCAGCGGCCGGAAGTCCTTCATAAAGGCGATGTTGTCCTGCATCTGCTCCAACGTGCTCATGCCGGAGAGCACCATCAGGATGCCCTCGAAGCCGGCGGCGAAGCGGATGGCATAGCTGGCGGGGCTGCCGCCGTGGAGCTCATCCAGCACAGCCTTGGCCTGGGGCGGCAGGTTGGACAGATGCCCGCCCTTCACCGGCTCCATCACCAGCACGGGCTTGTTGTGGCGGCGGCACACCTCGTAGCACAGGCGGCTCTGGACACCGGAATCGTCATAGTCGGCGTAGTTGAACTGGATCTGCACTACCTCGATCTGGGGATAGGTGGTGAGGATCTCCTCCAACACCTCCGCCCGGTCGTGGAAGGAAATGCCCACATGGCGGATCTTGCCCTCGGCCTTCAGGGCGAAGGCCGTCTCATAGGCCCGGCAATCCCGGAAGTGGCCGAAGTTCCCGGCATGCTGAGAGTGCATCAGGTAGAAATCGAAGTACTCCACGCCGCAGGCCTCCAGCTGGCGCTGAAAGAAGGGGCGGATGTCTGCCTCGGTCTTGAAGTAGCTGCCGGTGAGCTTATCCGTCAGCACATAGCGGTCTCTGGGGTAGCGGCTGGTGAGACAGTCCCGCAGGGCCGTCTCGCTCTTGCCCTGCAGATAGCCGTGGGCGGTGTCGAAGTAGTTAAAGCCCGCCTCCAGAAATGCGTCCACCATCTGACACATCTGGACCTTGTCTACCTCGTCGCCTGACATGGGCAGGCGCATACAGCCGAAACCGAAATTTTTCTTGATACGGTCCATAAATATCCCTCCTCAACGGCGTTTTGCGGTATTTTTTCGCCTTTATTTTACGCAAAAGCGGAGGGACTGTCAAGCGCCCGGTGGACAGGGGGATGTCAGGGCTTGGACGGACCCATGCGGTAGCCCTTACCCCACACGGTGCAGATGGCACCGCTGCCTACCTTCTGGCGGATGTTGCGGATGTGGACCATGACGGTGTTCTTGCAGCTGTAAAAGTACGGTTCCTCCCAGATACTCTCGTAGAGATTCTCCGCCGAGAAGATTTTGTTGGGATAGGAGGCCAGCAGCAGGACGATGCGATACTCCAGCTCCGTCAGCGGTACCTCCCGACCCTCCTGCCACACGGTACCGGCGGCGGTATCCACCTCCAGCCCGCCGCACCGCAGCCGACGCTCCAGCCCGGCGGGCCGGGCCCCGTAGACGCAGTAGCGCCGCAGGAGCGCCTTCACCCGCACCGCCAGCTCATGGCAGGAGACGGGCTTTTCCAGGCAGTCATCCCCTCCCACGGAGAAGGACAGGGTCTTGGCGCTCTCGTCCGCCTTCTCCAGCAAGAACAGCACCGGCGCAGCGGACTGCCGCCGCAGAGCGGTGCAGGCGTCGAAGCCGCTCATATCCGGCAGCTGCTGGGGCAGGATGACAAGGTCTGTATTCCGCCGCAGCTGAGTCAGCAGAGTGGCTCCACCGGCGGTCTCCTCCAGCACGCAGTTCTCCCCTGCCAGCAGGAACCCCAGATTGGAGCGCAGCTCCGGATCCGGATCGGCACACAGGATACATCGCTTCTGCATGATATCTCCTCCTTGACAAATAGTGCAGAAAATTCGACAAAACCTGATAAAAACTATATATACAAAAGAATATAGTGCTGAAAATAATCTGTGACCTTATGATAGCGATTCTGCCGCCGCCGTCAATCCCCTGAGGGCTTTTTTTAGCAGAGCCTTAAGAAACCTTCATACTTTTTGCTATGAAATATTAAGGAGGCACCGGTAGAATGGGATCATCCTCCCGGAAGGGGTGACGGGGATAGACCCCTCAAATTTGGTGAGCGCAGCCGCCGGACAACATCCGGCGGCTGCGCTTTATCCGGTGAAGAACGGCACACGGCGGGAGGTGCTGACGGGAGAGAGGGTTTTCCGTCTTCAGAAAACTTAAGAAACACCCTGTCGGTTTATTAAGCTTCCGGGCCCATAATCGGTGCCGTTAGGAGCCACGGAATATCCTATAAGGAGGTCGAATCACGCAATGGAAAAGAAACGCACAAAAATCGCATACTTTACAGCCGTCGGTGTATTCCTCGTTTTGCTGGTGGTGCTGGGCCTTACATACCGGGAGACGCCCCTGCCCACGCTGGAGGTAGAGGGGGAGCCGGTGCTGGCCGACACGCCCTTTGCCGGTACCTTCTGGTCCCTGCTGCCGCCCATCGTGGCCATCGTGCTGGCCCTGATCAGCAAGGAGGTCTACTCGTCCCTGTTTCTGGGGTGTTTGGTGGGCGCTCTGCTGTACGCCCAGTTTGCCCCATGGGACACCATTGTGGCGCTGGTGGGCGCAGACTACGGTATCGTCTCCGTGCTGGCCGACAGCGGCAACATGGGCATCATCGTCTTTCTGGTGACGCTGGGCATCATGGTGGATCTGATGAACAAGGGCGGCGGATCGGAGGCCTTCGGACGCTGGGCCTCCAAGACCGTAAAGACCCGGTGCGCCGCACAGCTGCTGACCATGCTGCTGGGCGTGCTGATCTTCATCGACGACTACTTCAACTGCCTGACGGTGGGCGCTGTGATGCGGCCCGTCACCGAGAGCCACAAGATTTCCCGTGCCAAGCTGGCCTACCTCATCGACGCCACGGCGGCCCCGGTGTGCATGATCGCCCCAGTGTCCTCGTGGGCGGCGGCGGTATCCGGCTATGTACAGTCCGACGCCGTCAACGGCATCGAGATGTTCATCAAGCAGATCCCGTGGAACTACTACTGTCTGCTGACGTTGGTGATGATCGTGGTGCTGTCGGTGATGAACATCGACTACGGCTCCATGCTGACCCATGAGTATAACGCTCAGGTGAAGGACGATCTCTTTACCACGCCGGAGCGCCCCTTTGAGGGGGCCGACGACTATGAAAAGCCCGCCCGTGGCCGCTCCTCTGTGCTGGATCTGCTGCTGCCGGTGGTGGCGCTGATCGTGGTGTGCATCGTGTCCCTGATCTGGTCCGGCGGCTACTATGACGGCGAGAGCGAGTACTTCCACGACTTCGTGGGGGCCTTCTCCAACTCCTCCTCCGGCATGGCGCTGGCCTTGGGTGGCCTTATGGGGATGCTGTTCACGGTGGTGTACTTCTGGCTGCGGGGGGCCATCTCCTTTGAAAAGTCTATGGAGTCTGTGCCGCAGGGCTTTATCCAGATGATCGCTCCCATCCTCATTCTGACCTTTGCATGGACCCTGTGCTCTTTCACCCGCTTCGGGATGTACTCCGCCGTGTTCGTGAAGAACGCCATGGCAGGGGCCGGGGATCTGAAGGTGTTCCTGCCGGCGGTGATCTTCCTCATCGGCTGCGCCATCGGCTTTGCCACCGGCACCTCCTGGGGGACCATCGGCATCATGGCCCCTATCGTGGTGTCCGTGTTCAACTACGACGTGGAGCCGGTGCTGTGTACCATCGGTTTGGCGGCAGCCTGCTCCGGCGGCGTTATGGGCGACCACTGCTCGCCCATTTCCGACACCACCATCATGGCCTCGGCGGGCGCTCACTGCTTCCACCTGAACCATGTGTTCACCCAGTTGCCCTATGCCCTCACCGCCTCCGGTGTGGCCTTCGTCAGCTTCATCATCGCAGGACTCGTGCAGTCGGTGTGGCTGTGTCTGGCCATTGCCGTGGCGCTGATGATCGGCACACTGCTGGTGATCCGGGCCATTGTGTCCCGCCGTCACGCAGGTATCTTCCAGGAGATGGCACAGGCCAGTCAGCAGCTGCTGCACCGCTGACACCGTCTCGTCCGTGGCCGACAAAAAACAGGGAAGCGCACAGCGCTTCCCTGTTTGATTATGCTGTTGGGGAAAAATTACGGGCGGATGACCTTACCGGCGGAGGTCATGGTCTCCACGATGTCATACATATTGGTGACGGAGCCAACGGCCAGCTTGTCGGTGAGACCGTAGTAGTTCAGGCAGGTGCCGCAGGTGCGGATCTCCACACCCTGTGCCTCCATGTTCTTCAGGTCCTCGATGGAGACGGAACCCTCGGTGGTGATCTTGGCGCCTCCATTATAGAACAGGATGGTGCGGGGCAAGTGTTCCTGCTGGCTCAGGGCGTAGAGAAAGCCCTTCATCAGCGTGGCACCCAGCGTATCGTCACCGGAGCCGAGGCAGCTGGTACCGATGACCACCACGGTGTTGTCCCGGTTATCCGGGGTGCAGGCTGCCTCCTCCGGGGCGGTGCCGGACACGGCGGCGGGGTCGTCCACCGTCAGGGTCACCACGAATAGCTTCTCCTCCCGCTTCTCGGCGCTGAACTTCAGGCCCTTGCCGGTGGCCAGACGGTTCAGATTCTGCACGGCGGTCTCGTTGTCCACATGGACCTCCACCGTACCGGCCTCGGTCATGCCGGACAGGGCGTGGATGGTTTTCGTGACGGGAATGGGGCAGGCGTCGCCCACGGCGTTGACTAAAATTTTGCTCATGTGATGTTACCTCCTATCAGGCTGCCCGCTGGGGGCAGGATCCTTTGTTCTGGGATCATTATACCGCCCCGATAGGGGCAGGTAAAACGGCAAAAAACGATGATGGCCGGCATTTCATAGGGAAATGCGATGCATCAGTCCGTTACCGGCACAGATGGCAGGCTACCCGGTGGCCGCCGCCCATGTCGCAGAGCGCCGGCTTCTCCATCCGGCATCGGTCCGTGGCGTAGGGGCAGCGCCCGGCGAACCGGCAGCCGGAAGGCGGGTCCACGGGACTGGGGACCTGTCCTTGCAGCACGCTGCGGGGGCGGGCCCGTTCCACCTTGGGATCGGGAATGGGGATGGCGGCGATGAGGGCCTTGGTGTAGGGGTGCAGGGGGTGGGTGTACAGCTCCTGCGCCGTACTCTCCTCCACCACCTCCCCCAGATACATCACCAGAATACGGTCCGACAGGTGCCGCACCATGGACAGATCATGGGAGATCAGCAGATAGGTCAGGGACTTCTGTTCCCGCAGGTCCAGCAGCAGATTGACGATCTGGGCCTGAATGGACACATCCAGCGCCGAAATGGGCTCGTCGCACAGCAGCAGCCGGGGCTCCACCGCCAGCGCACGGGCGATGCCGATGCGCTGGCGCATACCGCCGGAGAACTCGTAGGGATAGCGGTCGATGCCGGAGGGATTCAGACCCACCTGCTCCATCAGGGCCTGCACCTTCTCCCGGCGCTCCGCCGGGGTCTTGTACATGTGGTGGATGTCCAGTCCCTCGCCGATGATGTCCTCCACCTTTTTGCGGGGGTTCAGGCTGGCCATGGGGTCCTGGAAGATCATCTGCATCTGGGTGCGCAGGGTGTTGTTCTGTGCGTGGCTCAGGTGCCCGCTGATGTCCTGCCCGTCAAAGGTGATCTTGCCTGCGGTGGGGTCATACAGCCGGATGATGCTGCGGCCAATGGTGGATTTGCCCGAGCCGGACTCACCCACCAGACCGTACGTCTCGCCGGGATAGATCTCAAAGCTGACATCGTCCACGGCCTTAACGGTGAAGTTCTTGTTCACCTTGAAATACTGCTTCAGTCCCTCGACCTTCAGAAGAGGGGTAGCGCTCTGTGCTGCCATTTACTCCGCCTCCTCTATCTTTTTTGCTTCTGCGCTCATACGGGCCACACGGTCTTTCAGCTCAGGCGGCATCTCCACCTTGGGAGCGCGGGGGTCCAGCAGCCAGGTAGCTGCGAAGTGGGTGTCGCTGATCTTGAACATGGGCGGGTCGATCTCGTCGTCGATCTCCAGCGCGTACTTGTTGCGGGGAGCGAAGGCGTCGCCGGCCTTCTCATGCAGCAGGTTCGGCGGCGAACCGGGGATGGTGTACAAACGCTCGTCGGCGGTATCGAGGTCGGGCATGGCCGACAGCAGACCCCAGGTGTAGGGGTGGCGCGGGTCGTAGAAGATCTCGTCGATGGTGCCGGTCTCCACGATCTTGCCCGCGTACATGACATCGACATAATCGGCCACCTTTGCCACGACGCCGAGGTCATGGGTGATGTAGATGACCGAAATGCCGCGCTCCTTCTGGATGCTGCGGATGAGCTCGAGGATCTTTGCCTGAATGGTCACATCCAGTGCGGTGGTGGGCTCATCGCAGATGAGCAGGTCCGGGTCGCAGGACAGCGCGATCGCGATGACCACACGCTGACGCATACCGCCGGACAGCTGGTGCGGGTAGCTCTTCATCCGCTTTTCGGCGTCCGTGATACCGACTTCTTCCAGCAGCTTGAGGGCCTTCTGATATGCCTCAGCCTTGGGCATCTTGAAGTGCCAGAGCATCCCTTCCATGATCTGCTTGCCGATGGTCATGGTAGGGTCAAGGCTGGTCATGGGGTCCTGAAAGACCATGGCGATGCGCTTGCCGTTGATGTGGCGGCGGATCCACTTTTTATCTTTTTGCAGCAGATCGACGGTTTCAGGGCTGCCGTCGGCGTGATGGTAGCTGAACCGGATGCTGCCGCTGTTCACCTTGGCGTTCTGGGCCAGAATGCCCATGGCTGCCTTCATGGTGACGGACTTACCGGAACCAGACTCACCCACCAGCGCCACCGTCTCGCCCTTGTACAGGTCGATGTTCACGCCGCGGATGGCGTGGACGGGGCCAGCCGTCGTCTTAAAGGTAATATCAAGGTCTCGCACCGACAAGACCTGTTCTCTTTTCGTATCAGGCATGTTGTGCGCCTCCTTACATACTCTTCATCTTGGGGTCAAGTGCCTCGCGCAGGCCGTCGGCCAGCAGATTGAAGCTGAGCATCAGCAGGCTCATGACCACGATGGGCGGGATGATCTGATAGGGATGGGTGGTGAAGCTGTTGTACAGCTCACTGATCAGGGAACCCAGCGAGCACTGCGGCACCGGGATGCCCAGACCCACGAAGGAAAGGAATGCCTCGGTAAAGATCGCGGTGGGGATGCTGAACATGACCTGAGTGATGATGGGTCCGATGATGTTGGGCAGCACTTCCTTAAAGATAATGAAGAAGCTGCCGGCACCCAGAGTGCGGGAAGCCAGAACGAATTCCTGGTCCTTCAGCTTGAGCATCTCGGCGCGGGCGATGCGGCTCATGCCCACCCACTCGGTCAGCATCAGGGCGAAGATGATGGTGATCATGCCGGGCTGCAGCACCAGAAGCAGCAGCGTGACGATGACCAGACGGGGGATGCCGTTGGCAACTTCAAGAAAGCGCTGCATCAGCATATCCACCTTGCCGCCGAAGTAGCCCGAGATGAGGCCATAGCTCATACCGATGACCATATCAATGACGGCAGCCGCCACGGCAATGATAAGGGAGACGCGGGCGCCTTCCCAGGTACGAGTCCAGATGTCGCGGCCATAGAGGTCGCTGCCGAACCAGTAGTAGACGTCATCCTTGCCTTTTTCGACATAGTTGTTGACGATCTTCGTACCGGTGGTCGTGCTCATCTTCTCGCTGCCGTCCAGAATGCCGAACTGCTCGATGCCGGGGACGCGAGGCGCAAAATTCTTCTGGCTCAGATCCTGGCCGGAATAAGTATAAGCATTCATTCCCGGGCCAAAGATGGCCAGCAGCAGGATGACAATGATCATCACGAGGCCCAGCACGGCGCTCTTCTTGCGGAAGAAGCGGATGCGGACGTCTTTCCAGAAGCTCTGGGCCGCGAAGTTGGTATCCACCGCGATTTCAGCGGCGTTGTCCTTCCGGGCAAACTCTGCCTCGGTGAACTTGTGCTCAGGGTACAGTTCCTGCACGGCCTGCGTGATGGCTGCGGCGGTGCTTTCGCCGCCCAGTCGGATCGCTTTTTCTGCCATATCAGTCGTCCCCCTTTGCCAGACGGATGCGCGGGTCGATGATGCCGTACAGCAGGTCAACGACCAGCATGATGCCAATGTACATGGCACTGTAAATAAAGCTCAGACCAATGACCACGTTGTAATCGTTGGACTGGATGGCTGTCACCAGCAGGCTGCCCACGCCGGGGATGGCAAAGATCTTTTCCACCACCAGCGAGCCGGTCATCAGATCCACGATCAACGGTGCCAGCACCGTGATGATGGGGATCAGGGCGTTGCGCAGCGCGTGGCGGAAGATCAGCGCCGGGCCGGAAATGCCCTTGCTCTCGGCCAGCAGCATATAATCCGAATCCAGCACCTCGATCATCTCGCTGCGGGTAAAGCGGGCGATGGACGCCATGGTGAACATGGAAAGCGAAATGCTGGGCAGCACGCTGGAGCCAAAGATGTCCTTGGCGGAAAACAGCATGGGGAACCAGCGGAACTTAAAGCCGAAGGTGTAGCTCAGCGCCAGCGCGAACACATAGGACGGCACCGATACGCCAATGACCGAGATGATGGTGGCGATGGAGTCCACCACGGTATCCCGCTTCAAAGCGGCAAGAATGCCCAGCACCAGACCTGCGATGGCACCCAGCGTGACCGCCATGCCGCCCACCTGAATGGAGATGGGCAGACGGGACTGGATGAGCTGGGAGATGGGCGTATTTTTGGAGATATTGTAGCTGACACCCAGATCGCCCCGGAGCATATTGCCCACATAGCGGAAGAACTGGATATAGATGGGCTGGTCAAGGCCGTACTTTGCATACAGGGCTGCCCGCATATCGGGCGTCAGCTTTTCATCATTGAAGGGCGAACCGGGCATCAGCTGCATCAGGATGAACAGCACCAGCAGAATTGCCAGCAGCGTGAACAGCGAGGTCAGGATTCGCTTGAGCGTATATTTTTTCACGTCGGGTGGACCCCCTTTTTCCTTCCGGGATCTCGCGGTCAGTCGTTCGTCTGCCGCGGACAGGCGCAATGTCAAAAAGGCGCACAGTGGCTTTTTGCGGGCCACTGTGCGGCCTTGTTCAGTGTGCTTTCAGTTTTACTCGCTCTTAGCAGCGTTCTTGTATACGCGGTTCAGTGCCACGGGGTGGAACGCTACGCCGGTAACGGCAGAGGAGACCATCTCGGCATTGCACTGACCGTACAGGGGGAAGATGACCGCCTGCTCCAGAACGATCTGCTCTGCCTCGTACAGGGCAGCCCAGCGGCCCTCGGGGTCGGTGCACAGATCACCAGTGGTGCACTCGTCAATGATGGCATCGTAGTCGGCATCGCTCCACAGACCGTAGTTGTTGGAGTTGCCGGTCACCCACATGCCCAGATAGGTCATGGGGTCGGCGTAGTCGGGGCCCCAGCGGGTCAGGCCGATCTCAAAGTTGCCGTCCTGCATATCCTGCACGCGCTGCTTCTTGGGCTCCACGGTCAGGTTGATGGTCAGGCCCTCCAGCGTGGTCTCCAACTGCTCCTTGACGACCTGAGCCACCTTTTGGGGTGCATCGTCAGCATCCACCACCATATCAAAGGTGAAGGTATCCTTGCCCAGCTCAGCCTTGGCGGTCTCAAAGAGCTCCTTGGCCTTCTCGGGGTCATAAGCACAGTCATCTGCAAACTTGGTCTGGTCGGCGCTGAAATCGCTGCCGTCGGGGCCGGTTGCAAACTGTGCGGGAACGGCGGTGTATGCGGGGGTGGAGCCATCCTTCAGCACATCGCCGGTAATGGCATCACGATCCAGCGCAAAGGTCATGGCCTTGCGCAGGTTCAGGTTTGCCAGATCAGGCACAGCGTCGATGTTGGGGCTGATGTACCACAGGTAACCGGCACCCACGCTGGTAAACTCGGGGTCATCCTTGACCTGATCCACCTGCTCGCCGTTCAGCAAAGTCATGTCCAGAGCACCGGTCTGGTAGCTCATCAGTGCCTGCTGGCTGTCCTTGATGACCTGATAGGCCAGACCGTCCAGAGCGATCTTGCCGGCATCGTAGTAATCGGGGTTCTTTTCCAGCGTAAAGGCGGTTGCAGCAGGCTGGTAGTCGGTCAGCTTGAACGCACCGTTGGACAGCACCGTGTCGGGGCTGGTGCCGAAGGTGTCCTTGCAGGTGTTGTAGAACGCCTCGTTGACCGGATAGAAGGTGGGGAAGTACATCAGGCTCAGGAAATAGCTGACGGGAACGTTCAGCTGGACTTCCAGCGTCTTGTCGTCCACAGCAGTCACGCCCAGATCGGTGACGGGCTTCTCGCCTGCAATGATCTCGGCAGCGTTGACCACCTGACCGATATCCGACAGCATATAGGAATACTCGGAAGCGGTGGCGGGGTCCACGGCGCGCTGCCAGCCAAACACGAAGTCGGCAGCGGTAACGGCTTCGCCGTTGGACCACTTGGCATCCCGCAGGTGGAAGGTGTAGGTCTTGCCGTCCTCGCTGATGTCGTAGGTCTCTGCAATGGCGGGAACTGCTGCGCCGTCTGCATCCATCTGCATCAGACCGTCGGTGTAGTCGGCGATGACCTCAAAGGAGGTGCCGTCGGTGGCTACCTGCGGGTCCAGCGACTGAACCTCGGTCTCCAGCATGATATTCAGGGTGCCGCCCTGTGCAGTGCCAGCTGCAGAGGAGGCAGTGCCGGAGGCGGAGGAAGCCGCCACCGAGCTGGAAGAGCCGCCGCAGGCCGTCAGAGCCAGCACAGCAGAGGTAGCACCGGCAGCTGCCAGAAAGCTGCGGCGCGAAATACGACGATCGAATCTCATAGATATTCCCCTCTCTTTACTGCTTTAGCTTTATACTCTACTAAAGCGTCACGTTCTAAAAATACACAAGGGATGTCCGTTCCTCCTTCCGGAACGATGCACTCCCTTGTGCTATGACGGCATTATACCGCTCCTTTCCGCAAAAGAAAAGGGGTTTTGCAAAATTTGTCCGCGCCGTGCGTTCATTTCTGCAGTTTGTCTAACGTAACGCCCCAGAAATCCCATGATTTTTGTACAATTTCAGTCCATGAGCATATTTCACTTTTAAACAAGCACACTTGAACAATCGTGTTATTTCTTTTTTATCTCTTGCTTTCGAAC
>ENA-UEPW01001246-UEPW01001246.1-human-gut-metagenome-genome-assembly--contig:-NODE-1246-length-11293-cov-6.200071_pt1 | contig 11293 bp, 6 predicted proteins | sample MGYA00242935_ERZ507936 | MGnify/ENA primary metagenome ERZ507936 (study PRJEB26167, sample SAMN06115469) | human gut metagenome | host: Homo sapiens | place: China:Chongqing | collected 2016-06-23... | reverse complement strand
AGACAAACCTCAGTAGGATCAGGACGGTGAGCACCGTACGGACATAAATCTTGTTCAGTTCGTCCTGAATGAATTCGGTCGCGTCATAGCTGGTATGTATTTCATAACCGGGTGGAAGCAAGGTACGGATATGTTCCATTTCGGCTCTTACCCGTTTGGCAAGTTCCAGCTGGTTCGCCGTCTCCTCGGCGCGGATGGACAGATAGATGGAATTCAAGCCGTTGATACGGTAATAACTCTGTGGAGCCTCTTCCTGACGGGTGACTTTTAGCAGTTGGTCCAGGCGGATCAGCTTGCCGTCTTTGTTCAGGACGGTTATAAGCGATGGGTTGAATCCGTCTGTTTCGTTTTCAGGAACCAAAGCGAGACGTATCCACTGGCTACTTTGTCCTTCTTTGCACGAAGTCGCCAACTGGGTTTCCACGTTTCCGGTTCCTAAGAATTCTTTTTGATAATACTGGCTGATCGCTTTCTGTATATCCGGGATGCTGATACCTAACGTTGCCAGCTGACGGCTATCATATTCCAGTCGCCATTCCATCGGGGTGGCACCGCTGACATCGATGCGGTAGATGCCGGGAATCCCGCTTAGGCGAGGTTTTATCTGGTCTTCGGCAAAGCGTTGTATGAATATGGGTGTGGCTGCCGCATTCAGTGTGTAGCTCATGAAAGGCCGTACTTCCTTGTCGTTCGGCCGGCTCATTTCCAGGACTGGATAGCTCAGTCCGTCCGGTAGGCTGGGCCATGTCTGTCGGATGATGGTAGACGCTTCGAAACGGGCGGCATCGATATTGGTATGCTTGTCCAGCTCGAGCGTGACATATCCCCATCCGTTGCCGGACGTGGAATTGATCTCCTTGATCCCCTTGATGCGTGCCAACATCGCTTCGAGCCGCGAGGTCACTTCCATCTCTATCACGCGTGCCGAATTGCCCGGCATGTTATAGCTGATAGTCAACTGTGGCAGCGTGCGTGACGGCGACAGCTTGATCGGCAGCAGCGGTATAAAGGCAATCCCTGCCAGTGCCACGCAAAGGAAGGTGACGATGATGGTGAAAGAGGATATTTTAGGAGATGCACTCATTATTCATTTTTTGTTACAATCCGTATTTATATTCGAACTCGTTCGAAAGGGAAACTCCCGTTTCGAAATCGTGCAACGTCAGTTTTCGGATCTTATAATAGCTCAGCCAGTAGTTCTGTAAAGCCGAAATATAGTTCCGCTGCGCTTCCTGTTGGCGGTTCAGCGACAGAGTAAGACTGTTGATATCCGCTTTTCCGATCATGAAGCGTTGCTTGGTTTCGCTGTAGGCTGTTTCTGCCAGGTCTACCGCTTCTTCGGCACTTCCAATCAGGGCTTGCTGGATATTGAAGTCGCCGACTGTCATAATCACGTCTTCTTCTACTGTCAATTCTTTTTGTTTGGCGGATGTTTCGGTGACAAGCAGGTTGTTCTTGGCAATATTATGCTTCCCTTTTCGTACGCCCCAGTCTACCAACGGGATCGAAACAGACAAAGAGACGATTTCCTGCTGTTGCAGATTTTTGTAGGCGTCCTGTATGTTCTTGGACACTTGGTTGAATCCGACGCTGGCATTGATCTGGGCGTTGAACATCGCTTCTTTCTTGGTTTTGTCTACCTGCTGCTGGGCTTCTAATATTTGCTGGCGCAACTCCAGAAAGGTCGGGTTGTTTGCACGTGCCAATTCGAGTGCTTTGTCGACCGAGATTTCCATATTGCGCGGGCGGCTTGGGAGGCGCAGGCGTATTTCTGTATTCTTGTCGAAGTTCAAGTAAGAGGCGAGGCTGAACATGGCACGTTTTAGGGCGATTTCCGCATTTTTCAATGTGTTGCGTGCGTTTACGGCATCCAATTTCAGTGTCAGCAAATCCGCTCGGCTGATAGAAGCTATCTTATGCCGTTCCTGCCCTGTCCGGTACAGTGTGTCGGTCGTGGCGACATTTTCCTTGGCCAGATCATATTCCACCTGTGCCATTGCCAGAGCGAAGAAATAGGTCGTTGCTTGCTCGCTCATTTGCTCTACATTATATAATAGTTCTTTCTTGACCTTCTCGTATTTCAACGGTTCGATTTTCCGTTCCCATTTAAAAGCGTTATACCCCAATAAGTCTTGCTGGTAGCCGAGGCGGATCGGAACCGATGAGAACTGGTTATAAGTTTGGTCGCCGAAATAGCGCATATAATCCAAGTCTGTATCCAAATAGAATGTACCGCCTAAGAGGTCGAAATTCTGTTCGATCTCCAATTGCCCGCCCGCATAAAACGATTGTTGTTTTCTATATACGTCGATATCAGCCTCCGAGTCATATCGTTGGGTAAAATAACGGCGGTATTGTGCCGGCGTCAGATTTAGGGTAAGGCTTGGCAGACGGCCGGCCTTGTAAGTCCGGTATTCCCAGTAGCCGGCCAGATACATATTTTTGTATCGGAAAGCGTTCAGCGAACTGTCGGCCGCCAGTGTGATAGTTCGTTCCAGCGTCAGTGTGAGCTGCGCTTTTCCTCCGAATACGCATGCAAGCATCAACAACGTGATGACATATCTATAAATGAATTTCCTGTCCATAACTTCCAATTTTCAATTTTCAACATTCAAATTACCAACCTCATGTTTGCGATAAATGAACCAGTATATCAGTGGTATGACAAAAAGGCTGACTGCCGTACCGATCAGCATGGCCGAGATCATGGCGATGGAGAGCGGCTTTTGCAGTTCGCTGCCCATATCGAATGTGAAAAGCAGCGGAACCATTCCGAATATTGTCGTTAATGATGTCATGATGATAGGGCGCAGGCGCCGCCGTCCGGCTTCATGTATGGCTTCCATAAGAGGAACCCCTTCTTTGCGGAGTTCGTTGATAGCATCCAGTTTCAGGATGGAGTCGTTGATGATGATACCGCAGGTCACGACGATACCGATGGCACTCATCAGGTTCATGGTATGGCCGCATATCCAGAGCACCAGCAAGGAGGCTGCTACATCGATCGGAATTTCAAGCAGCACGATGAGCGGCTGCAGGAAACTTTCGAACTGGGCTGCCAGGATGAAATACATCAGTAGGATCGAAATGAACAAAATCACGACCAGCTCGTTCAGCATCTGCCGGTTGGAAAAGAAACTTCCTGAAAAATCGATATCCCAGTCTGTATCGATTTCTTTTTTTACATTTTCCATCAACTGTTCGGCATTGTCTATATCATAGAAACTGAATGGAATGTATTCTCCGTTCTTTCCTGCCGTGATCGTTTTCAAGTCCTCTCCCGGAGTGACACGCACCAGCGATTGCAGCGGGATATATCGTACGTTGCCTTCCGTGTCAGGAACAGTGTTTACCAATGTTTTCTGTAAGACCTCGTTAACCGTTTGTTCTTCCCCGGCCAATGCGATTGGCAGATATTGTTGGTAGGAGCGGAGCGTTGCTACTTCATTCTCTTTGAATGCCGTTTTCAGCAACCGGTACACTTCGTTGTAGTCGACGTTATAAAGCAGAAGTTTCTGTCTGTCTATTGTGATATTTAACTGATTGTCGAAGGTGATACCGACAGGAGTATGTCCTGTTTTCGCCTCGATTTGCTGTTCTATTTTATTCAAGACGGAGGCTTCCGGTGCTTCAGATTTATTGCGGGTGTGCAATTCGGCGACAATGTCGGCTTCACCTGTCACAAACAGCTTTTCAAATACTGTTTCGGGAGGCGAGAAGGATATCACTGCCATCGGGTAATGCGTTTTGATCCATTTTTCCACCGATTTTTGCAAAGGAGCGATTCCGGTTGGTTTCTCCGTCTTAAAATATAACTCGCTTTCAGAAACCGACATCTCGCGATCCCGGTTCAACAGGAATTGCTGCTGCCCGACATAGGCCGTGTATTCTTGTACCTGATTGTCGATAGAGGCGAATAACTGGCTGACACGGCTCTGGTTTTCATCGATATGGATGTTTTCGTTCCATTCCACATGAGCGATCAGTTCGTTCTGGTCTATCTCCGGCATACGGCTTTTCGGTATTTCGTAGAACAGAAAGGCGCAAAGCGGGAGCGTAATGGCAATGAAAATCAGGCTTGCCGTTTTGTGACGGAACACAAAATCCACTCCGGTATCATAGAAGCGGTCCAATGTATGCTCTTTTACCAGATTGTTGATTCGCATATTGAAATCCTTATGTTTGATGTCCGGAATACTGTATACCAGTTTGTAGAGTACCGGCAGCAGCATGATTCCCGTGAAATAGGAAACCATCAGACCGACGGTGACGGCAAAGGCTTGGTCAAAGAAGATCGCTCCTGCTATTCCGCTCATGAACACAAGCGGAACGAAGACGGCAATTGTCGTAAAAGTGGAACTCAGCATCGGAGTAATTACTTCGGTCGTCCCTTTATTGCAAGCCTCTTCCAGCGAGTCTCCTCGTGTCCTGTATTGGGTAATGTTTTCCGTTACGATGATCGAACTGTCGATCATCATACCCAAAGCCAGGATCAACCCGGAGATGGAGATGATATTCAGCGACATCTTGCAGAGGTAGAAAAAAAGGAAACTGATGATCAGGCTCACCACCATACTTAACCCGATTACTGCCGGGCTCTTGATATCCCCTAAGAAAAGGATGGCGACGATACAGATGAAAAGGAAACCCAACGACAGGTTTTGTTTCAGGTTCGAGATGGTATAATCCAGCAATTCCGTCTGGTTGCGGCTGACACTGAAATCGATATCCGGATAGACGGAAGCAAAGTAATCCGTCACTTCTGCCAATGCCTCTTTCATGTTATCCATATTTTCATCCGCCTGCTTGATTACAGCCAGCGTTACCGCCCGTTTCCCGTTGGAAAGGGAAGCTCCGGTCTCTTTCTCCGGCACGACGGAGATGCGTGCCAAATCTTTCAGTTGAAAAATATGGTTATTTTTCCTGATATAAATATTCTCGACATCTTCCGGTGTGCGCAGCAGTGTCGAGAACTTGATATTGTACTCGTAATAGCCGTCACGTACGGTCATGCTACCCGGTTCTATATTGTTAGATGTCAGTGCGGCCTCCAGATCGTCAAGTGTGATCTCCGACATTTTCAGCAACTTCATGTCCGGAACAATCTGTAACTGCCGTTTCAGAATTCCGGTCACATCTACCATTGCCACTTCGGGCAACTGTTCGATACGACGTTTGATCACCGTTTCGGCAAACTGGCAAAGGTCGAGGAACGATCCTTCGTTTATTTCACTGTAAGCGCTGTCGCTTTTCAATGTCAGATTCAAGCAGAATACGGGAATATCAGTGGCACTGGCTTTGATTACCCGTGGACGTTCTACTTCACGTGGCAGGTAGTTCATAGCTGCGTCTATCTTTTCGTTGACTTCGATAAAAGCCAGATCCGTATTTGTTCCGAAATCGAAGTTTAGGCGTATGATGGCAGCACCGTCGCGTGTTTCACTGTGGATGTCGCGTAAACTGGCAACCTGCATTAATTGCTGGCGGATGGTTTTTACTACTGTGTTTTCCAATTCGCGTGCCGAAGTGTTCTGGCCGGATACCTGTACGGTGATCTCCGGAATTGCAATATCAGGCAGCAACGACACCGGAATGGTGAAGTAAGTAACCAGTCCCACGATAAAGCAAGCCGTAAAAGCCATCAATACCGCGATAGGGCGTTGTAGTAGAAACTTTATCATGTATTAGAACTATGATTTATGATTTATAAATTATGATTTCTGAATTGTCAATTGTCCATTTTCAATTGTCAATTACTTTGACCGGTGCTTCGTGAGCCAGGTTAATGTTACCGCTTGTAATCACGATATCCCCTTCTTTCAGTCCGTCAATGATCGTATAGCTGTCGGCATTTTCCAAACCTGTATGTACATAGTTCCAGTATGCTTTGTCTTCCGTTAATGTGAATACAACCTGTTTGCCGGAACGGAGTACGACAGCGCTTTTGGGAACGACCAACTGTTTACCCAGCGAACGATGGATACTTACTCGTACATTCATCCCTTCGAACAACTTACCTTTATCGTTTACGGCAGCTTTCACCTGTACCATCCCGTCTTTGTCTACCAGCGGGTTTATTTCGGATATACGGCCGTCAGCCGTGACATCGGACAAGGCAAAAGGAGCTACCTCTACACGATCGCCTGTTTTGATAAGCGGCAGTTCGCTTTCCAAAACTGTGAAAGCGGCTTCCAATGTGCGGGTATCGATAATGGAACAGAAAACATCGGAGGTAGAAGCCGTATTGAACTGTTTGGCGAACAGGTTAGCGACGACACCGTCGAAAGGGGCGGTCAGGACTGCGTTTCGTTGTTCGTATTTGGCAAGCTGCCAAGAGATCAGTGCCTGGTCATACCCGCTTTTTACCTTGACTAACTGCATGGTTGCGGGCGGTACTTTTGTAGAATCTTCCAGTTTGTAGCCCTGTCCGATCAGTACGTCTTGCAGTTCCAGTTTGGCGCGTTCGAGTGCATCTTTGGCTTGCGCTGTCTTGTTGGCAAGGCGGAAGGTTGAGAGTTCTGCGAGCTTTTGCCCTTTCGTCACGCGATCGCCGTTCTTCACATATATCTTGGCGATCGGTTCTGCCGATTCGAATTTTAGGTCGACAAAGTTTCGGGCTGACAGTTTGCCGTTACTGATCAGTTCGTGGTTGAAATCAGTAGTATTCAACTTCATCACCGTCACCTCGTTTGTCTCATCCGGCAGAACGGTTTCTACGCTTTCTTCGGAACCTTTCTCTTTCTTTTCACCGGAGCAAGCCATCATCCCGGCCAGAATCAGTATAGCAAACAATTTGTAGTATTTCATATTTTATTGTTTTTATCAAAGTTGTTTCGCAAATATACAAACATATTTTAGTTACGATCCTTTCGTAATTACTTTTTTTCTATTATCTTTTTTACTTCTTCCCGCATTTCCCGGATTGCCGTACTTTCCACCTTCGGCTTTTTGGCCAGCACGACACTGGCGGCAGCCCGCAATTTATCCACCTGGTAGAACTCCGGCTCTGCATATAGCTTGGCTAACAAATAATATGGATACAATCTCTCCGGCAGTATCCCGATAGCCTGAAGCAATTCTTCTTCCGCCTCCCGGTAATCTCCGAGCATCTGCCGGTTTTTGGCGATCATGTACCGGATCATCGGGTCTCCGCTCAGCCGCTTCGCCCGTTCCAATACCCGTATCGCTTCGGCGTGTTGTCCCGTCTTGCTGAGGCATTGCGTCTCTTCGAACAAGAATTCAGGTTTATGCTTCAGCTTGTCATGCAAACCGTGATAATCTTCCGCAACCGATTCATACGCCTTGTTGTTGTAGATCATCTGCATCCGTCCCCATCGTTTATATGCCTCATATTGCCCTTTCTGCAAGATGAACAGACAGACGGAGGCAAGCGACAACAGACTTATCATCGTAATATGGCACACCGGTGATACGGATAGGGCAGATGATCTTGTCCGCGTCCCATCTTCCGTCACGCATATCGCCCCCAAAAACACCAACGCCACCCAAAACGACGGCAACTGCAACGGATAGGACGACACCGCGAACACCGCGAACGCCAACACGCCACCGGCCGCTCCCTGCTGCCTGTTCCGGATTCCATAGTACGCCATGTTCCCCAGCCACGCCACGAACACGATCAACCCTCCGACTCCCTGTTCCAGTCCGATCTGCAGGTATTCGTTGAACGCATATTCGGGACATCCCGCCACCCGTTTCTCCCGGTCTGTTGCGTTCCCTGTTGCGAAATACCCGCCTTGCGCCTCCGCGTATGCCGCCGGGAATCCGCCTACCCCCGTTCCTGCAAGCGGCTGTCCGGCAATCGCTTTCCCCGTCACTTTCCACATCAGCAATCGCCCGTCAGCCGAATCTTGTTTCATCCCGTAAACCCCGGCAATGGTACATCCCACCAATATCGCCACAATTGCAATAATAAGGAATTGTAGCATTCTTATACCTTCGACATACAGCTTTCGTATTCTCCCATCCGATCCGTTCCGTCCAGTACACCCATCCGCAAGCCACGACCGCCGCCATCCACGCCGACCGACTCATTCCGGCAGGCAGGACAATCAGGATAGCTCCGGCGCATACCCAGCCGAAATAATGCATCCCCTTTTGAAACCGCAACGCCGTCCACAGGCAAACCGGCAGCACGACCGCCAGATATCCGCAGTAAGGCCCCGGATTAAAGAAAGAACCCGTCAGCCGGAAAAGCGAATGGTTGGAATAGGCATAGCCATGCAATTGCTGCATTCCCCAGACGGCTTCGACCAGTCCGGTGAGCATCAGCACAAATAAGAAAAAGAACTTCAGGCAAGGAGCCTCTGTAAGAAAATAGCGCAACAGAAACCACAACACGACCAACTGCCCGCCGAAAAGCAGTTTTTCGGGTTCGGGATCGAGCTGCCGGTCGTATGTCGCGAGCGTGATCCCGGCAAAGAGGAGCAACAATCCGTCCGGCAATGCAAACGGGATGCTTTTCCTCCCGCCAAGCCATGCCGTCACAACCGTCCCGATCGCCATCAGCGCCATCGACAGGTGGAACCAGAAGACTTTTCCCGTCACAATGCCGTTCGCCAATGCGCTGTCGCCGACGAGCGGCGTGGCGATCAGCATCGCCCCGAAAACGGATGCCAGTGCAGTCCGGATTCCATGCCTATGCAATTTGAGTTCCATGCCGGTGTATTTTATTTCCATGCTTATCCGTTTTTTATTCGATTTTCTTCATGAACCGATCCCAGCGGAGCTTGCCGGTGTACGGATCGACCGATTTCCAGACAAATGCCGCCTTGCCGACGATATATTCTTCCGGCAACAAGCCCCAATAGCGCGAGTCCTGCGAGTTCAGGCCTTTGTCACCCGCCATGAAATAATAGTTTTTCAAGAAGCGGTATTCCCGTATCGGTTCGCCGTTCAGGAAAACGGTTGAATCATTATAGTTGATTTCCGCTTTTTGTTCCCATGCGATCAGCTTGCGGTATAACAGATAATTTTCCCGGTTCATTTCGACCTTGTCACCGGCTTTCGGGACATAGAGCGGTCCGAAATTCCGGATGTTCCAACTGATGACGGAGTCGAACGGGAATGCCTTATAGACACCGTCCGGAAACTCTCCCGGCAACGTCCGCCCGATGCGTTCCTGCGAATCCATGTTCCCGAGCGGTTCGTTCGTGCCGTTTATCCGGAACCTTCCGTTCCGGATGGAAAGCGTGTCGCCCGGCAATCCGATACACCGTTTGATGTAGTATTTCAGGATATGCATCTCGATCTTGTCCCAGCCGTTGGGATGCGGGAAGTTGAAGACCAGCACGTCGCCCCGCTTTGTTTTCCGAAATCCCGGTGTGCGGTGTATCTCGGTCTGTTCCAGCCGCAGCGTCGCGTTGAGGTCGAACAGCCGTGCGCCGAGCGTCGGTTTCCAGACCGCCACGAAATCCCCTTCGACCAGTTCCGGCTCCATCGAGTCGCTGGGGATGCGGAAGGAGGCGAGGAGGAAGACTTGGGAGAAAATCCAGATGCTGACTACAATAGAAACAACCAAAATCGCATTCAGTAACCAATTGATGATTTTCTTTAGAAATCCCATGTCCTTTTCAGTTGGCCGTTTTCTATAAATCCTACTCGTTGTCCCAATGCCCGGTGAGGAGTTACATACCATAAAAGGGCGTTATCCGGTATACGGGTATAAAGTTGCGTTGTGTCCGAAGTAATGCTGTCGCATGATACAGGGATGAAATATTCTTTCTCGACATCCCAAAAATGTAGGTTACGAGGAGTTTTTCCTTTTTCTATCCAAAGTTCTTGCGTGACAAGTTTATTTTTGTCAGGTATGAATTTCCGGATGTGTCCCGACGAATCGACTAAAAACGGTGCGGTAATGTATCTCAACTCCTGTTCTTTGCCACCTTCAGCTATGATGAATATATTATTGCCGACAACATCTTTAAATTCACAGACGGCATCGGTCTGTATGCCAATAGCGACCGGTTTCCATTCGTAGTAATTATAAGCACATAAATAAACAAGGCTTTCTGCTGAGGATGGCGCTTTGTCAGCCTCGATCCTCAAATCCAAAACCGGATAACCGCTTTCTGCCGTGACATCTTTTAATAAAGGGCTTTTTAAGTATGTGGTATAACCATCGTCCGTCCGTGATTTTTTGAAATCAGCATCAAACAAGTTGCGGTACACTTTTGCAGGTTTCAGATAACGGACAGTCATAAGTTTTTGCCTGTATTCGTCTGGTCCGGCATAAGCAGGACTGAAATCATAAAATTCGCCATCCTGTAGTACGGCACACCAACTATGGGCTAAATCCATTTTCGTCCAGGTTGTGGTTTGCACGACTACCGGTATGCCGACAGCGCGCATGGCCATTGTCGCGAAATTGCATAAAGCGTCGCATTCTCCGATACCGGCCCGAAAAGTCTCTTCCACAGTCGGATAAAACGGCTGTCCGGTCTCTTTATATTTTAAATCGTTTATAAACTGTTTGTTTATGATCATACAGGCTTCGAAAGCATTTCGGGCTTTCCCGGAATCTATCAATGGCAGGTAATATTCCATTAATTCCTGTCTCATATCGGATGCCGGTTCCACTTCTGCCCGGTAGGGAAGTATGTAACGGCAAAATCCCTCAAACGAAATATCTTTAGCCCAAGGTTTTTGCCAAGCTTGAAAAGCCAAGTCTATATTTCGGATCAGATAATCACTATGTAAGGCCTTGATGTCGTAAACGATCTCTTTCCTGATCGTATATCCCTTTTCTTGTAAAGAGTCGCAATGCCTTTTTACGGCTTGGTTGTCCGTGAAATTCCGGATGTCGGGTACATATCGTTCGCCTTCGGGCGATACGAAATATTCCATCCGTGAAAAATGGAACGGCATATTCCGGATTAAGTATCGGGCTGCTTCTAACTTTATACTGTCATTTTTGTAATATTCGAGCACCTTTTCCAATTCCGCCCGATTTTCTCCGGCCATAGACAAGGCTTGTTCCAAGCTGACACCTTTTATCTTTTGTATAGCACAAGAGGTCAGAATACTTAATATCATGAATAAGAAACATGTTTTCATGGACGGTATAAATTGTTTATTAACGTTCGACAAGGACAATCACAGGGGAATTTCCATTTTCCGGTATCTCGTAATCGATCAGATATTTTCCGTCTGTCGATATGAAATGAGGCACAAAAGTACTTCCTTCCTTGAATCGGTAAGAATTGTCCGGATAGATGACCTTTTGATAAAATGCTTGTTTGGCATTTTTGTCATAGCTGTAAGTGTACGGATC
>ENA-UEPW01001244-UEPW01001244.1-human-gut-metagenome-genome-assembly--contig:-NODE-1244-length-11303-cov-4.906734_pt1 | contig 11303 bp, 10 predicted proteins | sample MGYA00242935_ERZ507936 | MGnify/ENA primary metagenome ERZ507936 (study PRJEB26167, sample SAMN06115469) | human gut metagenome | host: Homo sapiens | place: China:Chongqing | collected 2016-06-23... | reverse complement strand
CCAAATATCCAAATAGATTTTTCGTGTCACTACTGCGTGAATTAAATGTATGTCCATCTGCTCTCTTAAGTTATTATTAAAAACTAATATTACTTGTTCTGTTTAAGTGTCTTATATTTCTTATTATGTTTTATTTGGCTACAAATATAATTATTATAGTTAAATAAAAGAAACAAAATGTCGCTTATTTTATACCAAATTTCCACATATACCATTTTGTCATTTATTTAAGTAGATATCGCTCTATCATAAGACAAACAACACAATATATAAACTAAAAAACAAGCTATAACTTTCTTTTTGATAATCGATTTAATTATTTAAACAACAGTATTATAGTACATAGAAAAGACCTCATTGAGAGGATTCACCATAGAAAAGATAAATATTCAAAACTATTTTCCTATTTTTGCACTCATTATATATAAAAAGGTATAAGATGAACTACGGATTCGTGAAAGTAGCAGCAGCCGTGCCACACGTGAAAGTGGCCGACTGTAAATTCAATGTAGAGAGAATAGAAAGCCTGATTGCAGTAGCCGAAGGAAAGGGAGTGCAAATCATCATTTTTCCGGAAATGAGTATTACTGGATATACTTGCGGCGATTTGTTCGGTCAACAGCTTTTGCTGGAAGAAGCAGAAATGGGATTAATGCAAATTCTGAATAACACGCGCCAATTGGACATTATTTCTATTGTTGGTATGCCGGTAGTTGTCAATTCGACGGTTATTAACAGCGCAGTAGTTATCCAGAAAGGAAAAGTACTAGGCGTTACCGCCAAAACTTATCTCCCTAATTATAAAGAGTTCTATGAGCAACGTTGGTTCACCTCCGCGATTCAACTAACAACAGACAATGTACGCCTATGCGGACAAATTGTTCCCATAGGAGCTAATTTGCTTTTTGAAACTTCAGATACTACTTTCGGAATTGAAATTTGTGAAGATCTATGGTCCACGATTCCTCCCAGCTCATCGCTAGCTTTACAAGGGGCGGAAATCCTATTCAATATGTCGGCAGACAATGAAGGTATCGGAAAACACAATTATCTGTGTTCTCTCATCAGTCAACAGTCTGCACGCTGTATCGCAGGATATGTCTTTTCATCTTGCGGTTTCGGAGAGTCTACTACTGATGTAGTCTTTGCCGGGAATGGATTGATTTACGAAAATGGAAGTCTGCTTGCACGCAGTGAGCGATTCAGCATGGAAGAACAGCTTATTATCAGCGAGATTGATGTAGAACGTATACGCGCAGAACGTAGAATCAACACAACTTTCGCGGCTAATCAAGCTAATTTAAGAGACAAGAGAGCAGTTTCTGTTGCCACAGAATTTGTAAACAGTAAAGAACTAGCCCTCACCCGAAGTTTCCATCCACATCCATTTGTACCACAAGGGAAAGAACTAAACGAACACTGTGAAGACATTTTCGCTATTCAGGTAGCGGGATTGGCACAACGGCTTGTCCACACAGGAGCCAAGACTGCCGTAGTAGGAATTTCCGGTGGATTGGATTCAACGCTTGCACTACTTGTCTGCGTGAAAACGTTTGATAAACTAGGATTATCCAGAAAAGGAATTCTTGGAATCACAATGCCCGGTTTCGGAACGACTGACCGCACCTACCATAATGCTATCAACCTGATGAAATCATTAGGAATATCTATTCGTGAAATTAGTATTAAAGACGCTTGTATTCAACATTTCAAGGATATAGACCATGATATAAATGTGCATGATGTCACTTACGAGAATTCACAGGCACGCGAACGTACACAAATCTTAATGGACGTGGCCAATCAAACCTGGGGAATGGTAATAGGTACAGGAGATTTATCAGAACTTGCTTTAGGATGGGCAACATATAATGGCGATCACATGTCTATGTATGGTGTTAACGCAAGCGTCCCCAAAACACTCGTAAAATATCTGGTACAGTGGGTGGCAGAAAATGGTGTGGACGAAGATTCAAAAACCACATTGCTTGATATAGTGGATACTCCTATCAGTCCGGAACTGATTCCGGCAGACGAAAACGGAGAAATCAAACAAAAGACGGAAGACCTAGTCGGTCCTTACGAACTACACGACTTCTTCCTTTATTATTTCCTACGTTTCGGTTTCCGCCCTTCAAAGATTTATTATCTGGCAAACATCGCATTCAAAGATAATTATGATGAAGAGACAATCAAAAAATGGCTGGCTATCTTTTTCCGCCGCTTCTTCAATCAACAATTCAAACGTTCCTGCTTGCCTGATGGTCCTAAAGTAGGCAGTATTTCTATCAGTCCGAGAGGGGATTGGCGAATGCCGAGCGACGCAAATTCAGCCATGTGGCTTAAAGAAATAGAAGCTTTATAGGCATCCTATTAATAGGCTTGTGCCACCCCATTGGCACAACTGTGCCAACGGCATGGCATAGTTGTGCCAATGCGATGGCACGGTTGTGACAGCGCGGTAGTACAAACAGGGTACTAGTACGCTCCTCCAACAGTCATCACTTCTCTTTTTATTCGTTCAATATCAGCTTCCCTGATTCTTCTAATAATGTTTTTATAAATACGATGAAAGCCAAAGCCTCCGTCAGTCATTTCACGAATTGCATCTTCTTTGGAGACATTCTGGAATATAATACGGTAAAGAGCACACACGGCTCCTGTACGGTCAGAGCCATGATGACAATGAATGACAATGGGCGATTTACGATTCTTTATGATGCGCAATGCAGTTATCAGCTGTTCCTCATCTACCGAGTGCGCTTTCATCTTTACTCGATGAAGTTTCACAGTCGTTCCTGTCGCCTCATCATTGTCACTATGTCTATTACGAAGATTAAGAGACTCCCCAATACCATATTTTTCGAGAGCTTTAAAGTCCGAGTGTGAAGGTTGTTCGGAACGATATACACCTGAATCTATCTTATATAAATTATTCAGTTTACTATCGGGAAGAGTAATCTTCTCTGCTTTCAGGTTTTGACTAAAAAGAGAAATAGAAAAGATTACTCCCCAAAGTAGGCTTAACAGGATTCGTTTCTGCATAAGTCTGTGTATTTAAGAAATCAGAGTACCCCTTTGCTGGAAGGAAGTTCAAAATGATAGATATCTCTCTTAATTGCCATTTTCAAGGCACGTGCAAGGGCTTTAAAAATTCCCTCTATCTTATGATGCTCATTCTGCCCTTCTGCTTTGACATTCAGATTCATTTTTGCAGCGTCGCTCAATGACTTGAAAAAATGAAGAAACATTTCCGTTGGCATCTCTCCTATTTTCTCGCGCTTAAACTCAGCATCCCATACTAACCAAGGGCGACCACCGAAGTCCAGACAAACTTGACAAAGACAATCATCCATAGGCAGTGCATAGCCATAGCGCTCAATCCCACGCTTACTACCTAAAGCCTGATTAATACACTCCCCTAAAGCAATAGCAGTATCTTCGATAGTATGATGTTCGTCTACCTCCAAATCTCCTTTTACACGAATCGTTAAATCCATACCGGAGTGTTTTCCGATCTGTTCAAGCATGTGATCGAAAAAGCCAAGTCCGGTGGAAATATCGCAAATGCCGCTTCCATCAAGGTTCAAGGCAACATAAATATCCGTTTCTTTCGTTGTACGACGAACCTCTGCTTTTCGTTCACCGGCAAAAAGGAACTCGGCTATCTGATCCCAGTCTGTTGTTGCAAGTGCACAAACATTCTCCAGTCCTTTTTCTTTCAAGCTTTCTGTTGAGTCCTGCAAATAAATGGCACGACATCCCAAATTCTTAGCAAGTTCCACGTCAGTGGGACGGTCACCAATCACAAAACTTCCGGCAAGATCGTAGTCAGGATTATCAATATACTTTGTCAGCATTCCGGTACGCGGTTTACGGGTCGGTGCATTATCCTCGGGAAAACTACGGTCAATCAAAATATCATCAAACGCAATCCCCTCTCCTGCCAATGTTTTCAACATCAAATTATGAGCAGGCCAAAATGTTTCTTCCGGGAAAGATGAAGTGCCCAGTCCATCCTGATTAGTAACCATTACAAACTCGAAATCGAGTTTACTGCGGACAAAGCCCAGATTACGGAATACTTTCGGGTAAAATTCTAGTTTTTCCAACGAATCGAGCTGATAATCAACAGGCGGTTCAATGACCAATGTACCATCTCTATCTATAAATAATACTTTCTTCTTCGTGTCCATTATCCTTCATATTTTCTAAGAGCAGCCAATAACGTATTGTTCTCTATCCGGGTGCCCACTGTTACACGCAAACAGTTACAGCAAAGTGAAACCGAATGGCGATTGCGCACGATGATACCTTCACCTACAAGATAATTGTATATTTTCACCGCATCCGTCACTTTAACCAGAAAAAAGTTCGCATCAGACGGGAACAGTTTGATGGTACAAGGTAATTTCTCAAATTCTTCTTCCAGATAATCACGTTCTTCCTTCAACGTTTTAACCCAACGTTCTATTTCATAATGTTTATGCAACATAGAAATAGCTTGTTGCTGAGTCAGTTGATTGACATTATAGGGATATTTGATTTTGCTCAGGATACCGATTATTTCTACTGACGCAAATGCCATTCCCAAACGAATGGCAGCACATCCCCATGCTTTGGAGAATGTCTGGAATACAACAAGATTCGGGTACTTATCCAATTCTTCCAAAAAAGAAGGTGCATCGGAGAAATCACTATATGCCTCATCCAGTATTACCAATCCTTCAAACTCGCGAAGGAGTGTTTCTATTTCAGACCGAATCAAATCGTTTCCTGTCGGATTATTCGGTGAACAAAGGAAAATCAGCTTGGTATGTTCATCGGCAGCTGCCAATAATTTATTTGCCGAAAACTGAAAGTTATCATCCAACAGCACTTTCCGGTATTCCACATCGTTCACATCGGCACACACCTGATACATTCCGTAAGTAGGGTCGATAGCGACCACATTATCTTTACCCGGCTCGCAGAATGCACGAAATACCAAATCAATAGCCTCATCACTGCCATTTCCCAGAAAAATATGTTCGGGAGACACTTTCTTTATTTTCGACAGCAGTGTTTTCAGTTCACACTGCATAGGGTCCGGATAACGGTTATGAGGTGTATTGTACGGATTCTCGTTTGCATCCAAAAAGACAGAAGCCGTATAACCTTTATATTCATCACGAGCCGAAGAGTAAGGTTTCAACTTCCAAATGTTCGGGCGGGTTAGTTCTTGTAACGTTTTCATCAGCAATACTCTTTTAGTTTTCAGTTATTACTTATTAATTGCTTTAAGGCGGATAGTGACGGCATTCTTATGTGCGTCCAAATGTTCATTGGCGGCCATTTCTTCGATAGCCGGACCGATGGTCTTTATCCCTTCCGAAAGGATTTCCTGGAATGTAATCTTACGGATAAAGCTATCCAGACTTACACCGCTATATGCTTTCGCGTATCCATTAGTCGGCAAGGTATGATTGGTGCCGGAAGCATAATCGCCCGCACTCTCAGGAGTCAAAGCACCTAAGAAGACAGAACCGGCATTAGTGACCCGTTCGGCTACTTCCATATAGTTTTCCGTTTCCACAATCAAGTGTTCGGGAGCATAAGCATTCGTGAGTTCCAATGCTTCATCGATATTTCTAACCAGAATTAGTTTACTGTTTTCCAACGATCTGGAGGCAATTTCACGACGAGGCAATTCAGCTAATTGACGTTCTACTTCAGCCATAACTTCCGTTTGCAGTTTCTCGGAAGTTGTAATCAACATAGCTTGGCTATCCACTCCATGTTCTGCCTGAGACAATAAATCCGCAGCTACAAAAGCCGGATTTGCCGATGCATCAGCCAAAACCTCTACTTCCGATGGACCCGCAGGCATATCAATAGCTACATCACGCAAGCTGACCAATTGTTTGGCAGCTGTCACATATTGGTTTCCGGGACCGAAGATCTTATATACTTTAGGTACGCTTTCTGTTCCATAGGCCATAGCAGCGATAGCTTGCACACCACCTGCTTTGAAAATCTTGCTCACTCCCGCCAGTTGAGCAGCAAAAAGAATAGCCGGGTGAATATTTCCTTCTTTATCAGGAGGAGTACAAAGTACGATCTCTTTGCATCCTGCAATTTTTGCGGGAACAGCCAACATCAATACGGTTGAGAAAAGCGGGGCAGTTCCCCCCGGGATATAAAGCCCGACTTTCTCAATCCCCACTGCTTTCTGCCAACAGGTTACACCGTTCATCGTTTCTACCTTCTTTCCGACAAAGCGTTGAGCTGAGTGAAATGTTTCGATATTCTGTTTAGCCAAAGAGATAGCGGCTTTCAATTTATCACTCACCAATGTTTCGGCTACCCGTATTTCTTCAGGAGTAACAACAAGTGAGGACAAGGTTACTTTATCAAAGGTTGCTTCATATTCGAGTACAGCTTTATCACCTTCTGCCCTTACCTTGTCTATAATGGAACGAACTGTGTCAAATAGACTTTCCGTATTCAGTGCCGGACGTTTCAAGAGTTCCGTCCACTGGTCTTTTGTAGGGTATTTAATTACTTTCATTCTTCAGCATAGATTATTTATTTCCACGTATTTTACACGATCATCTTTTCAATCGGCAATACCAGAATACCTTCTGCGCCCAAAGCTTTCAACTTTCCGATAATCTCCCAAAAACGTTTCTCGTCCAATACTGTATGAACCGAACACCAGCCTTCCTGCGCTAATGGCATGACAGTAGGACTTTTCATACCCGGCAAGACGGCAATAATTTCTTCCAGTTTATCCTTCGGAGCATTCATCAATACGTATTTCTTATCTTCTGCTGTTTTCACCGCATTCATGCGGAACAGTAATTCATTCAACACTTCTTTCTTCTCATCGCTCATGTTCTTGTTACCAATCAGTAGAGCTTCAGATTTCATGACCACCTCCACTTCTTTCAAACGGTTGCTGACCAAAGTAGAGCCGGAACTTACAATATCAAAAATAGCATCAGCCAGTCCAATGCCCGGAGATACCTCTACGGAACCGGTAATAACGTGAATTTCTGCATTCACGCCCTTTTCCTTCAGGAAATTACGAAGAATAACAGGATAAGAAGTGGCAATTTTCTTTCCATTAAACCATGATAATCCCGGATATTCCAAATCTTTCGGCATAGCTAGTGACAAACGGCATTTGCTGAATCCCAAGCGTTTAATGATTTCAGCATCTTCTTCTTTTTCCATAAATTCATTTTCACCGACAACACCCAAATCGGCTACACCGGTAGCTACTGTTTGTGGAATATCATCATCACGAAGGAATAATACTTCAATAGGAAAATTGGAAGACTGCACCAACAAGGTACGTTTAGTAGTACTCAACTTGATATCCGACTCTTCTAAAAGTGCCATTGTCTCTTCAAAAAGACGTCCTTTGGCCTGTACTGCAATTCTTAACATGATCTTATTTAATTATTTATTATTAATTACTATTCGAATTAAGGGAATAAAAAAAGGCTTACCGTATTCGGCAAGCCTTTGTTATCGTTATATAGAGTATACACAATATCATCTATGCCCACCGAGTTATTCGTTAGGAAAATGATGATGATGATGTGTAGCTGTATATTTCATATTTCTTTTATTAACTGCGACAAAAGTAAAGCATTTGTTTCATACTTCCAAACATTTATCACAAAAACTTGAGTTTTTATTTCAAATTAAAGGTAGTATTTCTTCCGGCTCTACATCACAGTGCAAAAAATGCATTTCGCTTTTCGCCTTTTCCTGTGAGAAAGTAAAGTAGGTACAAACTGCCTCCGTACATACTTCATTATCCTTATTATATAGCTTAGCTTCGATGATAACAATGTTTCTTTTTATTTCCTTGATAGCAGCCCGCAGTACAACGTGAGAATCTTTCGTATCGACAGACTTCCGGTAACGAGTTTCCATTTTAGAAGTTACTCCCGTTGTCTGCAATTTACGCAACACAACCCAAGCACAAATTTCATCTAATAAAACAGCTTGAATACCGCCGTGCAAAGTGTCAATCCAACCCTGATATTCAGGACGCGGTTTCCAGATACTCACGATTTCGTCACCGTCTTCATAAAATTCCATTCTTACTCCGGCTTCGTTATTGGGAGCACAACCAAAACAATTGTATCCTTCCAAACCTTTCCAAGGATTTATTATCTTCTTCATAATTCTCTCCATTATTTAGTTTTACTTCCCAAATATAGGCAAAATATGAAAAAGACGAATCATTTCCATAGATTTACTTTCGGATACAGCGGATAGAAAAAGCCTTTCTTTCAACAGCTGATGTGGCCGTTTCCATAGTATTTGCATTGCTTTTCAAAAAAAAGACAGATTCAGCCATTTCCGTATTTGTATCATCCAGTGTCCAATATCCTAAAAACTTGCCTTCTAAAACACTTAGATCCGGATAAGAATACATTCCTACAGGAAGTCCGTTAAAACCTGAATCATTGTTAACGGGCAACACTTCTGCCCCGTCTATAGATACCCATTCACCCGATTTCAATAAAGAAACATCCCCTTTCAGGTAAGAATTTAAGATATTCCAGTCCTCCCAATTTGGAATATTCCAATGGAGTGGCAAGAAATCAGGAGATAATGCTACACTAGCGGTATAAAGGTAATTATTTGTACAGGATAGCAAATACCCGACAGCATTTTCAGTAACTTCATTCAATTTCGGAATTTCATCACCATTCGCAAACAAAGCTGCTTCCAGATTATTCCGCATCCAATACTGTGTTCCGATTTTCACCAACGGATAATTATGAATTACTCCTCCACGTACATCACGAGCCACATCATCTAATGCTAATACCTGTAACACATCATCTGCCTCTGTTATTGACAAAGTAACTTTTCCGTTTGCCAATACATAAATATTATTATAAACAGGCAAAGTCCCGGCAATATAAGTCAACGAATGCTCATCTATATTCCACGACACTTTACCACCATGCACCCTACCAGATTGCCCTAGAAGTTGAACTACCACTCCTTGAGATAAATCAGCAGTAGCATCATTCTTCATCGGATAAGCAACTATTGCCTGAGAAGAAAAGTACGGAGTCACCAGATATTCCTTACATATTTCAGCCACCTGTTTTCCTGCGTTCAAGACTTTATATACATTCGATTTTGCAAACGTCAATTTCGACACATCTATATATTTATGAAGATTTTCCGATTCGGCATGATCAGTTTCATCACCTTTCCAATCGCTAATTTCTCCACTAACTTTGTTCATCAAAATATCCTCAGCAGCTACAAAAGTTATTTCCAGCTCTCTTTGTTTGCCTTCCTGCAAATTCAGAGTTGAAGGTAACAAGCTAATATACTGTTTGCCTTCAACTTCCAGCGTCACATACTGATATCCGGCCATAACCTCTTGCGGTATCAAGATAAGTTCTTTCCCTATCAACTTCTTTTCAGCCTCTATCTGCCATACTCCGGCCGGGATAATAACATTTTCTTCCGAATAATCGGAATAAAACTGCTTCTGAAAATCATATATTGCTTTTGTATAAAAGCCACTAACCGAAAGGTGGGGATCAGCTGCCAATAAATCTTCCACATTGCCACCTTCACCCGGCACAATCGCTATCTTCAGACGAAAAAACTTATGATTATAAGTCAAAGGAATGGCATCTATGCTTGCAGAAACACCGTCTCGGATAGCCACCAAAAAATCTGAACGAGAATAATCAGCAGCAACCTCTTGATTTGTTTCTACTGATACCGACATCGTGCTCTCTCCTATCGCCACTCCCTCTTGCCGATAAGGATAATAGCTCACTAAATTGAGGGTCACTCCGTCATCCGGATAATATACCAACTCATCCGACAGAAACTCGCCTCCGGAAGAACGAACAAAATGAAGATTATCTACATAGCGTTCCTCCTGCATTGTAGTGGAACCCGCAAGTGCGAATAAACCGACTCCTTCTCCTTCTTCAAAACTATTACCGACAATACGAGTATTAGTCAATTCATGTATGTCAGTTACAAACTTCAATGGAATATTTCCATCAGCAATTATCGCTTCATTTTCTTCCGAAATGTGGTTCACACAAGCAGTCAGCAAGATAGAGAAAATAGCAAAAGAACCTATGTTCTTGGGTAAATAATGAAATACTTTCATCTTATTTTTTTATTAATTTCCCATTAGAAATCTCTGATAGAACAGAAAGAATGACATAAGAGAAAGTATTAGCTTGCGGTTATGAGATACTATACAACACGTCTGTTGCAACTGTAGAATCTTGATTCCAGCACTTCATTTTGAAATGCAAGGGACGAAAGTATACATTATAATTCAGATAGAGAATATTTTTATTTGGAAAGCTTTATATTTTTATTTAAATACTAAATAATCAATAACTTACAAAAAACTGATATATATCAGAGATTTCCTACTTCACCTTATTATATTAGCAATCTGATGATTCTCAAAAAGAATAACCGACCTCTACCCCTGCAATATGCTTACCTCGCGAAGATTCATATTGATAACAATAAAAAGCATCAAGAGACCAGCGCTTAGTTAAATCAATCTCTATTCCGGGACGATACCTTAAACGAGCTGTCCGCCAAAAAGGTGCATCATCCAAACTTTGATAAATTTCAATAGAGAAATAAGGTGAAACAATTCCTTTTTGGGGAGCACGATCAAAAGTCTGCTGAAACCTTTCCCGCAAAGACATTTTGAGCCATTGATAACGAAAACTGGCCGTAGCTCCAATACGATAACGGTGTCTGAACTTCCACCCTATTTCACCTAAGTTCCGATAATGCGTTTCATAACCAATCTCAAATTTCAAAAACGAAAAGGCACGGTAATCACCTCCGACAGAAATTCCCCAACGGTCAATCGCACCCATATCATCTTCCGTTCTCAATTCCAAATCACCGGAAACAGCAAAGCGGGAGTCAATCTTATGATTTACTTTGAATTTAGTCCAGGTTGCGAAATCATTATCTTGTGCGATCATGGCAGAAGTTGTACCAACAACCAACAACACAAACAATAAAACTCTAATAATTATAAATTTGCTACTCATTGATTTTCGGGTTAAAGTTGCAAAGATAACAAATTATCCTCGGCAAAGAAAAACCATGATACTGAAATAATCCTGAAATAGCATTAGAATGTTCTTTTCAAATATACCATGTCCGTCAACAGTTTGCCTTCTTCATAAATCGGATGGTCGTAATTGTCGGTAAAGAAATTCTCTACACGGTGGGAAATGGTAAAACCGCAATGTTCGTAGAAAGATATGGTAGAA
>ENA-UEPW01001234-UEPW01001234.1-human-gut-metagenome-genome-assembly--contig:-NODE-1234-length-11404-cov-253.437097_pt1 | contig 11404 bp, 13 predicted proteins | sample MGYA00242935_ERZ507936 | MGnify/ENA primary metagenome ERZ507936 (study PRJEB26167, sample SAMN06115469) | human gut metagenome | host: Homo sapiens | place: China:Chongqing | collected 2016-06-23... | reverse complement strand
CCAGTACTCATCGGGCAGACTGATGTCAACGACAGCAGCAACGAGCGAGTTAAGTTCGAGGAGCGAGAGCGGCTTATCGAACGTATCTTTGTTCATTGTTATATCTAAATACTTGTTATGATACCTTTCAGCTTAGCGGTCGGCAAATCAACGCAAAAAACCTTGTTTCTTTAGCACGTCGATAAGTCCTGCAGACATAGCCTCGTTGTCCTTGCGTGTGTAGCGGCAGTCGGTAAACACCTGCGCGAGAGTCTGCTTGCCGTTCAAGCGCACAAACTCTCGGTTCTCCTCCAATGCCTCTTTCTCGGCATAGAAGCGGTCAATGCGCTCGGGGGTATAGTCGCAGTAAGTCTCCTCGTGCATGATAGCATCGAGGGGCAGACGGTCGGTGAGCGCAGGCTGCTCGTCGGGCCAGCCGAGCGTGATAGTAGCCACGGGCACCACAAGGCGTGGCAGCTGCAGCACGTCGATAATCATCTGCGGCATGTACACCGTTGTGCCGAGGAAGCAGCAGCCCAAACCTTCCTCTTCAGCAAGGTTGCAGAAGGTCTGGCAGAAAAGCAGCGCGTCGGTAGCTGCGTTCTGAAAGGAGAGCATGTTGTCGTAGCCCGGGTCGGCGTTGCGGTTCTCCGCCCAAAGCGTGGTGCGACGAAAGTCGGCGCAGAACGTGAGCACTACGGGCGCACCCTCCACCATCGGCTGGTTGAAGTGTGCCGGCGCGAGGCGGCGCTTCTGTTCATCGGATCGTGTCACCACTACGCTGTAAAGTTGCAGGTTGCCCATTGTCTGCGTGCGCTCCGCCTCGCTGAGCAAGCGGCGCAGCAGCGTGTCGCTTACCGCAGCATCGGTGTACTTGCGTATGCTGCGACGTGTGTTGATTGTCTTCATATTTCGGTTGTTATCGTTGTTTATGTTACTTTGTTATTACCCAATGGCCGTTTTTGCGTCCGCCCTCACGATCGAGGATTTTATGGTCTACTCGCAATCTCTTTATTTCGCGAGATATCGTACTTTCAGATAATTCAGTCATTCTTGCCATTTCGGGTATTGTTATCTTGTCGTTTTCTGATATAACAGAAACTAAAACTCGCTGAATATCAGTTAGTTCTTTCTTGTCATCTTTCTTGTCATCTTTCTTGTCATCTTTTATTACAGGAACGCCAAGACAATGCCGATTGCAAGGAATATCTATCAAAAAGAAGGTTCGCTCTTCATCTGTTTCAATCGTTGCTCGCGGCGATCCGTTCTCCTGCAGTTTCTGCTGAATAGTGGGTATTCCGGTAGCTCTTCCTTCTGTCAAATTAAGTTCTTTCAAGAATTCTCCTAAACGTCTATTGTTATAACGGCGAGAACGCAGCATACGGGCTTCGCGTATAGCTTCAGACGATATGGTATGATTCGGACCACCAAAATTGAGAATACTGATTTTGTCAGGTTCTACAGTAATCTCAACAGGTTCACGCTCCAAGTAGTCACGATGATAGAGACTATTAACTACTGCCTCCTCCAAAGCCTGATAAGGATAATTGTATACGACTACAGAACGTTCTGTATCCTCTGGCTTGTGTATTGTCTTTTGTATGATGCTTGTCTTGAGATAGTTCAGTGTGTCCCGAATCATCTTAGGCACACAACCTCTGATTGGTGCTATCTCTATCATGTTATCAGGGTCTTGCAATCTGCCTTTGGGAAATATTACAATCTCCACCTGGGTCATCTTGAAAAATCTCTCAGGATGGTCGCAGAACATCATGGCAGCCACATTCTTCACCTTAAAGCCCTCAGGTGTCACCTCCAACAGATCCATCTGGTCGAGAACATTTTTTAGGTTATCGCCCGAGAGGTCTTGGTCTGACAAGTCGCTACCTACCTCAACAAGAAAATCCCTCAGCAATGCCGTTGAGATATCCTTCAGAGTGATTATATCACTACCACGATCATCAAACGGAGTACGATTTGCCAGATTTATCAACTCGCGTTCGTATTCGTCTTTAGGCACAATACTGCTACTATTATAGCGAATGTAATAGTTGAAGTCCTTTTGCTTGGAAGTGATACGTTCTGGCACCTTATAAGGGCGGCGTTCTCCTGCTGCCACTTTTATTATAAGAACAACTTTGCCATCAACCTCCTCTATAAAAAGACGAGGCTGATAATAAGGACGGATAAGATTATTGTATCCAACCATATCTTTCTCTATCTGTTCTATCTTTTCCGGCTCAACTCCCAATACCGGACGCACAGCACGCCCGTGCTCCTCTTTCACTCCCACAATAATATAGCCACCACCGGTGTCTTCAAAATCATTGGCAAACGCACAAACGCTTCTGTATATAGCATCTGGATTCCAACCTTCTTTGTATTCCAGCTGGTTACTTTCGACAGCACTTCCACTAAGAAGGCTCTCTATATTTATCGGTAATGCCATAAATGTATAAAATGTAGGTTCGAAAAATATATGCTAAACACTAACTGCTTACATACTGCGACAGCTATTATCGCAGAAGACAAAGTTACGTATTTTTTCCGTATTGCGAACGACTTATGCAAAGTTTTTTGCATATATTGTAATCACATAAAACTAACACCAAGAACACAAAACCAACGGATTGTCAGTCTGCTTTAACGAGACCGCAGTGCATGCAAGTAATAAAAATAATTAGCTTTAATAATTTGCAGTTTCAAAAAAATACACTAATTTTGCATTGTCTCTACGCCGATGACACTTTAAGTGCCGGGAAAGACAACGCTATTCGGTTAGCTGCGTGTCGTGGAGATACCATATATGGAAAGGCGTTTATCACGCGCTTTGTTCACTGACAGCTTGAAAGCCTAGGAAACTCTCAAATTGTGGTCAAGGGACATGGCAACGATAGATGCCACGGGGTATGACACTATTGTCAGCCCTCATTGGTATATTATATTAATATATAATGTGTACTTACATTCACGTAAGTATGCACTTATGACTATATACATATACGATGAGACTGATACGTTCATATCGGCGTGGGGTCTTGGGTTGCTCGTTTCGACTACAATGGGCAATTCCTAGGGCCTCAAGCTGTGGAGCGAGTAACGGATAGAGTCTCCACGTCCTTTTTTTTATATCGGTCATCACAGAGTTTCATCTTTTAATAGACTTCTTGGAGACGGCGAGTCTGGTATTATAACTATTAAAAGAAAAACTTACATATTACTATCAGCCCTACTCATATCAATCGGCGAACTGGTTTACATTCTGTATAGACCGCTAACGCTCTATATGTTTAAACCGCTTGAGCAGATGGGCTTGCTCGACGATGTCAGAGCCTTAAGGTCTGCGCATTGGTTTCCGCCTATAGAGACGGTTCCTGAATGGGTTGTCTATAGCCTACCCGACGGAATGTGGTTGTTGTCATACATGTTTGCAATGGAATTCATATGGAACAACGACGGCAAACACATACGGCTATTTTTCGTTTGGGCTATGCCAGTGGCTATCATAGCGCACGAGTTCTGTCAACTCATGGGGCTTGCCAGCGGCACATGGGATATTCTCGACTTAACGTCTTACTCAATCGCAATCATCATTTATTTACTAACAAAAAAACTATAATTATGACACAAAGCATGTCTTTAAAGCTTATCTGCTCGTGCATCGTTGCGGCAGTTTTTGTGATTGGAGCAGCAAGTTGCGCTACTTCAAAGTACCAACAGGCGCTTGATAAACAACTTCAGCAAAACGGCACATCCAACTCAAACCAATCACCAACGAACGAATCACCAACAAGCAACTAAAATCAACACATTATGAAAACATCAGTAAAAGTATTAGGCTTTGCAGCCGTTTCTGTATTACTCGCATCATGCGGTTCGAGTAAAGTAGCCAACTATCTTGAGGCATTCACCCCCGAGGAAAGCGGTCTTAACCTTGTGAAGCTCACCGACGAGTCGACCAACAGTATCATCTCCGGCAACTCAACCAAGGAGCCAGCATTGGCCAATCGTGCTTACTACAAGAACTCGAGCTGGGCATACAGTGCCGAAGCCCACTTCAAGTGGTGTCCGTTACGCACTCTCGCTATCTCGCCCGATGGTAGCAAACTGGCATACCTCTACAAGGCTAACGGTCAGACAAACATCATGGTGAGAAACGCAGGTGCCCAGAGTGCTGCCACACAGCGCACATTCCGCGACGTACTCTCGTTCTCGTGGGCAAAGGACAACAAACTCTACTTCTCCGATCAGAACGGTGTCAACTATTACATCTCTTCTGTCAACGCCGACCAGGGAAGCATGATGCAGCAGATAACCAACGGTTCAGTGGCGGATTGGAACCCTGCCTCACTCGACGGTCAGAAGGTATTCTTCTCACGCCAGTCGGCTAATGGTCCGTCGGTATGGTCGCTCGACAGAAAGGACGGCACACTCACATCGTGCGCTTCCGGCTACAACGTTTGCCTTATCCCTAATGACCCGGAAGCTTTCTACTGCGTCAGAAACTCTTCTGCCGGACGCAGCGAGATATGGTATGTCAATTACGTCAAAGGACAGGAGACACTTATCCTTACCGACGAGAAACGCAGTTTCGCCAACCCTGCTCTTTCGCCCGACGGCAAGTGGCTCGCAGTTGAAGGCAACTCTACCTCGGCTATCAACAACGTTGTGAACACCGACATCTTCGTGGTAAGAACCGATGGTTCGCGATTGACACAGCTCACCTTCAACCCGAGTTCCGACATGTGTCCGGTTTGGGCTAAGGACGGACGTAGCATCTACTTCCTCTCGACCAGAGCTAACCGCGAAAGCAAATACAACATCTGGCGAATGAACTTCAACATCGAATAAACATCAATACAAGAACAATGAAACGAATAGGACTTATTATCTTATCGCTTCTAATGACGGTCTGCGCTACACAAGCGCAGACTGCCAACGACTCGGTAAGAATCAAGCTGCAAACAACAGCTGGTGCGGATATCGCCATTGACGGCGACTGGTCGTCAACCAACATAATGTACACAAAAGTAGCAACCGGACAACACAACGTAACCGTAAGATATGGCAGCTTATTTGAAAAGAACTACCCTATCGAAGTCAGCACTACCGGCAACACCGAATTCTCTTTCCTTATCGAAGGTGAAGCCAATATCAACAGTATGCCACAAGCCACAATCATCATAGACGGCATACCACAAGGACTGACTCCTCAAACTCTAAAAATCGTCGGCACACACAACATCAAAATCAAGGGCGACGAGAAAGAGTATTTCGACATTAGCGACCAAATCACTATCAACCCGTTTGAGAAGAAAGACTTCTCGTACACACTAAAGAAGCGCCCGCCACGCCTGTATGGCATGGTGATAGCCAACTACACTGGCTGCAACGCTTTCGGCGCGACACTCGCCTTGTGTCGCAACTGGGGTGCATACCTACGAATTGCCAATGCAGGCGGAGATTTTGGTATAGACTCAGAGGGTTATCCTGAGCCTTATTATAAAGACGGGTATTACGGCACTGGCATATACAAGAAGAAAGACCCGGCATACGCAACCGTTACAGCCGGAGTTATGAAACGTTGCCACAAATACTTGTTCGCTTACATAGGAGCTGGATACGGACAATATGTACAGAAGTACGAACAAACGAAAGACTTGGATAATACCGAGTTCTCCTACAGCCACGAACGTTATGTATCTGGTGCCAAAGGTGTTGCTGGAGATATAGGTATAATCGTAAAGTATAAAGCCCTGCTGCTGCAGGTTGGATATGCCTCAATATTGACCGGAAAATTCGGCGACACCAAGTGGCATCACGACCCATACATAGGCTTAGGCATCAGCATCCATAAAAACAAAAAACGCAACTAATCATGAAGAAATATCTTTTTATACTATTGGTCTGCTTTGCAGCTATCTCCTGCAACAGCTACGATGACGAAATAGGATATGTTGTCACAACAGAGGGCACATGCTTTCAAGACGTAATTTCTGCAAATCACACTTCCTGCAAAATAAAATACGGACAGACCATAAAAAACGTGGCAGGTAAACCCAAAATCTCAAAGGTGATCTTCAAACTGAGTGGAAAAGGAGAAGATGAGTTTGTAGATGCACAGAAAGGTGATGACGACCTCTACTATGCTGAGATAGAAATCCCGTATAACAGAAATGTAACTATATCTACTATAGCAACCATAAATGGGGAAGATGAAAATTTACGGTGTGACAGATCCGTAAGATACACCAAATCGGATATATTCGTCACACAAATAGATGGTGAGTACGAACAGAAGGTGATATCTGCAACCCCTACTTCGTGCAAGATAAAATACGGACATCCTGTAAAAGAACTGACAGCAACCCCCAATATATCTAAAGTTGCCTTCAAGGTAGAAAGTCCTAATGGTCAGGAAATAGTTGCCGCCCAAAAGGGCAATAACGACTTCTACTCTGCCGAGCTTGACATACCACTTAATGCAGACGTAAAAATATCTACTATAGCTACAATAAACGGAGAAGACGGAAGTGTATGCAGTAAGGAGATAAAATACACAACAATGGATTTTGCCCCTGAGTTTGCAGACTCTATACAGACAAATCCGCTCAACTATGACGTAGTACGATATTGCGTCAATATCATTAAAAAACAGGACGTAGCATCTATAAATAAGATATCTACAGCAAAGGTTACATTTGGTGAAAAGAGCTACCCATTAACCTTTGCTGCTGACGGCAGCATGTATTGCGACATCAACTTGTACGACATTGCAAATTTCGGTGGTAACCCATCATTAACCATAAAGAATGATATTGATGAATACACTTTGAAGGGACATTTGGAATTTAAAGTAATTAAAGAAACTATCAGTGACTACGACACATCCGAAGACGGCAAAGAGGTTGACGGATGTATATATCTCGCAGGCACAAAATGGCAGAAAGGAGTTTTTGTTAAAGATTCTGATGGAAATTCGTATTTGGATATCAACGAAGAATTCGGTAGCTTAATAAAACACGAGTATGAATTAGACGCATCTACAACGCCATCAGTAGAACAGGCTAAAAAAACTTGCTAAATATTGTTCTATGCAAAGAGTAAAGGCAACAAATGTTGTTGAAAACGATTATCAATATGGACTTGTTATATATCCAGCAAAGAACAATGAAAAGATAAACAGCTTCTTTAATCCAGTTAAGCCATGTAAAATGGCTGACATTAGAAATAAGGGGCTTTATGTCAGAACAAAAACTGATTATGGTTCACCAGCAGACAAGCCCTTCTATTATCGCTATTATTTTGAATTGAGTAGTTTTTGCATAGGAAATAATTATGCACGCTGGGAAGATTGTTATAAAATGCCTATAAAGAAATAGATTAATTATAGTGGCGAGACAAAATAGTACTTATACAATTGTTGCATTCTAACAGACAACAATAAATACTGTCCACCAGGCACCTAAAATGATTGGTAGCGCAAGCAGAACCGTGCATAGTTCTGCTTACGCTACCTTTTTTAATATGCAAACATCATCCGCGTCGACCGACGCAGACATACGCATCGACCGACGCAGACATACGCATCGACCGACGCAGACATGCGCATCGACCGACGCAGACATACGCACCGACCGACGCAGACATCCGCACCGACCGACGCGGATGACAAAAGAGCTGAAACTGCAAGAAAAAATAATCACAGCAATATGTAATAAACACCGAAGGTCTGCGTTTACTAAATATAAAAACATCTCCAAAACATATAAAATAGCTTTGCCTATGAAGTATTTTACTCAAGAAGAACTACAGCCTTCGGAAAAGACGTTGAGCTTCATCCGACAGATTGCCTACTCCTACAGACTGGCGCAGGCGAACAACCGCAACAAACCGTATTGCGTTAGTTAAAGAAAACAACACCCTCGTCAACTTGCCGGCTCGTCAGCTCGCACAAGTTGAGAACTTACAAAATCGAAAACAAAAGGAAGTAAACAAAAAAAGGAAATGGAAACTCTTATATCACCTTCGCTTCTCTCAGCGAACTTCATCGACCTGCGTACAGACATCGACATGATAAACCGCAGCGAGGCTGACTGGCTGCACCTGGACATCATGGACGGCGTGTTCGTGCCTAACATCTCGTTCGGCTTCCCCGTCATCCAAGCGGTGGCTAAGGAGTGCAAGAAACCGCTCGACGTTCACCTTATGATTGTGCATCCGGAACACTACATCAAGGAGGTGGCTGCAACGGGCGCCATGATGATGAACGTACACTACGAGGCGTGCACACACCTGCACCGCACCATCCAGGAGATTCACGCTGCAGGCATGAAGGCTGGCGTGACGCTCAACCCGCACACTCCGGTGAGCGTGCTCGAGGACATCATCTGCGACGTGGACATGGTGCTGCTGATGAGCGTGAACCCGGGCTTCGGCGGACAGAAGTTCATACCGCACTCGGTGGAGAAGACGAAGCGCCTGCGCCGCCTCATCGACGAGTCGGGCAGCAAGGCTCTCATACAGATTGACGGTGGCGTAGACGACAAGTCGGCTCCGCTGCTCGTAGAGGCTGGTGCCGATGTGCTCGTGAGCGGCAGCTACGTGTTCAAGGCTGCAGACCCTATCGCTACAATTCACGGACTGAAGCACTGCAAGTAACCCATAGGGGGTGCAGTTGTCTCAACTGCACCGACAGAGTTGCGTGTGTTATTAATAGGTTGGTGCACTTGTCTCCGCTCGGCTTTGCCGCTTGCCAGAGCAAGAACTGCACCGACAGAGTTGCGTGTGTTATTAATAGGTTGGTGCACTTGAGACAAGTGCACCCCCTGAGATTACGCTAATTGGAGCGAGATGCCGTTGCTCTTCGCCATGCGGCGCATGTTGAGCAGGGCATAGCGCATACGGCCGAGGGCGGTGTTGATGCTCACGCTCGTGGTGTCGGCAATCTCCTTGAACGAGAGCTGCTGATAATAGCGCATGTACACCACCTCACGCTGAATGGGCGGCAGCATATCGAGAAGTCGGCGCACGTCGTTCATCACCTGACGGTTGACGTATGCGCTCTCGATGTTGCCCTCCATGATGTCGTCGCCTCCGATGTTGGAGAGGTCGTTGTCCTTTCCTGCTTTCACGATGCAACGCGACGACTGGTCGCGATACCAGTCCATGATGGCGTTGTGGGCGATACGCATCACCCACGCGCTGAACTTGCCACTGACGACATAACGACCCTCCTGAAGACGTGTGATAACCTTTATGAAGGTCTCCTGAAAGATATCATCAGCGGTTTCGCGGTCGTGAACCACGAAAAGAATGTATGAGAAGAGGTTCTGCTGATTGCGCGAAAGCAACAAATCGAAAGCCTTGTTATTCCCATCGACGTATGATAGAGCCAACTCTTCGTCGGTCATATCCTTTAAATTCTTCATTTTCTTAATCGGTTTTTGTTAAGTAAATGTGCTTCGATAGGCAATAAACAGGGGTTTAATGAATTAAAAAATATAGTTGCTTTGCATTAACGCATTGGCAAAGTTAAACTATTTTAATGAAATTTCCAAAGAAAAGCCAAAGTTTTTTGAATTGTAGAACTTTTTTCACCTCATTGCAATTGCTTTTCTCATATATAATATATAACTTTGCATTGTCAATAATAACGTAATCGAACATTATCAAATAACATCTATAAACTTAAAATTAAACACTATGATCAAAACTTTACGCTACACATTCATGGCTGTCATAGCACTTATATGTGGCTCAATGTCAGCACAGGAAGTACAACCCGAAGTGACACTTGATTTCACATCAAACGACACTTGGAAAATACCTGTAAAGGAAGCAATGGGTACAACAGAGCAGACTTTTACAAATGGTACTTACTCTATTAAACTGGCTGCACCTGTCGGTTACTACTACAACACCAAGGACAAATTCCTTATGCTTGGCAAGAAGGGCGCAACATTGACTCTTCCGGCTTTCACATTCCCAGTTTCAAAGATTGAGGTTGTTGGTACAAACAATGCTTCTGCAAAGGTTGAGCAGAACATCTTCGTTGGTGAGAGCGAGGTTAGCACAAAGACTGTAGGTGCTAATAAACCAAACACTTACGAAATTGGCGCAGAAAACCAGGCTATCGGCACCGAATACGTATTCAAGGTGCTCTCTGCTCAAAACACTCAGATTACAAAGATCAACATCTACAAGGCAGAAGGCAAACAGAAGAAGTCTGCAGGCTTGAAGTTCTCTGAGACAACCGTCGACTACGAGCTCGGCACAACATTCACTGCTCCTACATTCACAAAGGCAACAACAGCTGCTGTGAAGTTCGTTTCTGACAACGAGGAGGTAGCTACCGTAAACGCTGAGGGCGTTATCGCAGCAACTGGCAAGGAGGGCAAGGCTGTCATCACAGCTACCTCTGAGGAAAACGATGAGTTCAACGCAGGCAATGCTACTTGCACTGTTTATGCTTACCGCATGAACGTGTACAAGAAGGCTACCGCTGTAGAGGCTGGCAAGCAGTATCTCATCGTGGCTCAGCGCGACAACAAGACATACTACGCTGCTCCTGTCAAGTACAACGCAGAGAAGCCTTACGGCTACATGAACTCTTTCTCAGTTGACGGCATCGTTGACGAGCTCAAGATCAAGTCGTCTTACAACGACGCATTCACATTCGAGGCTGTTGCAGGTGGCTACGCTATCAAGGACGCAAACGGCTACTACCTCTACATGGACGAGAATGTCAAGCACAATACATTCCAGCTCGGCAACGAGGCTAAGGCTTGGACTGTAGAGCCTGCAGAAAACGGCACATTCACCATCACAAACAACGGTAAGTTCATACAGTACGGCAACGGTACATTCACCACATTCGGTGCATGGACAGAGGCTCAGGACAAGGCTGTTAAGCCGATGCTCTTCGTATTCGACGAGGCAGCTGGCATCAACGGCGTTCAGACAACCGTTAAGCAGCAGAGCAACGTACGCTACAACATCGCTGGTCAGCGTGTAGGTGCCGACTACAAGGGCATCGTTATCGTGAACGGCAAGAAGTATCTGCAGAAGTAAAACAGCTTAAACAACCCACCTGTGCCGCTAAACAGAACGGCATAGACTGGTAGATATACAAAAAAGGCTGGTAGATAGGCTGGAAGATTTAGGCTTCCGGCGACTTATCTACCAGCCTTTATTGTGCTTATAATGTGCGAGTTGCGTAAGATGCTGGTAGATATGGCAGATTTTTTCAACTACACACTTATTATATACAGCAGTAGAAAACAAAAACTTGATTGGGAAAAGCACAAGAAATTTGACATCCACCCTTATGCCGTTTTAGAGTTGAAGCAATTAGCAAGCAAGGAAGCTGCGGTAAAGGCAACTCCTACCCCCACCACACCCATCCATCCATAATGTTGCCAGA
>ENA-UEPW01001229-UEPW01001229.1-human-gut-metagenome-genome-assembly--contig:-NODE-1229-length-11452-cov-333.442110_pt1 | contig 11452 bp, 10 predicted proteins | sample MGYA00242935_ERZ507936 | MGnify/ENA primary metagenome ERZ507936 (study PRJEB26167, sample SAMN06115469) | human gut metagenome | host: Homo sapiens | place: China:Chongqing | collected 2016-06-23... | reverse complement strand
GTGGTGCGCCAGTTGTGCTGCATGTTGCCCTCGATGTTGAGCTCGATGGTCTTGGCAGAGAACGGGAACATCTTGCGGATGATGACCCATGCCATCAGGAGCATGATGAGCACCATAGGGGCCATGATCAGCATCCAGTCACCGAAGCTGAGACCCAGGTTGAGTCCTGCAGGGTCGTTCAATACCTTGAAGGCGAAGGCGTTAGGAGGGGTTCCGATAGGGGTTCCCATACCGCCCAGGTTGGCTCCGATAGGTATGGCCATGGTGAGCGCCACGCGACCCTTGCCCGAAGGTGGCAATGATTTGAACACCGGTGTGAGGAAGGTGAGCATCATGGCGGCGGTGGCTGTATTTGAAATGAACATCGAGAAGATGCCGGTGATGAGCATGAAACCCAGCAGCACGTTCTCAGAACGCTTGCCGAATGGCGCAATCAGGGCCTTCGCCATCATCACGTCGAGTCCGCTCTTGGTAGCGGCTATGGCGAGTACGAAACCGCCCAGGAAGAGGATGATGGTAGGGTCGGCGAAGCACGCCATCACACCCTGATAGTCGAGCAGCTTGCCCATCTCTGCCTCCGAGCCTTGCATAATCTTGAAGGCGGAGTCGCTGACGAAGAACAGCAGCACGAAGATGATCACTACGCTGGTAGCCCATGCCGGTATGGCCTCGGTGAGCCAAAGCATCACGGCCATGACGAAGATGGCGATGACGCGCTGCTGCACGATGGTGAGTCCATCGATGCCGAAGCTGTCGATGGGCAGGTTCCAGACGATAACGGTAAGCAGAGCCGTTATGAGGAACAGCAATGCTTTCTTGCGATTAAAATCGCCATTCAATACTTTCTTTACAGTTTCTTGCATTATCTTTCTGTCTTAAGGATTATTTTCTTGCAAAAATACGTGTTTTTTTTGTATTTAGCAAGTTTTTTTGCAGAAATAGTGAAAAAAATGCCGAAAAATGTTGTTGTTTCAAGAAAAAATGCTATATTTGCAGTGGATTTACCGATAACGGCTATCGGTGATGCAGAAAACCTGGAGAACCCGGAAGGGTGATTCAGCGAACCTGATATTGTCTAATAAATAAATTAGGAGATAATGAAATGAACAAGTCTGTAGTATTTATCATCATCCTGCTCGTGATAGTTCTATCTATCATCGTATCGCAGTACTTCCACAAGCGCCACCATGAATATAAGATGGCGGACATCGAGAAGGCTATCCGCAAGGCTTATCCTAAGGGTATAGGCTCGATACGCAAGGAAGAACTGGTAACAGCTGTGAAGAAATACTTCCACTGTTCGGCGAAGGAGGCTCATTATATAATAGGTGTAGCCCGCCGCAAGAAGCTGGTTGATATCGCTGCAGAATATGTTACTATCATGTTTTGAAATAAGATAAAGAACATTATATACGTTTTAGCCGTGAGGCTAGGCTGTTGATTTAGTTTGAAAAAAAGTATTATTTATTTGAGGCACAAAGGATTGTTAACGACATGCTGATTCCTTGGGGAAATGTGTGGGTTAGCATGTTGTATTCGGGCGTCTGGTATGGTACATTGCGTAAACAATTTAACTGCCAGACAAAGTTTACCCTCCCTAGGACTTTTTAAGACCTGGGGAGGGTTTTACTTTTTCAGGCTCAGCACCTTTTATTCAAGTCCGTCGCCGCTGTTTTCACTTCCGGTTCCGCCAGTAGAATCGCCGCCCGATGGGGTGTTGCCTCCGGATGGATTATCGCCTCCGGATGGATTATCGCCGTCGGATGGATTATCGCCTCCGGATGGGGTAGTAGGAGGCGTATCGGTAGAGGTAACCTGCTTCACCACCTTGCCGTTTCGGTCGTAGCAGGTGATGTTGACGGAAGTCTCTTCGAGTTCCTTCTTGATGTCGGTGTTAGGCACGAAGATGATGTATCGGCGGGTGATGAGGTTGGCGCTCACCTTGTTCACATCCTCTACGGCGGTAGAGTTAAGACCGAATCGGAGGCTGCCCAGTCCTGGCACAGCCACGCTGTGGCCCTCGGTGGCCCATGCTGCAATCACTTCGCCGATGGCCGACCATCCGGCGTTGATTACCGCCTTAGGCAATCCGCTGCGAACGGCAGCTTCTTCTATCACCTTCGTGGCGTTGAGCTGGCTGTAGAGTTCAGCCTGCATCACGAATGCCCACTTTTGCTTACCTTTTTCGAACGCTACGTTGCGCTCAATAGCTTTTACTTTAATACCCATAATTCAAATCGTTTTTTTTAATGGTTAAACAAATCAGTTATTGACAAGTTTCGCAAGTTCTTTACTTCCTTACATGCGAACAATAAGTTTACATGCAGCTGGTAACACCGAGCGTGGTGCCTACGGCAGTAAGTACAGCGATAATCACCTGCAAGATAGTTTTCCAAGCTTCCTTTTTCATTTTCTTTTTTCCTTTCTTTTTTTAGTGGTTCAACATTTAGAAAGAGATTGGGCAGGTGTGCACCCCTGTCGTTTTCCCCTCCGTTTTTTAGTGGTTAATTTCCCATTTGCCGTTCTTAATGAATGACAGTGCAAAGATACAAAAAAAATCGCCAAAATGCAATAGTTGTCCCGAATGTCGTGCATCTCCCTTGTGGCGATGCCCTCTGTAGCACCCTGCAGACACTTCCGCCACTACGTGGCGACGCAGCTGGGGCTACGTCGCCACGTAGTGCCAGCTGCGTCGGGACGTAATCTCGGTTACGTCGGGACGCAGTTTTGGGGGCATCGGCAGGCAAATGAGGGAGAAAAAGTCAAAAGGTCAACTGGTCAACTGTCACTTTTAGCAAGATGCCACATTTCTCGGGCAGAGAGAAGGGAAGAGACCTTGGAGAAGATATTCTAACACGATTGATATTTTTATATAATAATGTTCGCGCGCGTACATTATTATATAAAAAATAATATATTGTAAAATAATTCTCTACATGGGATAAGCCTAGAGAGGAAATCTCCCACTTTCTCAAACCCCACCGAAAACATGTACAACCAATTAAAAGTGACAGTTGACCAGTTGACCTTTTGACCTTTCCCCCTTTTTCTCCCCCCGAAAGATTCCTTCTCCAGACCTCCAATGTTTAAATAGTGATAAAAAGTAAGCCGTGGTGAATAATAATTGAGAAAAGTGTTACGACTTTGCCGAAAAATGTGTACCTTTGTAAGAAACTAATAACAAAAGAAAAAATGATTAATATTTTGGATTTTCCTGCCGAGCTCTTTTATGAGAGCAGTGGCGAAAACGGATATGAGGGGTACATGAAGAATGACCCTACGGGCATCAACCATGTACTGGACACAATGTATGGTGCTGTGTTCAATCTAGAGGAGGCTGACTTTGAGGAGTCAGACCCTGCTTTCTATATGGATGCGGCCTATCGCATGGCGATTGCCATCAAGCTGCAGAAATACCCACATCGATTCTTGCGGATAGAGGATTTGGCGGATTTCTTTGAGGAGTTTTCTGACGCTGAGTTTTGTCTCTCTGCCTGGATGGCGTATGCCTTGTTGGATTTGCGAGATGATAACTCTGAAGACTTGAAAGCGTTTTTGACTCAGTTTCAGAATTATCTGATGGAGGAGCAACCTTATTCACGTACAGGAGCAATCATCTATAACTTAAAAGAAATCGTGGAGAAAGAGAAAAAGAGCGGAAAGATTTATAACGCGATGCTCTATCCGCAATCTCCTGGGGCAGAAGTAATCAAGGGGCTTCGTTTCTATGGTGAGATAGAGGTGAAAGATGGTGATGCTGAGTTCTTGTTTACACATGTGGTGAAATATGATGCGCAAGCTCAGCAGGCTTTGCTCGACAATCTGATGAATGCTGGAATATTTAAGGGTAACTACGAAAAGCTATCCCATCGCATCGACAAGGGCGATTTCATTATCTACGACGAAATGTTCCATCCCGAGTTGCCCGAAGCTTCGGAGGAGGAGCAGTATGTGATGCGTATGGAGTGCATCAACGAGATGAACCTATGGAAGGAAAAGGCCGAATACTACAAGGCTATGTGCGATAGTTACGAGCAGAAGGAGAAGCTTACGGCTGTGATAGATGGTGCCGTACAGCTGGGCAAGGGTATCGATACCCACCTGGAAGACATGTACGAAGACCTGAAAAAGGGTGCCGAGAAGCAGAAAGAGAAGCTCAATGACAAAATCAAGGAGCTGGAGAACGAACTGCAGAAGGTAAAGGCTGAGAAGGCACAGCTAGAGCAGAGCCTGGCCAACAAGCAGAACCATGCGAATGGTGTTCAGGCAGAAGGAAATATAATTCCAGAACTGTTCAACGAACTATTAAACAGACTCATCGACCCCCGTTGCATCAGCGAAAACCAATATGCTGGAGCAAAGAAACTGCTCGAGATAGCCATAGATATAAAGCCTGTGAACGAAGTGTTGGACAGCAAGGCAGAGAATGAACTTTCCAAAAACTTGAGAAAAGTAGATAGCCTGCGTCTGGAAAATATAGAGAATTATCAGAATCGGCTGGCAATCAAGCAGATGTCGTTAGCTAGTTTGCAGACTGCACAGAACGTGACTATCATTAACGGCAACAAGGTGGAGCGCAGCTATGGCGACAACTACAATCTGGAGGCAGGTGCCAAGGTGGAGGCTCTGTCCTCACAGCCAGAGCTAGATGCGCAGCATAAACCGCAATGGATTTTGAATAATGTTTCTTCACAACAAACTAGATGATACGGCTATGGGAAATATTCTGATAAACAAAAATTACGGCAATAACTTTACCGTTCAGGCTGGTGCCACCGTGGTGGCTGGCGGGCCGGGCGCAGCCATGATGAGGGAGAAGATATTTGCCTCGCAGGAAGAAGAGGCCGGGACGCAAGATTTGGTAACGACGGATGATGGCTCCACGCAGGGAACTGACGTGGACGGAAGCAACCATTTTGGCTTTGAGGCGTGGGCGCTGAAAACGACGGAGGAGCGCATGAAATTCAGCATCGAAACCATGAAAGGCGAGAAATGCCCCCTCTGCAAGAACAACTATTTTGGCTATGGTCAGGCGTGGCAATATGCTTATGTCTTCGAGTTGTTGAGGAATGGAGATGAGGATCTTCCTCGTTTCAACAAGGTTAAAGAGTTTTTGGATTACCTGGGCTATCTGGGAATAGAGGGGTTGCCTACCGATGAGACCATCAACTCTCGTCTGAAGCTCATCAAAGGAAAATTCCCTTCGTGGAAAATCTCCTATGGCCCAGAAAACGAAAATGTGATAGCCAACAACGTGGGCAAGAGGTTCCTGTCTTTATATCGCAAGGGACAATAATCTTAATATCGGGTATCCTGTGTGGGGGAAGCCAATCTTATCCGTTTGGATAGGGTTGGCTTCCCCTCTTTTTTCCCCCTTGCTTTCCCCTATTTTCTGATTCCGGTCTCCTTTTTCCGAACTTTTCATACCATGCTTCGGCAATCGGTTCGACACATTGTTCGAATCATTCGGCAATCTTTTCCAACCCCCTTTTTCCCCCTTGATTTCTCTTTCCAAATGTTGTATCTTTGCATCGTAAACAAAAATACAAAACAATGGATACAATACAAGAAAACAAACCCTTGCAGCCTTGCAATCTCTCAGAGAATGCGACTGCGCAGAATCAATCGGAGAAATCCGGCAACAAAGAAAAACTGGTAGACGGAGTACAGGTAGATTCCACGCTCCTGTCCTGGCAGACGGGCAAACACCAACTGCCCAAGCCAAAGGACCTGCCACCCGTGTTTCGGGAACTGGTGACGAATGCACCAAAGTCTCTCCAAACCCTCGTCTTCGTGGCGGCGACACCTGCCATCGGAACCTACGCCACCAGGTTGCGACTTAATTATGTCTACGATCAGAGTCCGTCGGCATGTCTGCTGCAGGTTATTGTCTGCGGCGACCAAAGCTCAGGCAAGTCGTTCGCCCGATACGTGCAGCAGGTCATCATGCAGCGGCTCCTCGACCGCGACATCATGCAGCGACGCGAGGAGCAGAAATACAACGAACTGAAACGGCGCCAGGGCAAAAAGGACGGCAAGCTGCCGCCCGAACCAAAGACCGACATCGTGAATCTACCGCCAAGTGTGAGTATCACCATGCTGATGAAACGAGCCGACGCATCGGTGGTGAAATACGGCGTGCCGAAGACCCTCTTCATGTTCGCCGACGAGCTGAGTACCATCACCCAGAGCAACAAGCGAGCCTTCGCCGACCTGAAGCAAATCATGAAGACCGCCTACGACCTCGGCTCCTTCTACGGCCAGGATTACCTGAGCGAGAATTCCTACAGCACCGTGGTAGACGTGATGCTCAACTGTCTCTTCTGCGGTACCCCTGCCGCCATCGACCGCTACATGGACAAGGCTGCCATCGAGGGCGGCAACATCACCCGCACCATCCTCTGCCCCCTGGATAGTCATATCGGCGACGAACCGCCCACGATGAAGCCCCTGTCGCAGGAACAGCAGCAAGCCATCAAGGAGATGATAGACAAGCTGATGGACGCCACTTATCTCGACGACAAGACGATGCAACCTGAGTACCTGATAGACACCCGATGGCTCGATAAGGAGGTGCAGAAATGGTGCGCCGAACGCAGGGATGAGGCTACCAAGTCGTGCTCTAAGGCCATCGACGTCTTCTACAAGCGCTCGTCGGTATCGGCGTTTCGCATCGCCGCCCTCTGCCAGTATCTCTACCAGCTGGAGGGCAAGCGCACAGCGAAGGAAATCCAGCGGCTGGTGAAGCAGATTTATCTCTCGATGGCCGACTACATCCTCAGGGGGATGACCGACAAGTGGGGCACCGCCTACGAGGAAATCGACGCCGGCCTCCAGCCGTCCACCTACCGCCCAAGCCAACTCTACGACAACCTGCCCACGACGTTCACCCGCGACCTGCTAAAGGTAGCGCTGGAGCGACTCGGCCAGACATCGCCCGTGAAGAATGTGGTTTCGCGTTGGCTGAAAAAGGGCTGGATCAAGAAAATGACAAAAGACCAGTTTCAGAAACTAAAAGACATCAAGCCATGATAGAAAAAATGTATATCGAACGTTTGCGCCAGCTACCCATCGAGAAGGTGGCAGACGCCCTGGGCATGGGCATCCGATGGCACCAAGCCCTATGCCCCTTCCACAGCGACTCCCATCCGAGCCTCCACTTTTCGAAAACTCACAATACGTATCATTGCTACGTTTGTGGGGCTCATGGCGGAACCATCGACTTGGTGATGCATCGCGAGAACCTGAAGTTTAAAGAGGCTTGCCTTTGGCTGGCAGATGCCTTCGGGGTGTATGTCGGCGACGATTCCCGAAAGTTTTCCGACCGTAGTAGCCGGCGCCTCTCCCAGTTCTATGAACTGGCGAATGCATCCCAGTCGTTGTCCGCCTCCTCCTCCTCCGTGAACCCATCCTCCGAAGCCCGTCCCGCCGTGGTCGATACGGAGTATCTTGCCCTCTACGTAGCCCATCCCGTACTCACGCCAGAGGCTGAGCATTTCCTCTTCGAAGAGCGCAAGCTGAAGCGGGAGGTCGTAGAGTGGTGCCACGTGTCGAGTGTTTCGCAGCCCGCACCCTGCACCCGTTTTGGGCGTCCTTTCTATGATGCACCCTCGCTCCTCATACCCTATTATGATGCCGACGGACGGCTGCAGACGGTGCAGAGCCGCTACCTGGGTACCGACGGCGAGGGCAGGGGAGGCAAGCAGGGTGCCAAGGCGAAGGGCGTGTCGAGGTTCAAGTTCCCGCGGGGCTCGCAATGTCACATCTACAACCTGCCCATCCTTCGCTGGCTCCAAGCCGATGAGCCCCTCTTCATCACCGAAGGCTGTACCGACTGCTGGGCGATGATGAGCACCGGTCGCAAGGCTATCGCCGTTCCATCAGCCACGCTTCTCAAGCCCGACGACATCGAGCCATTGAAGCCGTTGAATCTCCACATCTGTCCCGACCAGGACGAGCCGGGTGAGCGTCTTTATCTGGAGTTGAAAGAGCGCCTGCCGCAGCTCGTGAGGCATCAGTTGCCCGAGGGCTGCAAGGATTTCTCGGATTACTATCTCCAGACGCTCGGGTAGCTATCTGCCATGGGATGGAAAAGGTCAACTGGTCAACTGTCACTTTTAGTAAAGTGCAAGGTTTCGCATTCTGTGACGGTCAGCCTTCTCTTCCTAGGCATCAGTAGATATTGATAGATAAGTTTAACCATTTAATAATCAAGAAAATATGAAGTTAATATTAAGTCGTTTCCGTACAGTTCGTGGCGCCGTAATCGGTCGCCTGTTTCAAGAGATATTAGACCGCAAGGGTGGTCTCATCGACCATGAGCGCATCTGCGATACCGTGGAGCGTGAGGGTGGCAACCTGGCTCCTGGTGAGTATCGGGTGGAGATAGCCAAGTGTTCGTTCCATCATCGCAAGATGCTGTTCCTGCATCGTCTGCAGTCGGAAATTTCGTCTTCTTCTGATGAGGCTCCATTGTCCTGTTCCAGTGAATCCTGTTCGTGTCAATCCAGCGCCTGTCAATCCAGCGCCTGTCAATCCTGTGCCGAAGAGCGCAAGCATCACGAGCGGGGTCATCTCTCGGCCCTTCATGCTGTGAAGTGTCCGATGTTTCAGCCGGGCAATGGTCCCTTCACGCTTCGTCAGGGCGGCATCTTGGTGGGCGAGGCCTGTCCTCCCGGCTTCGTCATCCACAGCCAGGACACCTTCCTCCAGCTCTACGACCGCATCAAGAAGGTCATTGCCCGTAAGGGCGAAGTGGTAGTGGAAGTGAAGGAGGAAATGGGGTAAGGGATACCTTGGCAAGAAAAATTGCATTTTCTCGGCTTCGTAGAAGTTTCATTGCGTAAAAATCATCATGTTTTTACGTAATGAAACTAACAACTTGCCTCTCTTTATGTAAGAATGCCAAATCAAGTGGATCACATTATGCTCTTTGCTTGATTTGGTATTCTATATGTGTTGAGGCGTATGTCATCTCGGGGAAGTTAGTGGGACTTGTGGAACGAAATAGAGGAAAGGATAGGTTTAGGGCAGTAGTGGTACCATATAAATAGGTACGCAAAGCGTATCGCCATCCTTCTTCAAATCTTTGGTATAAACTAGATATTTGTGGGCAATTCTCGAAGAATACTTTTCTGAGAATTTGTCCAAAGAGGTATGTGCTTTATAGCCAGATGACTTTACTTCAATCGGGCTCACCTTGCTGCCATCTGATAGCAGAAAGTCTATCTCGTAATGTCCTTTTCCATCTAGTTTGAGGATTGTATGATAGTACAAGTCCTTGCCTGAAGCTTTGAGCATTTGGGCCACTACATTCTCATAGACGTATCCTAAGTTGGCATCCAGTTTGTCACTCAATAGTTTTTGATAGATGACATTGTCTGTAAATGACTTGGATTTGAATGCCAATGTGATGAAAAGTCCTGTATCTGAAGCATACATTTTGTAGCGTTGCAAGTCTTTGGTCAAGGCTAGTCCTACGTTTGGATCGTTGGTATGATAGGCTATGTTGGCTACTCTTGATTCTTCCATCATTTGCACAATGTCGGTTACTCTATCAGCTTTTTCTCCTGGTATAACGGAAGATACACTATATCTAGTTGCATTCTTGCTTAGCTGCGATGGGATGGCATCGTACATGGATGAGGCTTTTCCCGAAGTGTCTATCTTTCGGAGATCTTCTTCATATAGAGCGATAATGTCACGTTTCACCGTGTCTACAGCACTGAGATTGTTGGTCTTGATGTACTTGTCTACAGCTTGTGGCATCCCCCCAACCAACATATACAGTCTAAAATCACGCATCAGCTTTCTATGCGTAGCATCGCCCAGACTTTGGCGAGCTGCTAAGACTTTTCTAAGCAAGGGAATGGTTACGCTGTCGCCTAGTGCCCATCTGAATTCTTCGAAATCCATGGGGTGCATGGAAATGCGTGTCTCTTCGCTAGGAATGATAATGGACTGAACATTCTTGCGAATGGAAATCAATGAACCTGTCTCGATATAGTCGTATCTGTGATCTTTTACAAGATGCTTGATGGCTTGGCGTGCTTTGGGGTTGTTTTGCACTTCATCAAAGACAATGAGTGATTTTCTTTCTTTGAGATCTACATTGTAGTTGAGCTGCAAGCGAAGGAATATGTAGTTTAAGTCAGAGAGGTCCTCAAACAAGGCATTGACTTCTGGGGATGTCTTTGAAAAATCAATGAGAATGTATGAGTCATACTCATTTTTGGCAAACTCTTCCACTATGGTTGACTTGCCAATTCGTCTGGCTCCTTCTATCAAAAGTGCCGTTTCTCCATCACGCTCTTCCTTCCATTTGAGCATGTCTTGATATATTTTCCTTCTAAAAACTGTCTCTGTACTCATATTTGTCTAATTATTAGTTGATTATGCGTGCAAAGATACAACTTTTGCCGAAATCCGCAAAATGTTTTAACCTTATTTTGCCGAAATCCGCAAAATGTTTTTATCTGTTTTTGCCGAAATCCGCAAAATGTTGCATGGGTTCTCATGAATGTTATTTGATTTTTCCATCATCTTGGGGATTTGCCACTTTGCCATTTCTGGGATTCTTTATACTTTTGTAGCAGATGATCGCTAAGCGGTGACGAGACTCGCTCAGCAGCGTACTTCGGGCGCAGGATGTGCTACTGATACGGGCAATGGGCCCTTCACGCTTCGTCAGGGCGGCATCTTGGTGGGCGAGGCCTGTCCTCCCGGCTTCGTAGAAGTTTCATTGCGTAAAAATCATCATGTTTTTACGTAATGAAACTATTTTTTTACCGAAAACTCCCCTCCGTACCGAAAAAAAGGCTATCTTTGCAAACGTATGGCAATTTATATTGCTACTATTTCCCTAGTTTATCATTTAATTATCACAAACTATTATGAAACATCGTTTAGCTTTTTTCTTCATCGCGTTATTGAGCTGTCTGTCTATCTCGGCTCAAAAGTTTGAACTGGATCCTCTTTGGGGAGATTCCATCGAGTGTATGGTAGCCTCGAAGCCCGATTCGCTTTGGAAGATAAGCGAGCCTATCCAAAGTGTGAAATTCCCGAAGGGGATGGAAATCGAGTCGTGCGGAAAGGCCAACGGATATTATGTGGCATTCAAGAAGGATGGCGCATCCTATATGGCGTATATGGGAGATCTGAAGTTCAGCGCCGACAATTCTGAGGGCACGGTCAATCCATTGAGCGAGGACACGGTGAAGAAACACTCCGCCCTGGGTCATTTCTATGCCACCTATACGCCTGCTGTGCTGGTACTTATATTAATGGGTATGATTCTGGCCACTTTCTTCGTGGCTCGCAAGAGTTCTCCGGCTGTTCCTTTGGCTCTGAAGGTTATACCGGTTTGCATGCTTCTCATATCCATCATAGAAGTGGTAGGCTACAAGGTTCTTGGCGGCGATATGTTTTGGTGGTGCGACAACGACCGTTATGG
>ENA-UEPW01001228-UEPW01001228.1-human-gut-metagenome-genome-assembly--contig:-NODE-1228-length-11457-cov-28.785149_pt1 | contig 11457 bp, 9 predicted proteins | sample MGYA00242935_ERZ507936 | MGnify/ENA primary metagenome ERZ507936 (study PRJEB26167, sample SAMN06115469) | human gut metagenome | host: Homo sapiens | place: China:Chongqing | collected 2016-06-23... | reverse complement strand
GTTTTTCCTGCATCAATGTGAGCAAGAATTCCTAAATTTATAATATTCATTTGGATTAAGCAATAATATACTACAATAGATGCATTGTCGAAACGCACCTTTTAATACCTCCTCGTAGCATGTGAGAACTACAGGATTACTAACTCGTATTAATATGTATATTATTACTGCCGCATAACGATTACAAAATTACACAAAAAAATATATCTAACAAAAGTGGGAGGATTTTTTAACTTTTTACCATAGACATTTTATTAGGGAAGCGTAGGTTCAACTGGTAAGTACAAATAAGTAGAAATGTTTGAACAACAACGTTTTAGGAAGTTGAAAAAAATCAAGTTTCTCTCTCGGTATAACGTTTATTTTGGCCAATATCTTCTTTAGTTTGGCATTTGAGTATTTCCCATTCGTGTTCTATTTAGCTCCTTATTATGAGTATGTAGCAAGTTGCTTATCAAATTCAGCCTCTTTGAGGGTCAAATATGGTTTTGCAAATGGTGACTGACAAGACATAAACAAGGTCAGCAGGATTTTTTACATAAATGGACATGAATGTATATAACCTAAAATAAGAATAAATTTTAATAAGGGCTGCCCAAAAAGAAAAAAAATGCAGTTGCCATCCTACAGATACTTGCAGAAAGGATAAAATTTACTTTTAGACCTTTTGGGATAGCCCTTATTAATACTTCAGATAAAATTCCTAAGGTTATATTTTCAATCCTTTGGATCGGTTTTCATCCTTGACAGACAGCCCCGGACGCCCGATTACAATATGGTCGGCAATGAAGTTGTCCGTTGGACTTCGTTCACTTGCCGGACTGCGTATCAGAGGGACATCCCACTATGCCATAGAATCATCCCGTCTTTGTTGCCACTTAGCTTCTATCTCCCTTGAAAGTTCCACAATCTCCCGGTTCAGTTTCACAAGGTCAATGGTGCACTTCTCCAGTTTGTAGAGCAACGCCATCGCCTTCTTCTCCGAGAAGTGGATGCGTAGCTCCTTGACGACCTGATTGTAGTTCGTGCCTATGGCTCGGAACTGGGCATGGAAATCCGACAGCTTGGTGTAGTAGTCCAGCATCGTCTTGTCCACCTTCAGCACCTTGAACTTCTCCCCGAAGAAATGCGCCTTGAGAAAGACGGCTTTCGCATACACGTTGGATTCCTCGTACATCGTCAGGAACCTGTTCCATTCCACATCATCGAAGCGCACCATCACACAGTGCGTCTTCGGGTTCAACTTGGGATTTCTCCCGTACTTAGTCTTCTTTTTCATTCTTCTTATTCTTTCAATTTTATGGTTTGTCCATTGCTTAATCTTTGATTAATGAACCCCGAAATTATCCGACTGCGGAGGATAATTCTGCCCACGGCGGTGAAGGCATTTTCAGTTACTTAGAATTATTCGGGTAACTGAAAATATATCTTGCTGTGTCTTTGAGGACACAAAAATCCTCCGCCTGTCGGATTTGTTTCTGAGTGTAATCACTTAATTCAGGAATCGGTTAAGCCGATGAAGTGCATTCACCGGTTCATCCGGGTTCTCCGAAATTCCGTCAGAGTTTGCGCCACTGCCCGAAGTCCTCACGGTAGCTGTCGAGGTGCAGGCGGACGAGGTTTTCAATCAGTCCCGATGCGCTCATGCCGCGCTTCCCGAAGTTGCCGATGACCCTGTCCAATTCGTCACGCACCTCCTCGCTGACGAACACGGGCTTGCGGTTGACAATCTTCGGGACTTTCAGATAAGTGGCGCGGTACTCCTCCAACGACAGCCTGCGCTGCTTGCCGCTGATATGTCTGGCGACAGTCCGCTCCACCGGAACACCGACATCTTCGGCAGCGTTTTTTTCTGCCGTTTCTCCGTCCGGTGCATCCTGTATCTCCGGCTTGTCCGGTCGGCCTGCATCGGACACCGTATCCTGCATTGCAGGCGTGTCCGGCTCGTCCACCGAAGGGAACAGGGCCGTATCTTCCTGCACGGAAGCCTTTGCCTCCGGCTCACGCCATTTCATTTCAGGCATGTAGTCCTCTATCCTGAAGTTCTTGAACGCTTCGTCATTCCCGTAGTTTCTTTTCTTTGCCATTTTGTTGAATTTTGAAAGTTAATACTTGGTGGTCTCATGCGCATGGGTGACCGTTTGTCGGGAGCGAAGTAAGACACTTCGGTGCAGTCAGTCAAGGACTTGGATTCGCTTCGGCAATTTTGTGTTGTTTTGCTTTATGATGACTGGCAAAACGGTGCGGACTTCACCGTTTTGCCAGATATGAATGCTCCAGCGGGCAAAGGTTCAAATAGGAGCAAATTTGAATTAAGCCCTTATTTGAGTTTCGACTCCCCTCTAAAAACCGAAATTAAGGTGATAGCGAAAATCTATACCCCGGACAACCTCTGCAAACCTGCGCCACATGCTGCCACTTGCCGGAGAAGTGATAGATGCTCCGGAATATCACTGTTTATTTGCAGCGTGATTCAATAAACGAAAGGTTTGAAGACATGAGAAACGGAACATTAAGAAACCCGGAGCACCGCATTTGCGGACACTTGCCGAAACGGATACACGGATCATCGGAAACCCCGTTGCCCGACAATCCGATGAAGCAAATATTCAATTGCTCCATGACGCCATGACGTCATGATGTCATTCTTCGCCTGTTCATAACAGTGTCACACCACAGAATCGGATATGCGACAACCGCCCTATGCGTGCAATCATGCAAGCGGAGGATGCGGTGGTCAAATCCGCATGGGAACTGAAAACAGAATAATCAACTGTTAAAACTGGAATACATGGAAATCGTATCAATCGAAAGAAAGACCTTCGAGGCGATGGTCGCCAAGTTCGACCGCTTCGTCAGCCGCATGGATGACATCTGCCTGCGGCACGGCGAAAAGAGAATGGGCGGGTGGATGGACAATCAGGACGTGTGCCGGATGCTCAACATCAGCCCGCGCACGTTGCAGACCCTACGTGACAACGGGACGCTGGCTTACTCGCAGATAAACCACAAGACCTATTACCGTCCCGAAGATGTGGAGCGTATCGTATCCGTCGTGGAGGACAGGCGGAAGGAAGCGAAGTTCAAGGGCAAGACAATCTGATAACCGGATGGAGCAATAACAGCAATCACACTAAATCCAAAGTAAGAAGCAATATGAATGAACTGATCAACAAGGACAACGGGTGGATAATCCACTTCATGGGCAGTCTCGACCGACTGCTGGACAATATCGAGCGTCTGACCGCCAATTATCGCCCGACACTGAACGGGGAGCGTTTCTTCACCGACAAGGAGGTGTCGGCACGTTTGAAGGTGAGCCGCCGGACGCTTCAGGACTACCGCAACGAGGGACGGATAGCCTACATCCAGCTGGGCGGCAAAATCCTCTACCGTGAATCCGACATCGAAAAAATGCTGGCTGACGGCTACCGCACCGCCTACCGGCTGAAAGCGCCCTGATTTTCTTGAGGGAGCGCAGTTTGCCGTCTGCTCTATGTTTGCGGCAGCAATGGAACTCCGGCAAAAAGAAAAGGAACGGCTTACTGATGAAGCATCAATGTTTAGCTTCGTCTGTAAGCCGTTCCGCTCTTTTTCTTCTGATTTCCCGTCAGTCGCTTGTTTCCGTTGCCGGATGCCCCAAAGCGTATGGCCGGCAATGGCAAGGTTTTCGGGCTGAATACGCTCGAACCCGTTTGAGGAAGATTCCGCCCGGAACGGCTCCGCCGCCCGACCTTGCCAATGCCGTCAGGGACGCACGCTACCTTTGCATCCGAGCAGCGGGAACGGGTGGCTGACGGGATGAACCTCAGCTATACCATAGGTTGCCGCCCTTGCCACAAGAAAAGAACAATGTAACCGGAGGTTCTCTTTTCGTGGCGCTCACTTGACTTGTTACAAACCGTCTGAACAGGATACTTTCTCTGCTGCATATCCTGAATGCAACGGCTATAATCATTTCAAGGTTATAAGTGTCATAACTGACACCGTCGGGTTGCCTGACATATTGCATTGTATCGGCTTCATTCAGTTCCTTGTTCTTGTAGATTGCGTGTATCGCCTTGCGTATGTCGCAGGAGAACACGCCGAACAGGTCAGCTATCTCAAACTTGGTCATCCATATGGGTGCGGTCGGCATGGTGACCGCACCCGTTTCACTGATTGTTATTATTTCTCTATTCATAATATGCTTCTAATATACGCTGATATAGTGATGGTTATTTATTGATTCTCCTGCTTGTCTTTCTTCTCGCCAGTCGACATTTCCTTCCTACGTTCCATCAATCTGTCCATATCCTTGGAGATTTTGTCATCGGTTATCCGTGCATACCCTTGGGTTGTCCGGATATTGGAGTGTCCCATCATCCTGGCGATGCTCTCGATAGGTATGTCCGCTGAAATCAGGAACGTTCCGAAGCTGTGCCGGCTCTGGTGATAGCTCAGATTGTCCTCCTTGCCTATGGCAACGCCAATTTCGTGAATCTCGAACCACAAGGCATCGCGGCTGGGGAGAGGAAACACGGGATGTTCGTCATCGGTCGTGTTGTACAGCGACAATATCCGCTCGGCTATGGGATGCAGGGGGATGAACGCCTCCACCTTTGTCTTCTTGCGGTTGATGCGGATGTAGCGTCTGCCCTCCGCATTCGTCCCGATATGGTGAGGATGCAAAAGCATTATATCCGCATACGCCAGTCCCGTCAGGGTGGAAAAGATGAATGCCCGTCTTGCCAGTTCCATCCGCTTGTCATACATCGGCGTGGAAAGTATCTTCCTGAACTCCTCACGGCTGATGTACCTGTGCCTTGCTTCCGGCTTCGATTCATACTCCAAGTCCTCGCAGGGGTTCACACGGATTATCTCCTTATCGACCGCCAAGTACAGCAGTCTGTTCAGCCAACGCAGGCAGTGGTTGGTCTGGGACGCTCCGAAATTCTTGCATTTCTTCAGGTGGGCTTTATAGGACTTGCCGAACTCCTCCGTCACTTCGTCAAGAGGAATGTCCTTTTTGCCTAAGGAAATTATAAAGTCTGTCAGGTACTTTTGGTAGTACATGGAAGCCCGATAGGAAGACGTGGAGTCTATCTCTTTGGAATGCGCCTTCAACCGCTCACGCTCCCATTCCCCCATTTGCAATAAGGTGGTCGGATGGATGTTATTCAAGGATATATGGTTCTTCAACATCTCGGCACTGACCACGCCTTGCGATTTCAGTATCTCGGCATAGGCTTCCTCCGTCAGACGCAGGTATTCCCGCAAGCGGTTGTTCTCCCTGATGGTCTTTATCTCGTTCTTCCTGCCGTTCCAATCTTCGGGGCGACAATAGATACCGGTGCTTATGACGGTCTGCTTGCCGTCAATGGTTATACGGCAGAGTACGGCGGTCGTGCCGTCAGCCCTTGCCTTGCCGCGGTTGATGTAGGGCAATAATGAAAATGTGCTTCGCATATCGTTCTGTTGTTTATAGGGTCAGTTTGAAATCTTGGGTCGCTTCTATGAACCTGTCCATGTCCCCGAAGAGTTTTTTCGGGCTCACACGGGCATATACCTGCGTGGTGGAGATATCGGAGTGCCCCAGCATCCGGCTGATGGTCTCGATGGGCACGCCAGCTTCGAGAGTGATTAACGAGGCGAAACTGTGCCTCGCCTGATGATAGCACAAGTCGTCCTTGATGCCTGCCAGTGCCGCCAACGCTTTCATGTGGCGTTTCATGTTCGGGTGGTGGATTATCGGAAAGAGCGTTTCCCGTGTGTCGTCCCTGTATTTTTCAAGCAGGGCCAACGCCTCCGGGAGCAGCTTCACGCTCGCCCGGTGCTCGTTCTTCTTCCGGCGGTATTTAAGCCACAAAGCTCCGTGGTCGTCCGTGTACAGGTTCTCACCGGTGATGGATACCACATCCGCATACGAGACCCCGGTGTAACAGGCGAATAGGAACAGGTCGCGCGCCAGCATGTGGGTCTTGCGGTAAGGAGGTATCTCCACGTCCCGTATTTTCTCGAACGATTCACGGCTCAATGCCCGCGGGGTTCTTTCACTTTGCTTGGGCAGGGCGAAATGCTGGAAATGGATTCTGTCGGCATAGCCCTCCTTGTATGCCAGACGGCATATCTTCTTCAGGATGGCGAGATGATGGCGGACGGTATCTATCGCATAGCCCTTGTTCCCGGTGGCGTATTCCTGATAGTCGTGGATGAACTGTTCCGTAAGCTGCCCGAATGCCAGATCCCTGACCTTGTACTGATGCTCGATGAACTCGCCGAGTGTCTGGCGCATATAGAGATAGCCGGGATAAGTCCCTTTCGCACGGTCTATGCCGATACGGGCTTTGAGGTCATCACAGACAACATCCGTCATTTTCATAAGGGTCATCTGCGTTTCCATGCTGCCTTGAAAAAGGACTTTCACATCGTTGGCATCAAAATCAACCTTGCGGTTCATGAGGGTGTCGAAAGCGTTGTTCACCGCCAGCAGCAATTTTTCGATTTTGGCATTGGTTTCCACCGCCTCCTTGCTCTTGCCGTTCAGACGGCTTTCACGGGGATTCCAGAGTTCGGGAGTGCAGGACAGTTTGCATCCGAACTGCGCCATCGTGCGGTTCACCGTGATACGTCCCATTATGGGAGCCTTGCCTGACTTGTCCAGCCCGCTCTTTTTGAGGTAGAGCAGCACCTTGAATTTTTCTACTTTCATAACGCTTATATTTTTAAGTGCAAATTTACTTGCCATATAAGCGTCCCTTGATACGCAAAACACTGTGTATGAACGCAAACAAAACGGTGAGATTTTCTTTTCATCGCTTGCCGTTACCTGTTCCCGTTTCGGTAACTGCCCGGCTAACGGTCTGGTAACTGAACAACCTCAATATTCCGTTGCCGTTTGCATTTTCCCAACTTGGCAAAATACCGAAATATCGCTTATTCCCAACGGTTTACGTTTAATCTTTACCTCTTCGCTGCCGCTTGCTTTGGCTATTCTGTTCCACTGTGCCCGGCACTCATTTATCACCAACATTATGGCAAATGGAGCTAATATCAAGACCGCCGCCAGCCTTGCAGGACATTCTACTACCCGGCACACTGAAAAATATGTTCATATCATAGATGAACTCAAACAAAAAGCAGTAGATAGTTTACCGGATATTATTGTCAATTATAAATAAAAAAGGACCTGAAACGGCCCTTACATCATTAAAGTTGTCACACATATAACTGGTGTTCAAACAATTAGTATTACTGTATAGTATCCGGCACGAATACGACCTACCTGAGTAATGCGGTGAACAACTACTTCGGATGCAATTTCAAGCGGTTAATAAATTCCTACAGGGTGGTTCGCGCGAAGGAGTTGCTGGACGGTAAAGATTGCCCGGTGAATGAGCTTTTCAGCCGTTGCGGGTTCGCCTCCAAGAGCGTGTTCTATGTGGCGTTCAGAAAAGTAGTTGGCATGACTCCCCTGCAATATATATCGCAGAGTCGGAATCCTTTTATGATTCAACGCAATTAAGTCCTTTTATAACAATAAACATTTTGAGTTTTTAAATTTATAAATTTAAAGTTTTTCTATTATGAACAAAAAATTTTTAAGTGCAATCCTGTTCGGAGCCTTGATGGTTTCTTCGACAGGAACATTTGTATCTTGTAAAGACTATGATGATGACATAGACAATTTGCAGGAACAAATTAACAAACTGGCGACTAAGGAGGACATGACTTCTCAGATCGCTACTTTGCAAGCTGCTTTAACTACTGCTGCAAAAGATGCAAGCGATGCTCTTGCTAAAGCAACTGCCGCTGAAACCGCTGCAAAAGCTGCTGGTGATGCTGCCGCTGCTGCAAAAGCCGCTGCAGACAAGGCTGTTGCAGATGCAAAGGCAGAAGCAATCAAAGCTGTACAAGCAGAAATTGAGACATTGAAAAAAGAAGTAGAAGAATCCACTGACGCAGCATTGAAAGAAATGGCAGAAAAAGTTGATGCTGCCACTAAGAAAGTAGAAGACATTGTAGGCAAGATTGCTGATATGGTTACTAGTGTAGAACTGGTGGCTTCGTATTCTGCTAATCCTACAGGCGATGAATTGATTTTCTCCACTGCTATTGAAAAAGAAAACGTATTTAGTGAAGGTATTACAAATGCTATAACATTTACTAAGGGTAAACAAGTTCAGACTGGTGACAAGTTTGTAGTACGTGTATCTCCGACAAATGCGGTTCTTACTCCTGATATGATTTCTTTGACTAATAGCCAAGGACAGAACTTGAATGAATTTTTATCTGTTCAGAAAGTTGAGAAATATAATGGATTATTAAGCCGTGCGGCAGGAAACAACGGATTGTGGGAAGTTACAGTTGCTTTGAAGAATTATGATGAAAAAGCTTTTTCTGCTGTAACAGAAACCAAAGTTGGCAATAATACTGAATCTATTCTCTTTGCTGTACAGGTAAATAACACCTTGTCTACTGCTGAAACAAGAGAAGTTATTTCATCTTATGACTTAACTTTGGATTGGACTGAATATGTAGGTGAAAAGTCTTTAAACTATTTTGTTGATGCAACAAACGTCAAGGATATTCATAATCGTTTCACTAAAGCAGAAGATGGTACTAATGTAACATATCAAGAATTAGCTTGGAAGAGTGATGCGGCTACTACCATTATTCCTTTAGATAAGGTTAATACAAATGTTAAAGTAGATAACGGAGACGACCGTCAAACTCAAAAATTATATCCTGCAGTACAAGGAGAGGCTATCAAAATTGCTTTGTCTACAGCCGATGATAAAGTAACAGCTCCGGTAAATATCCGTGGTATTTATGTAGTTTTAGATAAGGCTAATGCGGTAGAATCTGCACCGTCTGAATTGAATGCATGGAATAGCTATACTTATTCTGGTTTGAATACAGTGGTTGAAGGTACTTCTACAGAAATTACCATCAACAGCACTACGGCTATTAATGATGTTATTGGTTTCCGTGTATATGCTGTAAACTTTGATGGTACTTTAGTTGATCCTGATGGTAAAGCGTTTTATGTGCAGTTAGGTAATGCTGCTACAGATTGGAATGCTACTGCCACTACTGTTACTGCACTTAATCCGACTGACAAAGCTGTTACTGACACTCAGTCAGATAAGGTTGCTGTGTCTTTGACTAAGTTAACTGCTCCGACTGCTGCTACTTGGACTACAGACAAGGTTAATAATGTAAATCCTGCATTCAATGCTATCTTTGTTGATGCTAATAATAATGTACTGTACAATACAGCTGCTCCAAATACATTCCCGGCAGATTTCAGCAAGGTTGCCAAAGTTTATACTGTTCCGACTGTTGATGACTGGACCAAGTATGAAGATAACAAAACTTATAATGGAACATTGACTATCAAGAATGCTTCAGGACATGTATTAGCCACTATGAAAGTTTCTATGACTAAGGTATTGCCTACTACTATTCCTGCGGGATTCTCTGTTAAAACTGCACAGGTTACTGATGGCATCTATAATTGTTACATGATTCCTATGAATGACGCCAATGATATCGCTTGGACAGCTGAAACAGCTACAAAGGGTTCTATGAAGATGTCTGAAGTATTCAACTATGGTACAGGTGCTGCCGCTAACTATAACATAACATTCGCTACATCTAAGAAAGATGGAAATAAAGATGTTGCTGTAGTAGTTGCCGGAGACAAAACATTAGAAGTTGCTAAAGATTACATCAACAACTCAGTTAAACATACCACTACAGTGGTTTACAACTATGGTAAGATTTCTTCAGTGAAGAATTCTGAAGGTGGTTATGATGATGTAACTAGAGAAGCTGAAAGATTTGAAACTATCTACAACTGTATTTATAATAGCACTTATACTTGGGCATGGGCTACTCGCGAACAATTAGGCGCTCCGTATACAGATAAGGATAACGACGGTAATTATACCACTGCAATGCCGTCTACAAAATTAACTTATGGTACAGATCGTCTTGACCTTGCTGCTGGAATCCTCATGCGCACTGGTCTCATCCTGACTCTCTTCATAGAAGGAATCAAAAACGCTCGGCTCTGACGGTGTATCCGCACACAACTTTGCGATAATATAGATCAAAGAGATCACGGCAAGTATGACTGCAATTTTTTCACCATCTCTTGCCTGTACATGGTTGATAATGATCTGAGCGGTAAGTGCTCTTCTTACAGACCAATCCGGGAATGCTTCTGCAAGAGCATCCTCGATTCCCTTGACATCCTCTGCACGGCTGTCATTGAAAGATGTACCAAAGCTTACAACCAGAATTTCATTTTCTCCGATGTTATCTTCGTTCAGCGGATCATCTTTCGATGCATCGCCTGTATCCCTTCCAAAATAATCCGGATCAGCGTTCTCGCCTTCTACCAGTTCTTTCTGTGCATCAGTAAGCTTATCCCAGGCTTCTTTTGCAGCCTTACACTGTTCATCTGTCTTGTCTGTTCTTTCCTGTACATAAATGTCATCGATCAGCTTTGCCACTTTGTCTGCTGCCTCCTGATCGCTGTCTTCGGATGTTTCTTCTGTCTTTGTAGAAGAAGTGTCCTCTGTCTTCTTGCTTCCACATCCAGTCATCATAGACACCGTAAGTGCTGTTGCCAATAATGCTACTAATACTCGTTTCTTCATCTTGATCCTCCCTGACTTTTTTGTCATACTTTCAGGAATCGGAATGATATTCATTACACTTTACAGCATATTTTTTGTAAGCAAAAAAATCCCCCGTATCTAAATTTAACGAGGGCGTACAAAAAAGAAACTGACATTTTGCCCTCTGCAAAATCAGTCTGAAGTTTCTATCTTTCGTACTGCCAGTTACTCGTGGCATGAACTTTCCGTTCCTGTACTGCGAAAGGCAGGTCTCCCGACTGATTGCTCAGACGCTTGTGGCTTTCCTTCCCGGTCTCCCAGTGGTATGACAGCCTAAGCTTGCAAATTACGGTGACGAGTTCATACAGGACTTGCACCTGTTTCCCTTTTCACCAATCCAGACGTTCCGTCTGATTGACACCTTACGCATCTGTATTTATTTTTCTGAAACAAGCCTATTCTAGCACAGGCGTATGAATAGTGTCAAGAAAGGCTTGTCTGCTTCAGCACCGGCATCCGGAAAATCTGCACGATCAGCGGAATCACCATCACAAACCACACAATCGGCTCCGCAATGATAACCCCCGTGTATCCAAGATGCGGAACCAGTGTAAATGCGATCACAATTTTTCCAAGCATCTCAAGTGTACTTGATACGATCGGTGTAATATGGTCATCCAGTCCCTGCATGGCATTTCGCACAATACAGATCACCGCTGTCACATAGTAGAACAGTGTATCAAACTTCAGGTATCGGGTTGCATTTTCAATTACATTTTTATTATCTGTTCCGGTTACCAGATAGACAAGCTTATCTCCAATCGTATAGCTTGCAATAATAGCAAAT
>ENA-UEPW01001220-UEPW01001220.1-human-gut-metagenome-genome-assembly--contig:-NODE-1220-length-11536-cov-14.789947_pt1 | contig 11536 bp, 10 predicted proteins | sample MGYA00242935_ERZ507936 | MGnify/ENA primary metagenome ERZ507936 (study PRJEB26167, sample SAMN06115469) | human gut metagenome | host: Homo sapiens | place: China:Chongqing | collected 2016-06-23... | reverse complement strand
ATCGCGGAGATCGACCTGAAGCCCGCCCTGAGCGAGGAGCAGCTGTACGACCGCATCACCCGGGACTTTGCCCTGCTGGCAAACCACGCGGCGCAGGGCGCGCTGGTCAAGCTGCTGCCCTCCAGTATGCAGCCGGTCATGGTGGCGCGCTGGGGCATTGACCCCGCCACCAAGGCAAACCAGATCACCCGAGAGCAGAAGCGGGAGCTGGTGCAGCTGATCAAGCACTGGCAGGTGACCATTGACGCCCGGGGCGACCTTGCCCACGCGGTGATCACCAGCGGCGGCGTATCAGTGCGGGAGGTGGACCCCAAGACTATGCAGAGCAAAAAGGCGCTGGGATTGTACTTTGCGGGCGAGGTGCTGGACGTGGACGCCTACACTGGCGGCTACAATCTGCAGATCGCTTTCTGCACCGCACAAAGCTTTGCGAATAATCTGTAAAAACAGCGCAGTCAATTTCCTGTGTACTATATATAAATAAGGAGAACATATCATGGTATCTGTTGCAATTGATGGGCCTGCGGGTGCAGGCAAATCCACTCTGGCACGCCGTCTGGCGGCAGAGCTGGGCTATATCTATGTGGACACCGGTGCAATGTACCGCGCCATCGGCCTGTACGCCCTGCGCGCGGGCAAGGACCCCAAGGACAACGCAGCGGTGGATGCCCTGCTGCCCGAGATCGAGCTGCGGCTGGCATCCATTGCGGGTGAGCAGCACATTTACTTGAAGGACGAGGATGTGAGCGCCGCCATCCGCACCGAAGCCGCGGGCATGGCAGCCTCTGCCGTGGGCGCAAACCCCGCCGTGCGGGCATTTCTGCTGGAGCTGCAGCGCAGCATGGCCAAAAAGCAGGATGTGCTGATGGACGGCCGGGACATCGGCACGGTGGTGCTGCCGGACGCTACGGTGAAGATCTTCCTGACCGCCAGCCCGGAGGCACGCGCCACCCGCCGCTGGAAGGAGTATCAGGCCAAGGGCGTCGACACCCCCTACGAGGAAGTGCTGGCAGATGTGAAGCAGCGGGACTATCAGGACACCCACCGCGCCGCCGCCCCGCTGAAACAGGCAGAGGACGCCGTGCTGCTGGACACCTCGGAACTGGATTTTGAGCAGAGCCTTGACGCCATGAAGCAGATCATTGCCAAAAAGATCGGCGGATAAAACAAACAGGACAGGAATAGAAAATGGTACTATATTATATTCTGGTGCCCCTTGCGTGGCTTGTGTGGCACATCGGTTTCCGCATCCGGGTGGAGGGGCGTGAAAACCTGAAAAAGGTGCAGACGAAGGGCTACATCCTTGCGCCCACCCATGTGTCTGCCATCGACCCGGTGTTCATCGTTGTGACCCGGTGGGGCAGGCGGATGGTGGTGTTCGCCAAAAAGGAGCTGTTCGAGATCAACGCCTTTCTGACGTGGTTCTTCCGCTGCTGCGGCGGCGTGTGCGTCCGCGGCACCAAGGACGAGATGGCGGTCATCTCCCAGACGGTGGAGGCCTGCAAGCAGGGCAAGACCCTGCTCATCTTCCCGGAGGGCACCCGCGAAAAGGAGGGCAAGCTCCTGCCCCCCAAGAGCGGCCTGTTCGTCATTGCCGCCGAGGCAGGGGTGGATGTTGTGCCCTGCCGCATCTTCTATGATACCCCGGACGGAAGAATGCACCTGTTCTGCAAGGTGCGGGTGATCTACGGCGAGCCGATGCCCGCAGCGCAGTTTGCCATGGAAGGCCGCCGTGATACCAAAAAGCTCCGTGCCAACAAGCAGGCACTGCTGGAAGCATGGGAAAAGATGGGGGCGTAAGAGATGGAGATCCGTTTGGCGAAAACGGCGGGGTTCTGCTTTGGCGTGAACCGTGCCGTGGAGCTGACCTACGGCCTGCTGGCCGAAGGGCGCAGGGTGGCCACCCTCGGCCCGCTGATCCACAACCCGCAGGCTGTGGCCGACATGCAGGCAAAGGGGGCCTTTGTGGCCGACAGTGTGCCTCAGGTGCCGGATGGCTATGAGGTGGTCATCCGCAGCCACGGGGTGCCCCGCAGCGTGTACGACGAGCTGGAGGCGCGCGGCATCGCGTACCACGATGCCACCTGCCCCTTTGTGCAGAAGATCCAGCGCATTGCCGCACAGGCCGAAAAAGAGGGTGCCGTGCTGCTGGTGGCGGGCGATAAGACCCACCCGGAGGTGCAGGGCATTGTGGGGCACACCCGGGGCGAGGTGTTCGTTTTTGCCGATTTAGCCGAGTTAGAGGCGTGGAACGGCCCGTCTGACCCCCAAAAACCCCTTTTTGCAGTTGCACAGACCACATTTCAGGTTACAAAATGGAAAGAAAGTTCGGAGTTTCTCAAAAAAGCCTATACAAACGCCCGAATTTTTGATACAATATGTAATGCGACGTGGGCGAGGCAACAGGAAGCGGAAGACCTCAGCCAACAATGCGACATCATTGTTGTCATTGGCGGTCATCATTCTTCCAATACCCAAAAGCTGGTACAGGTCGCCGCAAAGCATACGCGAGCCGTAACGGTCGAGACAGCGAGCGAACTTCGGCCGGAATGGTTTGCAGATGTAAAGACGGCGGGCGTCACAGCCGGGGCTTCAACGCCATCGTCTATTATTGAGGAGGTACTTAACAGTATGAGCGCAGAAATCAATGACAGCATGAGCTTTGAGGAGATGCTGAACGCATCCGAGGAAAAGCGTGTTCATGCAGGCAGTATTGTGAAAGGAATCGTGACCAGCATCTCTGCCAACGAGATCCAGGTGGATATCGGAGCTAAGCAGACCGGCTTTGTCAAGCTGAGCGAGCTGACCGATGATTCCTCCGCCAAGGTCGAGGACCTGGTGAAAGTTGGCGATGAGCTGGACCTCATCGTCGAGAAGGTTATGGATCAGGATGGCGTCATCCAGCTCTCCCGCAAGAAGCTCGCATCTCGCAAGGGCATGGAAGAGATCGCCAAGGCAGCTGAGTCCGGCGAGGTCGTCGAGGGCGACGTCACCGAGTTCAACAAGGGCGGCGTTGTCGTCAACGTCAAGGGCGTCAAGGTGTTCGTCCCCCGTTCTCAGGCCACTATGCGCCGCGACGAGGACTACACTGCTCTGGTCGGCCAGCACGTTCAGCTGGTCGTCACCGAGTGCTCCGGCCGCAAGATCGTCGGCAGCATCAACAAGGTCACCGCTGAGCAGAACAAGGCTAAGCGTGAGGAGTTCTGGGCAAGCGTCGAGGTCGGCAAGACCTACACCGGCGTCGTCAAGAGCCTGACCTCTTACGGTGCATTCGTTGACATCGGCGGTGTGGACGGCCTGTGCCACATCAGCGAGCTGAGCTGGAACCGCATCAAGCATCCCTCTGAGGTCGTCTCCGTTGGCGACACCATCGAGGTGTATGTGAAGGATATCGACACCGAGAACCACAAGGTCTCTCTGGGCTACAAGAAGGCTGAGGACAACCCCTGGGAGCAGCTGAAGAACAACTACCCCATCGGCAGCACCTTCCATGCTCCGGTCGTGTCCCTGACCAAGTTCGGTGCATTCGTCCGCATCCTGCCGGGTGTTGACGGTCTGGTCCACATCAGTGAGATCAGCAATGACCGCGTTGAGAAGGTCTCCGACGCACTGAAGGTCGGCGATATGGTCGACGTGAAGCTGCTGGATGTTGACTTCGACAAGAAGCGCATCAGCCTGTCCATGAAGGCTCTGCTGAACGACGACGCTGAGTAATCAGCCCGCAGCATAGTCTCATCAGACACAATGCGAACTACAGCCCCGTTGCCGGGAAAACGGCGGCGGGGCTGTTTTTGTACAATTATGAAAAACTGGTTTATCAAGCACCGCGAGGTGCTGGCTTATCTCGTTTTCGGTGTGCTGACCACATTGCTGAACATCGTACTGTATGCGCTGTTCAGCCGCCTGTTCGGCTACGAAGCCGCCAACAGCTGGGGCAATGTGCTGGACAATGTCATCTGCATTTTGTTCGCCTACGTCACCAACCGGGCGTTCGTCTTCGCCAGCCGGACGCAGGGCAGGGAAGCACTGAAAGAATTTGGTGCATTCGTCACCTGCCGTCTGGGTACACTGGTATTGGATGCCGCCATCATGATGATCTTCGGCAACCTGCTGGCTGCCCAGGGGGCGGCTCTGGTGGAGAGCTTTATGAACGGTGCGCTGAGCCTGTTGGCTGGCTGGTTTGGCCCGGATACGGTGCTGCACATGGCCACCGGCGGCGCAGCGCCCGCTCCCTCCATCTCCGACGGCTCTGCCGCCATCGCCATCATCGGCGGCGCCGACGGCCCCACCGCCATCTTTGTCACCAGCTTCTACGATGCCCAGGCGCTTTGGGGTCTCGCCGTCAAGATCTTCTCCAACGTGGTGGTGGTCGTGCTGAATTATGTGTTCAGCAAGCTCATCGTTTTTAAGAAGAAATAACCTCTCAGTCTCGCTCACGCTCGACAGCTCCCCTACCGAGGGGAGCCTCTGGCGAAGAGATAAAGCTTTACGAAATGCCAAGGCCTCCCCTCGTTAGGGGAGGTGGCACGCCGTCAGGCGTGACGGAGAGGTTGCTATTATAACAATTTCAGGAGGTACGGTATTATGAAACGTGGTCTGAAAGGTTTTGCATTTCTGGTCTCCGGTCTGGTGCTGGGCATCATCGGCGCAACGGTGTCTGCAACGGCCATTGCCCTGAGCGCTGTCGGCATGGCGAAGGTACACCGTGCCACCAAGAACTAAGAAGCTGTTTTCAAAACAACTTCGATTCAGGAGGAAAAAAGTATGAATCGTGAAGAGATCCTGTCCCACGTCGATCACACCCTGCTCAAGCCTGAGGCTACCTGGCCCCAGATCCAGACCCTGTGCGACGAGGCCATCGCCAACCACACGGCTTCCGTCTGCATCAACACCTGCTATGTGAAGCAGGCCGTCGAGTACATGGCGGGCCGCATCCCGGTCTGCTGTGTGGTCGGTTTCCCTCTGGGCGCAATGGACACCGCTTCCAAGGCTTTTGAGGCCAAGACTGCCATCGAGAACGGCGCTGCCGAGGTGGATATGGTCATCAACATCGGCCGCCTGAAGAACGGCGAGTACGACGCCGTCCGCGAGGACATCCGCGCCGTCAAGCAGGCTGTGGGCGATAAGGTCCTGAAGGTCATCATCGAGACCTGCCTGCTGACCGACGACGAGAAGCGCAAGATGTGCGACATCGTCTGCGAGGCAGGCGCTGACTACATCAAGACCAGCACCGGCTTCTCCACCGCAGGCGCAAACTTCCACGACGTGGAGCTGATGGTCAAGGGCGTGGCTGGCCGCTGCAAGGTCAAGGCCGCCGGCGGCATCTCCACCGTCGAGGATATGGAAAAGTTCCTCGCCCTCGGTGCAGACCGTCTGGGTACCTCCCGCGCCGTTAAGATCCTGAACGGCGAGCAGGCAAAGGGTTATTGAGCCTTATCGATCTGCGCGAAATGTCAAAAAAGAGTGCGACTCTTCTTGACATTTCGACGAAGCAATGATAAGATATTACCCGGACAAACTGAATACCGACTTATCAAGAGCGGCTGAGGGGACAGGCCCTGTGAAGCCCGACAACCTGTGCGTGAGCATAAGGTGCCAAATCCTGCGGGAAACCGAAAGATAAGAGTGCAACGCTCAGAGCTTCGGTTCTGAGCGTTTTTAATTGCATAAACTTGATGAACGAGTAGGAAGCTGTCAATATTGATACACACACACCAACGCCAAGGAGGTACAAAAATGGCAAAGCACTGTCTGTTTACTTCTGAGTCCGTCACCGAGGGCCATCCCGATAAGATCTGCGACCAGATCTCCGACGCCATCCTCGACGAGATCCTGACCCACGACCCCGATGCCCGCGTGGCCTGCGAGACCTGCGCATCTACCGGTCTTGTCCACATCATGGGCGAGATCACCACCAACTGCTATGTCGATTTCCAGAAGATCGTCCGCGAGGTCGTGGCTGACATCGGCTATACCCGCGCAAAGTTCGGATTCGATGCCGACACCTGTGCCGTCATCTCCAACATCGACGGTCAGAGTCCCGACATCGCCCTCGGCACCAACGATGAGGTCGGCGGCGCCGGCGACCAGGGCATGATGTTCGGTTATGCCTGCGACGAGACCCCCGAGCTGATGCCCATGCCCATCAGCCTGGCCCACAAGCTGGCCAAGAAGCTGACCGAAGTCCGCAAGAGCGGCGAGCTGGACTATCTGCGTCCGGACGGCAAGAGCCAGGTCACTGTCGAGTACGTGGACGGCAAGCCCGTCCGCGTGGACGCTGTGGTCATTTCCAGCCAGCACAGCGATGCCGTCAGCATGGAGCAGCTGCGCGCCGACGTGATGGAGAAGGTCATCAAGGCCACCATCCCCGCCGAGCTGCTGGACGAGAACACCAAGTATTATATCAATCCCACCGGCCGCTTCGTCGTGGGCGGCCCTCAGGGCGACACCGGCCTGACCGGCCGTAAGATCATCGTCGATACCTATGGCGGCTACGCACGCCACGGCGGCGGTGCTTTCTCCGGCAAGGATCCCAGCAAGGTAGACCGCAGCGCCGCTTATGCGACCCGCTGGGTGGCCAAGAACATCGTGGCCGCTGGTCTGGCCAAGCAGTGCGAGGTGCAGGTGGCTTACGCCATCGGTGTGGCAAAGCCCGTCTCCATCATGGTGGACACCTTCGGCACCGGCGTCGTGGCTGACGAGAAGATCGAGCAGGCTGTGGAGAAGGTCTTCGACCTGACCCCCGCCGCCATCATCCGCGACCTCGACCTGCGCAAGCCCATCTACCGCAATCTGGCCGCTTACGGCCACATGGGCCGCGAGGATCTGGGCGTGAAGTGGGAGAACACTGACCGCGTCGAAAAGCTGAAGGCTGCTGTCGCTGCCCTGTAAGAGCAAAAACTTAAAAGAATGACTTTTGAGCCGGAGAATGTATGGTTTTTGTAAAAAACACATAGTCTCCGGCTCTTTTTCGACAAAGAGATGTGCAAGGCGCAGAAAATGCAGGTTGGATGCAAGTTTCTAGTGTCGAAACGCCGAAAATGTGATAGAATAAATAGCGGATATGCACTTCAACGTCTGATTTTATCAACTGATAAAAGAAACTTTAAGGAGCTATAATTATGTCTGTCATTACCCCTAAGGATTGCTTCCACCAGCCTCAGGTCGCCGACCTGCGCCTCATCGCCTGCCCGGGTGCCGAGGAGCTGACCAACCTCATCGATAAGCATCTGGTGCGCTGGGCCAGCGAGGCCGGCTACCAGACCGATAGCTTTATCATCGAGAGCGCCTGCCCCCGCTTCCAGAGCGGCGACGCCAAGGGTCTGGTCAAGGAGTCGGTGCGCGGCGACGATATTTTCATCGTTGTTGACCCCGGCAACTACAGCGTGACCTACAAGCTGTTCAACTATGAGAACCACCTGTCTCCGGATGACCACTTCGCCAACCTGAAACGCCTCATCCAGGCCGTGGCCGGTAAGGCACATCGTGTGTCTGTCATTATGCCCAGCCTGTACGGTGGCCGTCAGCACCGCCGCGTGTCCCGCGAGAGTCTGGACTGCGCTGTGGCTCTGCAGGAGCTGCAGGCCATGGGCGTCAAGAACATCATCACCTTCGATGCACATGACCCCCGCCTGATGAACGCTGTGCCTCTGATGAGCTTCGACAATGCGATGCCCACCTATCAGGTCCTGAAGAACCTGCTCAAGAAGAACCCCGAGATCAGCTTCGACAAGGACAAGTTCATCGTGGTCAGCCCCGACGAGGGTGCTATGAGCCGCAACATGTACTTCTCCAGCGTGCTGGGCTGCAACCTGGGTATGTTCTACAAGCGCCGCGATTACACCCGCGTGGTCAATGGCCGCAACCCCATCGTCGCTCACGAGTATCTGGGCGATTCCGTCGAGGGCAAGACTGTCTTCGTCGCTGACGACATCATCGCTTCCGGCGAGAGTATGCTGGAAGTTGCCACCAACCTGAAAGAGCGCGGCGCAAAGCGCATCATCGCCAACGCCACCTTCCCGCTCTTCACCAGCGGCCTCGAGAAGTTCGATAAGGCTGTGACCGACGGCATTCTGGACTACGTCACCGGCACCAACCTGACCTACCGTATGCCTGAGCTGCTGACTCGTGACTGGTACGTCGATGTTGACGTCTCCAAGTACGCCGCATACTTCGTCGTGGCCCTGAACCACGATATGTCCGTTTCCAGCATCATCGACCCCATCAAGAAGATCGAGGCTCTGCTGGCAAGCCGGAAATAATGACAGATATTTCCTGATATTCATCCAATAGAAAAACACCCACAATGCTGTGATATGTACCCCCAATACTGGACACCTAGTATGGGGGTATTTTTATGCCCTCGATCTTCTATCGCAAGTCAAGAAATTAGCGCAACATTCAAACAGCATATTTGCGATATGCAATTCGCAGTTGTTGCCAACAAATCAAAAATGCGGATTGCTATCGTACCCGAAGAAAACGAAAAATCCGAACCCTTCTCCAATCGGAAACAGGTTCGGATTTTTCTTGTTTGGTGGGCGCGGGTGGATTCGAACCACCGAAGCTGAAAGCAGCAGATTTACAGTCTGTCCCCATTGGCCACTCGGGAACACGCCCATATTCAGTTGTTGTGCATCCGTGCGCCGGACGACTTGTTTATTTTAGCATGAGAAAAGGGTTTTGTCAACCACCTTTTTTCACTTTTTTTCAGCAGGCTTACTGTCCCCCGCCCGCCGCGCTTCATCCGGTTGAATTGCGTCCTGTTTTATGTTAAAATATTGTAATCTACACATTTTACAGGCAGGAGTGGGTCATTGCATGGAGTCAACAATCAGCGCCGCCCCGCAAATTTCTATCGACCGGGAAAAGACGCTGCGCAGCCACCGGCGTTACTGGGTGCTGCGGCGTGCACAGGACATCGTGTTCTCCCTGCTGGCGCTGATCCTGCTTGCGCCGCTGGCACTGCTGATCAGCCTTGCCATCGTGCTGGACAGCCCCGGAGACGGAGCTATTTTCCGGCAGCGGCGGGTAGGACGGGACGGCAAGCTGTTCTGGCTGTATAAGTTTCGCACCATGTGCCCGGACGCCGAGGAGCAGCTGAATGAGCTGCTGAGCCAGAACCAGATGGACGGCCCGGTGTTCAAGATCAAGGACGACCCCCGCATTACCCGGGTGGGACGTTTTCTGCGCAAGACCAGTCTGGACGAGCTGCCACAGCTGCTCAACGTGCTGCGGGGCGATATGAGCATCGTGGGACCGCGCCCCGCACTGCCCCGGGAGGTAGAGCTGTACAGCGACTACCAGCGTCAGCGGCTGTACGTCACCCCCGGACTGAGCTGCTACTGGCAGATCGCACCCCACCGTAACGAGATGAGCTTTGACGAGTGGGTGGCGCTGGATCTGAAATACATCCAGGAGCGCAGCTTCTGGGTGGACTGGAAGATCATCTTCCTCACCGTCCGCGCCATGCTCATGAAATATGGAGAGTGACAAAAGCGCCTGTTGTGCATCCGCACAACAGGCGCTTTCGTTACGTTTATTTCAGCACCGCACCCAGATTTGCACTGGTGACCATGCGGGCGTAACGGCTCAACCAGCCGGTCTTGATGTTGGGCTCGGGCGCAACGTACTTTGCCTTGCGCTCGGCCAGCACTGCATCGCTGACCTCCAGCGTGATGGAGGCGTTGGGGATATCAATGGAAATGGTATCCCCTTCCTCGATCAGGCCGATGGGGCCGCCGGAGGCCGCCTCCGGGCTGACGTGACCGATGGCAGCACCGCGGGATGCGCCGGAGAAGCGGCCGTCGGTGATGAGGGCCACTGTCTTATCCAGCTTCATGCCTGCCAGCGCAGAGGTGGGGTTGAGGATGTCCCGCATGGCGGGGCCGCCATTGGGCCCTGCGGAGCTGATGACTACCACATCGCCCGGGACGATCTTGCCCGCGTAGATGGCGGCGATGGCCTCCTCCTCGCTGTTGAACACCCGCGCCGGGCCTGCGTGCTTCTGCATCTCCGGGGCCACGGCGCTGCGCTTGACCACACAGCCGTCCGGGGCAATGTTGCCCCACAGGATCTGCAGACCGCCGGTCTCAGAGTAGGGGTTCTCGATGGGACGGATGGCCTTTTCGTTCAGGATATGGGCACCCTTGATGTTCTCGCCAAGGGTCTTGCCGGTGACGGTGGGCACGTCCAAGTCCAGCAGGCCCTTCTTGGCCAGCTCCGCCTGTACTGCCGGGATGCCGCCCGCTGCGTACAGATCCGGCATGTGGGTGGGGCCTGCCGGTGCCAGATGGCACAGGTTGGGGGTCTTGGCGCTGATCTCGTTGAACAGCTTCAGGTCGATGGGCACACCGGCCTCGTAAGCGATGGCCAGCAGGTGGAGCACCGGGTTGGTGCAGCAGCCCAGCGCCATATCGCAGGTCAGTGCGTTGCGGATGGAGCGCTCGTTGATGATCTGGCGCGCGGTGATGCCCTTGCGCACCATCTCCATCACAGCCATACCGGCGTGCTTTGCCAGCTGCAGACGCTTGGAGTACACAGCCGGGATGGTGCCGTTGCCGGGCAAGGCAATGCCGATGGCCTCGCACAGGCAGTTCATGCTGTTGGCGGTGTACATACCGGAACAGCTGCCGCAGCTGGGACAGCAGTTGCAGGTGCAGTCCTCCAGCTGCTCGTCGGTGATCATACCGGCCTTATAGGCACCCACGGCCTCGAACATCTTGGAAAGGCTCACTTCCTCGCCGCCGTAAGTACCGGCCAGCATGGGGCCGCCGGAGCAGACCACGGCGGGCACATCCATGCGCACCGCTGCCATCACCATGCCGGGCACGATCTTATCGCAGTTGGGCACCAGCACAAGGCCGTCCAGCTGGTGTGCCATCAGCATGGTCTCCACGCTGTCGCAGATCAGTTCACGGGAGGCCAAAGAGTACTTCATGCCCACATGACCCATAGCGATGCCATCGCATACACCGATGGCGGGGATCAGGATGGGGGTACCACCGGCCATCTGCACACCGGCCTTGACAGCCTCGGCGATCTTATCCAGATTCATGTGTCCGGGCACGATCTCGCTGTAGGCGCTCACCACGCCGATGAGGGGGCGCTCCAGCTCCTCCGGGGTGTAGCCCAGCGCATAAAACAGGCTGCGGTTGGGCGCGCGCTCCGAGCCCTTGGTCACATTGTCACTTCTCATTGCAAATCCTCTTTTCTGATAAAGCCCTCTCCGTCACGGTTGCGCCGTGCCACCTCTCCCGAGAGGGAGAGGTTTTCGCGGAGGAGCTATAAGGTTCCCTTTTCAACAAAAACTCCCCCTTTCGGGGGAGCTGACCGCCGAAAAGCGGTCTGAGAGGGTTCTCCTCTTACTTCTTCAGCCAGCTCATCATGCTGCGCAGTTCAGCACCCACCTTCTCGATGGGCAGCTCGGCCTCCATACGGCGCTTGGCGAGGAAGTGCACCTTGCGGCCGCCCTTGGGGCTCATCTCGGTCAGGAACTCGGAAGCAAAGGTGCCGTCCTGGATTTCGGTCAGAACCT
>ENA-UEPW01001213-UEPW01001213.1-human-gut-metagenome-genome-assembly--contig:-NODE-1213-length-11620-cov-10.794681_pt1 | contig 11620 bp, 8 predicted proteins | sample MGYA00242935_ERZ507936 | MGnify/ENA primary metagenome ERZ507936 (study PRJEB26167, sample SAMN06115469) | human gut metagenome | host: Homo sapiens | place: China:Chongqing | collected 2016-06-23... | reverse complement strand
AAAAGCAAAAAAATGAGAGCAACGAGATTAGTAATAACACTGCTGGCTTTTTTACCGTCTCTGGTTATCATTAAAGCAGATGAAACGGAACTAACGGAGATGCGCCTGGTCTCTGATAGCCTAATCTATATGATACAATCGAACGTGGACTGCGACGGTCAAAAAAAATTTGCAGAACTCACATTTGGAGACAGAGGATTCAACGCCGGGTTACTATTTGCGACAGTCACTGTTAAATACAACTTTTGCGGATTTAAACCTTCTAAATATATCGGATTCATTACCATTGGCGATTGTTTGATTTTTGTAGACAAATCAGGCTTGACGCACATGGATTGGTTCGACTATCTTCCGAATAAACGCATTTTCCACAGCACAGAAGTTTCTGCCCGCGACGGCACTGCTTGTTGGAATTTTATTTTATTCAGCAAGACTGACATTGTATTGCAATCGGTATCAAAAGGTTGGTGATATGAAAAGATATATAATGACTTTAATTGCATTCAGCCTGTCTGTAATGGCTATAAATGGAGCTGAGAAATCAGATGGCATTGATACATTTCCATATAGAGACCTTATAGAAAAATATGTCGCTTCTTCTGACTTTGATAAACAGAAAGACATTGTCATAGCAACAAGGTTATTGTCAAAATTCTCCAAATACCCATATTTAATATTTGGAGCGTTCACACAAGAGGACTTGCCATATTTTGGGAAAAAACTGCCAGAACAGACATCTGACATTGACGGCATCAGAATAATTGAAACATATAATACAGAGTGCATTCGAGACGTGTTCTCGCAATTATTCCTAAAATTCGATCCTTTTTGGCAATCAAAAATAAATGTTACTGATTACACGTTCTGGATTTTTATCGAAATCAGCAATGACAGAATTGTTCTCATGGACACAAATGCAACATCAAGACATTAATTGCCACCTGTTATCCTATGGAGATTATGTTGCAAGCAAAATTTCTGTAGTCAGCTTTACTGGAAATTAATCTCAATTCCAACGCTAATTTGATTATGAAATATAAATCCCGCAAGAATGACAATGAAAACTAAAATTCTGATTTTATCAGCTATAATTGTTTTTTGTATACAAGCAAAAAACAATGACATTTCTTATGAAGAGACTTGTTATCGCTATATCGTTCCACATGGTCCTATCAATAGACCCTCAGGCTCTTACTCTTGTGTATGGAACTATGAAATTACAAATAATTCCAATCAAAACTATGTGACTTGGATCAATCGACTTGATAGTATGTTGGTGTTGTCTCAAGATAGGCAAAGTGACATCTTCTTCAATCGGAGAGTCGGGGAGAGCTATTCATGTGTTGCAGAAGCATGGAGTAACGGATTTACAGGAATTGCTGTCGGATCGACATTCGTCAAAAGAATCAAACCCAAAGAGTCATTTACATATATTGTAATTGTGCCGAATGCGACCGATTCTGTAACGACATCTGTTTTTAAAAGCCATATTTCTGTGGTCAAAGAAGATATTGCTTGCAGGAGTCTTGGCATAATGCATCCAATTGACTCAATGTTTCTATTTAAGCCAAACCGTATTTGCCTGATGGAAGACAGCCTGATTTTCATTCATTTAAAATCTAAAACAAAATAGAAGTTACAATGGAACGAGCAATCCTATTATTTGTCATCCTTTTCAGCCTATCTCCATTGGCCAACGCCTCCACGCCCAATGCGGAAACCGATTCTATCATCCTCTATAAAGATGTGTTTTTCCGTGGAACAAGGCTTTTCCCCAAAGACATTAATGGAGATACAGTTCGGGCTATCGAGAGCCGGGTATTCAAGGTGCTGCTGTCGAACGACACATTGGTCGCCGTCACTGACAATCCAGCAGTATTCCCGGATGAATTGAAAAAGCTCTCAAGAGGACAAATAAGAATGCGTTTCATGAAAAAAGGCCATTCTCTTACGTTCGATGACGACGTGCCAAGCACTGTGTCGATTCACGCCCAAAAAGATACGTTGGAATATATTCGAGACATCCCAGTGCCAGGATATCCATACACAATTTGGAATAGTGTCATTGAAAGTTTCGAACTGATAAAAATAAATCGAAACATACGCGACCTGGTCAGGACTCTGAATCTTGAGCCATATTTCAATTTAGATATCCACACAATTTTTCTAATACATCCCATTGAGATTTCCAATTCCTGGGCAAAAGAAGTCGGCATCAAATTAAATGAACGCAAAATGGAAGCTGAATTCGTTGAATACAGGCAATATGACGGAAGCATCGTAAAAGTTGCATTGATACAACAACAATAAAAATTCGGATCTATGAAATATTTGATGGTCATAACATTATCTATCGCATCAATCCTGTCGGCGGCAGCCGACAATCTGAAGTATGCGCCACACAACTTCTCCGTGCTGCCACCGTCGCCAGAGGTGGAGTCGCTCAACAGATACATTGATTTCGGAGCGTCGCTCGCATCCGGGCAACCCGACATCAACCTGCCGATTTATGAGGTGAGCCACGGATCTCTGTCTGTGCCGATTTCCATAGGTTACCACGGAGGCGGCATCAAGGTGAACGAGAAAGCGGGAATTGTAGGTCTGGGATGGACGCTGCTCGCCGGAGCCACGATATCGCGCACGGTCAACGGTCTGCCTGACGAGATGCTCGCGGAGGGCGGGATGATGCGAGGACTGTTCAATATTACATCTGACGGTAAAAAACTCAGAAACTACGTATGCAACAAGCCTAAGGAATATGACTATGCTGTGGCAAACTCCGACTATGTCAAATACATTTCTCGCTATTGCCAGCCATACGAGGAAAACCATCTTGACGTTGCCAACGATGTGCTGCAGATTGCGGGAATGGGGATGACCGGCACTTTCATATACGACGACAACCGGCAGATGGTCTTGCAGTCGCCGTCTTATCTCCATTTTGAAAATGGCAGGACTTTGAACAGCAACTACTACCCCGGCCGTTATGAGATTGTCGACGACAAGGGCACTCGTTATTATTTTGAAGCTACGGAATATAGCGAATATTCTTACCTGTACTATTATCGGATGCTGCAAAACGCGGATATGCAGAAAGATAAATACCGCTTCATTTCCGCATGGCATCTGACCAAAATAAAGTCTTTGCAAGGCGACTCGATTATGTTTGAATACCAGAATATGGGCGAACGCATCTATCGGGTTGGCGGCACATATAGATATGAGGACTGTTTCAATTCCGATTATATCAAAGAACTTGTGCAGGGCTACACCGGCGCCGACTCATACATCGACTACTATCCCAAACTGCTGAAGCGGATTGTCACCAGTTCGGAGATTGTGGAGTTCTCTTATGAGACAACAACCGTGGATGTCGACACCAGAACTTCGCAGTACGACAGGCTGTCGAAAATCACAATATTCAGAAACGATTCCGAATGCACTCCGGTGAAGAATTTCGTGTTTGAACAGTCGGAGAGTCCATTCCGGGGCAAACGCGGCGGACTGCTCAATAAAATTTCGGAAGTGTCGGCTGACGGCAAAAACAAGCAGACATTGTTTTCATTTGATTATGAAAAAGGCTCTGTGCCAAATAATTATTCCAAGTCACAAGACCATTGGGGATATTACAACGGCTGCAACAACGCATCGCTGCTTACCAAACAGTTTGAGCATCAACTTGGAAGCTACCCTTATGGCGACAGAGAGCCGAATGCTGCGTATGCCGCCATAGGAATTCTGAACAAGATAACTTATCCGACTGGTGGACATACGGCTTTCGAATGGGAGCCGCACGACTATGCGTATGTAAACGCCAAAAAGAATGAAGAAAAAACAATCACCACCACAACTCCCCACAACTACACCCTGTGCGGACGCAAACATGGCGAAGTCCTGGAGGCTGCAATAACCGTAAGCAGCCCGACAAATATCTATGTGGACGTGTCAAACTACTTCGAAATGTTCAAGGGTATGGGCTACCTGCAAGGAGATGACGGATGGAAGGATTACAACCACAGCCACTCAACCGCTTATTCAAACGACTATCCTTCAGTAAAAATATACAATGGAAAGAACGAGGTTATAGCGACCGTTTTCATTGATTCGGAAAACAGCGCAAGGAAACAAATAATATCAATCTCCCAGCCGGGGCAATATAGGATTCGTCTCTGCAATCCACGCAACATAAGCCTCGACGTTCTGAGAAATTATTTCGAAAGAGATAATAGCGAAGGCGATTTTGGCATAGTCAAAATCAATTTCAACGACATAACCGCCACAACGATTTCCCCGACAAAGCTTTGGGGCGGACTGAGGATTAGAAGCATAACATCTTGCACCGACGATGTGACAAACGCCAAGATCCGGAAGACTTACAAATATGCCACGGATTATACAAAAGACAACACGTCGAGCGGCGTGGTGCCGTTTGAACCGGAATATGCCTACCACTTTATTATGGGCGGGCACGTCGACGGCGGAATGGGTGATGATTTGGAAACCGTATACGGCACTTCGTCTTATGGCTTGCCGACAACCGCCACAGGCACTGCAGACATATTATACTCCCGCGTGTTTGAGACCGATGAACACAATGACGATAAGATTATCACCCAATACGATTTTTCAACATATATCGACTGCCCGGACCATCTTGACATGGCTTTCTTCAACTGCGGCTCGACCAACAACCGCATATACACATCGTATGCCCATAAAAGAGGTGATTTGGTCTGCAAGACTGTATTCAACACAATCGGCAACAATCAGCAGAAGCGATACGTCTATGAATACGAGGTTTTGGAAGGCGACGGCGGAAATTTCACGGGAGATTTCGTAAAAATCAGCGATTTCTCAAATCTGATGCTTAAGGAACCTGAGGATTTAATTGCCGATTATACCGTGAGTGAATACAAATTGATTCCGTTTGTCAAAAGGCTCGTTAAAACAAACGTATCCTCCACATCCGAATGGGACTCTGTCTCCAAGCAAGAGTACGGATGCTCGTATTTCTCAACGTCGTTCTCCGACGACAGCAATTTCTGTCGGCTGAAGAAATCGGATTGGACTTTTGACTCAAAAGGGCGCAGACAAGAGACTTTCTACACTTATCTAAATCCGCGATATGCCATAATTGACTCCGAGGTTACCGTCTGCGACGGCAAGATAACTGCCGCCAGACGAATGGAATATGACGAAGCAGGACGCTTGGTGCGCTCGTTTGTCGGAGAGTCGGGAGCTGATGCCGTTCCTAAATACGAATTAGGCAAATCTGCACATATCAACGAGGATTTGAAAAACTTCATCAATATTCCAGAGTATGAGTATTTGTATGAAAGCAACGGCAATATAGCGCAAATAAGCTACAATGGAATTGTTCTCGCTTCATACTTATGGGGATATAATGGGAAATATCCTATCGTTGAAGCCCTGAATACAGACTTTGCCACTCTCTCCAGAATAGCGGAATCTGCAGGATTCAGTCGCGGTGGCATATCGTTGATTTACGACGACAAGTCGCTGACATCCCTTTTCAACTCCATCCGCGAGAATCTGCCCGAGGCGAAAATCACCACTCTAAAGTATCATTGGCTGACGGGCATAGCCGAAAAGACCGACTGCAACGGGACCTCAACGTTCTATTCATACGACAAGTTCGGACGCCTTGATGGCATTAAAGATTTCAATGAGTTTTTTATCAAAAAATTTGAATACAAATATCGGTTGAAATGAGAAAAACGATGTGCATATTATTGGCAACTGCGCTTACAACATCTATGTTGTCCGAAACGCCGTTCCTGTCACGTTCCGTACATTCACCTATGTCATATCCGACAAAAAAACTATCCGATTCTACAAAGATGCCGATTTCCCTCTGCTCTGCGACATCGGAGGAGAAACCTGCGGTGTGTTCATCGTCACCGTTTTCTGTGAAAACTCTATTCTTTTCAGCGATTCGGTATTGAAGAAATGACACTTCTATAAAAAATCGGAGAAGTTTGCAGAATTACAGAATCTGCTATTGCATTTATGGCTTTTTTTCGTTTACTTTGCTATCAACAAACCTATTACCATCGAGATGAAGCATTTTGTCGGCATACCACTGTTTCTGCTTGCCCTGCCTATGGTTGCGGCGGAGGCGCCGATGAGCTATGTGCGCTTCACCACGCCCGACCCGCTCGCTCTGTACTACCCATCCCTCTCCCCCCTACTGCGCAAACAACCCTGTATGCAACGTGCATTTGGATGGAACAATAATGGATCCAAACAGAGATGCTGTGATGCCAATTGTTACTCCAGAACAAGTCGAAAGCATTATAAACAATTCAAATACTAACAAAGATGCAGGCAAACGTATTGAAACAGAACATGACTGGAGGGATTAGTTGTATCCTATTGCTCCTTTTCTCATTTCTGGTTGTTCCGACAGGAGATGTAAAAGGAATTGAGCCATGTCCGACATATCTTTCGGATGGGAGCAGACCGTGTTATTATTGCGGCGTTGTAGAGATAGGCAATCCTTCGCTTATCGTTGTAGATGGTGGATACCTGTTCTTTGCAGAAGACTCCATTGCTTCGAATATCCACAACTATAACGACCTATTCAAAACAGACGGGTGCTTTGTTCTGGCCGAGAACTACGTCGATATGGAAATGTTCCTTTCTGAATCGGAGTTTGAAGAAGCGATGAAACTCTACAAAGACGCCATGCCTATTGCCATTGGTAAAAAAATTGAAGGACGGACGGACTTTTTCCTTGGGAAATACAAATTGAATGAAAATCCAGATTATTATAAATTGTATCTTGTACAAGGGAAAATGTACAACCAGTCATTTATCGACACCCGCACTTGTGACTATGTAAAAGTACCGGACTATCGTAGCGATGCAAATCTACATAACATCCTTTTTCCAACACCTTATGCATATTACAAAGTGGTTAAACCATACAAAAAGAGCAAAGAACAATAATATGAAATCATTACTATTTATAACAGCATTGCTTTTATCTTCGCTATCCGTGTTTGGACAATTGGGACGAAACGCGCTGCCCGGAGGTTTGGAATCGTATACTGTATATGAAACGAATTCTCCATCTTTTCAGAAGATTTTGGAGTTTGTATCCGTACAAGAACCCGAAATAATAAAATGGTGGATTTACAAAGACGGTTTTTCTGTCGACAAGGTGATAAAAAGATGGAATTTTGAACGGAAGATGTTTAAGGATTATGCCATTGAGATAATGAGAGTCGATTCCGTTTTATTGTTGCAGATAAGCGAATACTCAGGCTATGGTGAATTGGATCGATCCAGATATGACATGGAGCCTCTGATTGTTCTGGAGCAGAATGGAGCCCATTTCTTTTTCACTCCCACTGGATTTAATTCGAATAACGAACAAAAAATGAGAGTGTGCATAAATGAGTTCATAAAAGAGTTCTTGATTCCCACACAGAGAACCTATGGCCGCTTTAAAATAGCGGACAGATGTAACTACTGGTTATTTCATTTTGAAGTACGTCATCCTGTTATCTTCAAGTTTATCAAACCTGCTTGGATTTGTGAATTGAATGACAACAATGAATGGCAAATAACATACAGAACCGTAACGTGGGATGAAGTTGGAGGAGACGACGGTCCTGTCAGATTTATTAATATTGCTCCGTCGAAAGTCAGAATCAGGGCCATATACAAAGACAATGAGCATTTGTACCTGAAAAAATACCGACATTTGAGAGGATTCTGATCTGAGCAGACCTTATACGAAGCAACTTCATAAAAGCGCCTTGGCTTAAAGGTCACTATCGTCTCAATGTTTCTATTTAAGCCAAACCGTATTTGCCTGTTGGAAGACAGCCTGATTTTTATTCATTTAAAATCTAAAACAAAATAGAAGTTACAATGAAACTATCAATCCTATTATTTGTCATTCTTTTCAGCGATTCGGTATTGAAGAAATGACACTTCTATAAAAAATCGGAGAAGTTTGCAGAATTGCAGAATTTGCTATTGCATTTATGGCTTTTTTTCGTTTACTTTGCTATCAACAAACCTATTACCATCGAGATGAAGCATTTTGTCGGCATATCACTATTTCTGCTTGCCCTGCCTATGGTTGCGGCGGAGGCGCCGATGAGCTATGTGCGCGTGATTGAACCTTACTCGCCGTCGCGCAGCGAACCGGCGGCATTCTTCGATATGGCGCGTGTCACGACAACTTATTTTGACGGACTTGGACGCCCGGTGGAGACTGTACGCGTGGGTGCAGGCGGCGATTTCGAGGACGTGGCGGAGCTGACGGTCTACGGCCACGGCGACAAGGTAGCGGAGCGGTGGCTGCCGGTGGGCACGCACGGCGGAGGGGCGTTTGTGGCGCCGGCATCGCTGATCGGAGAGGCCAAGGCGTTCTACGGATGCGACAGACCGCTGACGGCTTTTAAATACGAGTTGTCGGAGGAAGGCAGACCGGTGTCGATGATGCGCCCGGGGGCATCAAAGCCCCGCATCATGGAGCATGGATTCTGTTTCGACGAGACAGTTCCGATTTTTGATGTTGACGGTGAAGGGCGGCTGGTGCGCCAGGGATACTACAAGGAGGGGACGCTGAGGTTCACGATTGAGACCGACGAGACGAGTGCTTATTCGCGCTCGGTTTTCACTGATTTTGACGGACGCAAGGTTGCGGAGCTTGAAGACGATGCTTGGACGTTCTGGGTCTACGACGTGTGCGGAAGGCTGAGGTTCACGGTGTCGCCCGAGGGGGCACGGAGGCTGACGGCCGACGGCGTGTGCAACTCAACTATAGTGGAGCAATACTGCTCGGAGTGGCGATACGACGGACGTAACAGGGTGACGATGAGCCGTGTGCCCGGCGTGGCGCCTACATATTATGTCTACGACCGGCTCGGTCGGCTGGCGCTCGAGCAGGACGGCTGTCTGCGCAGCCGCGGGCAGTGGCGTTTCTATGCCTACGACAGCGACAAGAGGCTTGCCGTGGCGGGCGTGACGGCTAGAATTCCACAACTGCCGTGGACGCGGGAGGAGCTGGAACGGAAGTATGCACAGTCGGAAATCTCGGCGGTGTTCGACGCCGCGGTCGACAAGGATATGCACATGTGCTACCGTCTCGAGAATGCGCCCGACCGCAACTACAATTTCACAAATGCTTGGTACTACGACTCATACGACTTCTGGACTTCCGACTGGACTCTGCCGTCGGACGCGGAATACGCCTTTGAGCGCGCGCCGTCGCGCCTGGGCAAGCCCACGGGTTGCGCCGTGATGGGCGGCATGGGCATCCCGGAGTTCACGGTGTGGCTCTACGACCGACGCGGACGCGAGCGCGCCCGGTGCCGCAGGCAGTACACGGCGGAGTTCATCGAAAGCACGTTCACCGACTGCAATTTCATCGGGCGCCCAACGCGCTGCCGCACCGTGCTGTCGCTGCCGCAAGGCGAGTTTCAGACGAATCCCGACGAGGTGACCATCGACCGCTGTTTCTCATACATGCAGGACGGCGGACAGCTATATGCGGAGGGAATCCGGGTGGACGGCGGAAAATGGGAGCGGGTCTACCACGACTATGACGCCGCCGGCAGACTTGTGAGACGGAGCGGCGGCAGCGACGGTGCGACCGGCTACACGCTCGATGCGGAGGGGCGCGTCACTGCCATCGCCAACAACAGCTACAGCGAGTCGCTCTCCTTCGCCGCCAATGGCTTGGTGACGGAAAAAACCACAAGCGTTGCCTACGGCGGAGAGAAATTCGTCCAGCGCATGGAGTACGACTACGGCGACCGACGCTTCCTGACGGCGGCGATATGCGGGGAGAGCAACCTGTCGCCGTTCACGGAGCTTTTCTCCGAGACGTTCGACTACGACCTCAACGGCAATGTCACGATGATAAACCGCGGATACCCGGCGGTGCAGGAGGCTGCAATCGAATACGAGGGCAACCGCGTGAGCCGCATCGTCGACTCATCGTCGCCAGCGATGGCGGTATATGCGCCGCGGTTTGCAGAGGGTGAATACGACCGTCCGATTGTCTACGACCAGTGCGGGCGCATAACCGCTGACCGCACACGCCGCATCGCCTCGATTCTCTATAACGACCGCCACCTGCCGATACGCTTCACGATGGACAACGGCAACACACTGAGCCTGAGCTACAACGCCGACGGCGTGAAGGAGCGCGAGACGGAGACAAGCTATTACGTCACGACCGTGACTCGCGTTGAGAACGGCGACACGGTGGTGCGCGAGCAGAAGCGGGCGCGATCCACCCTCCGCGAATACTACGGCGACGTGCTGCGCGTCGGCGGCAGGACTCGCCGCCTGGAGTGGAGCGGCGGATTCTTCTCCAAGGACGACAACGGACGCTGGCACAGCCACCGCTACGTGCGTAACTCCCTCGGCAGCATCGTGGCTGTAACCGACAGCGCCGGCACGGTGGAGCAGGCTGTTTGCTACTACGCCTCCGGGCTGCCCGTCTACAAGGCGCCCAACAGCATCCCAGCCACGCGCCGCATGCACGTGGACAAGGAATTCGAGCAGTTCGAGAGCATCGACTGGTATGACAACGAAGCCCGATTCTACGACCCTCTGCTCGTGCGCTTCACCACGCCCGACCCGCTCGCTCTCTCCTACCCATCCCTCTCCCCATACGCCTACTGCGCAAACAACCCGGTATGCAACGTGGATTTGGATGGAAAGGCTCATTTTATGCATAATGGTAAAATTATAGGCAACGACGGCATTGACGATGGAAAATTGTTCGTGCTGAAAACAAAGGAAAAGTATTTCCGAAATAGCAATGAAATTATACCTGGCGCCGGATTGCCTAAAAAATTGGAAAAAGCTACAATCAATTTTATCAAAGAAAATAACGGGAATACAGAGATGTTCGGAGCAAATCCTATTGCATACGAAAATTCAATTGAAATTGCAAGACAGAGCATCCGACAAAATATGATAAACGCCATTGGAGATGATCGTTCCGGCGATACGGCAGACCGAAACAATCGGGAATATGGCGGATATATAAACGACGGCATAGTTTTTACTTCCACCCCAGGTCCGGTCGGCTCTCCTGACCGACCTTTGTCGATGGTGGTCAGCGCACCTCCAAACGCTCCGATGTTCCATAGCCACCCAAGCGGAAGTGTTGGCATATATCCTAATGACATGAAATACCCACAACCGCCATCTTCCGCTGATATTAAGTATGCAGGAGATGGTGCAAACTATTGCTTTGGAATGGGAGACGGAAGAGTATATATCTACGACAGAGCAGGTGTACAAGCCATTGTCCCATTGAATGATTTTGTAATGCCTAAAATTATAACCAAATGATAAAGCATATATTATTGACCGTAGCTGCAACATTGTTGTGTATCTGCAGAATCGATGCCCAATATAGGTTGAATATGGACTCTATAATAAACGAGAGTATCAGAATTGTAACTAAGGATATTATATCCAAGAATCCAGAATATGCAGAATATGGAAGGATTGTATTGACAGACTATACGCTGCCTCCGTTTTTTAAATTTGACAGTAAAGAAAAGCACCTTGGAATACTTCGCGCTTCTTCTATGAGCCAAGACGAACTAATAGCTAA